>OFSE01000438.1_pt1 | contig 12541 bp, 12 predicted proteins | sample 1543261 | NCBI WGS metagenome assembly OFSE01 (sample SAMN07774225, study PRJEB24372) | wastewater metagenome | isolation source: Exp Tend VB 50WW | collected 2016-02 | reverse complement strand
TCCTACGGGTACGGGGGCTGTTCCTGTAACTGTAAAAGTAAATGCAGGACTAAGTGTAGTATAGGTCATTGCAGGTGGGTCGGCATCAGGTGGTATATTTTTTACATTAGCAACGGTCATTGTTACATCAAGGTCACTTATAGGAAAGGCATTGTACCCTTCTGTTATTGCTGCACATACAGGAATATTACCATTGGCTAAAACAAGTGCATCGCATAATTGCGGCACATAATCGAACAAGGTTATAATCTGCACACCATCTAAATATTGAACTCCATCTGTTAGTGGTGGGTATAGTGCATCATTGTAAAATAAAAACTGATAAGAAGTATTGTCAAGTAATCCGTATTGCGCCTTATTAATTGTGGTTACCAAAACAAAGTCACCCCACGCATCGCCTATATTATTTCTTGTGGCTATTTCAATATCCGCTACATTTTCATCACCTGTGGTTACTGTTACTGTTATAAAATTATTATTGCTGTTATCAAGGTCATTATCCGAACCATATACCCCTATTGGTAATGGTATTTTACTATAAGGTGAGAATGTAGATTTCTGAAAATCATCATACGCCCATCTATAAGAAAACTGAAATAATTTACGCCTTAAAGCATTACCTGTCTTTGCTGTGTCGCTTCCATATACGCAAGTTGGCGGCTCAAGTGGTGGCATTTTTGCCAATTCAATAAACGCTGATTTTATAGTAGAATATGTACCATCTAATAATGTTTGTACGTTAGCGCATTTAGGGGTTGTATTCCCATCTGTCCAAAATACCAAATCACCTTCATCATCTCTATAAAATATATCAATGTGGTTTATTTTTTTGGATGGGTTAAAATCTAATACGGGTATATTATCGGTATCGGTTAAATCTTCTAATATTTTGGTTATTGTATCGGTATTTTTATCGTAATAAAGCCAAAGGTTATTGCCATTACTATTCCATATAAAGTAGTATATTCTGTTTCTTTTAACGTCTGCTTTACTACCTATTCTTTTATTTGTTCCTGCGGGTAATGTATAAAGTACTCTTTGGTTGCCTAATATATTAGTAACAATATTATCTTGTGAACCTTCTTGTGAATCCCTTGTAATATTAAGGGCATTACTATAATCGCCTTGTGGCATCTTATTTTCAGAAGAATCCAAATTCATTTTACCATTAAACTCTCTCTGAATTAAACTCATTTATTAAGGTATTTCTGTTGTTACTATTCTTGCTTCTTCAAATATATCAAAACTTCTGCCTGAAAATGCTAATGTACAAATTGTTTCCTTGCCATTATAAAGTACCGATTGCCCTATTGACGTTCCCCTTGTAATTCCGTATGGTGCAATTTGATAAACTGTTCCCCAATTAAAGTTAGGTGGTGCTTGTATATTATTAACCATACCCCTATTCCTTATTTGGTAAACTGCTAAACTACCGTATGCTAAAACAAGTCCTGCCATTTACTATGATTTAATTGCCAAACGGGTCTGCTCTTGTGATGCTTGATAAATTTCACTTTTTCTAATTGGTTTCCACCTTGCAATAGCATTTTTCCTTTCATTATAAAACTCATGCTTTCTATCCCTTTTGTCACCTAAATTTGCCCTTCTTGACAATGGTAAACTCTTAATATCTTTCCATGCAAGCCATGCTATTAATGCCTCTCTAAATTGTACAGGGATATAATATTCTTGCCCTTGTTGTGGGCTTGAAACATACTCCAACATTATATAATCTCTGTCAAAATTAGGGTTAAGTAATATAACACCGTTTTCACTATCCACTTTAAATTCACCTACGAATGGTTGTCCACTTGGCACTCCGTAAATATTTATAAAATTACTACCATTCCAATAGTTTGCCCATGTTCCCTGATTCCATGTTAGCCATTCTGATTCAGTATCTTCTGTTTTTTCAATTCTATTTGGTAATAGGTCTGCATAGGTCGCAAACTTATCATTATAGGTAAGTGGTATAATATTTCCTGTTGGGCTTAGTATTCCTACTTTTGTCCAATTAAGATAATCGGCAGGTAGGGTTACTGTAAAGTTTGCATTTACAGGTAATTTAACTGATTGAATACGGTAAAAGAAATCTAATCCTAATTCATCCATACCACGAAAAGCTAAGTTGAATAGCTTAAAGTATTTATGATTTGACTGCTCCGATTCAGTTAAATAATCGGTAATGCAAGAATCCAAAGTTACATAAGATTGATGTTGTGCCATTAGTTTTCAAGTGCTATTATAGCTGCTTCATCCATTAAAAAATGTAATTCATCATTGACTAAAACCTCTGTCCCCCAGCCCTGTACTCTATGTGCTATTTGCCCTGCCTTTAATTTCATAGGCTTTTCTTTTGTACCTCTACCTACTGCTACTATTTCACCTCTGTTATTTACTGCCCTTGCATTTTCAGGTATGAATAAACCATTTTCAGAAACTTCTGGGCTTGGTAATGGCTTAAATAATATCTGACTTTTAATAGGGCTTACTGTCTGCTTCTCTATCATTTGAGCAGGGATGTCGGGGATATAAATGTATTCTGTCATAATTTAGTTTTTATACGTTCTTAATCGAATCTAACCCATCATTGACATTGTCCACAGGAACACTTCTTGCAAACATTAAATTAGTTTTCAGATAATCAGTAACTATTGGTAGGTAATCACTTGGTATATTTAAAGTACTATTAAGGTCTGTACTTGTACCACCACTTACCATTGTAACTGTTGCTGTATAATCTGTAATATCTAATGGTGTTATAATGTAAACATACTCACCTTGCGAATACGCTAATAACTTATTAGGTATTGTTCTCATCCCTCTTTGATATGCCACTTGGTTTTGGGTAAGCCATATTATCGGAAATGATATTTGTTTTGACCAACTATCCTTTAATTCCAAAGTAGAAATACCTTCATCATTGCCTATTCCTATTGGTATTTGTGGTAAGGTAAGCCTATATAAATTATTTTCATTCTTTGCAATAGTTAATCCCTTAAAGGTACTATAAAAACTATTGTTTATATAAGCAACTCCATCAAGCTGTAACGAATCGGTATAATTCTTTTTTGAGGCGTAGGCGATTCCCTGCTCAATCCACACATTGACTAACCCCACCGTTATTTCGGCATCATCGCTTGGTTGACCGCCATATATCAACCTTCTTATTTGTTCTATGTATGTTTTTCTAAGCATTATTGACCAGTTTTTATTATATCTTGGGAGTACTGAATAACGGATGAAAGTTGTAAATTACAGCCTATCAAAGATAACGCTCTTACGATAATATTCATCATATCAAAATCACTCCATACAGGGGATATGCTATTTGGTTCATCCCAAACAGGTCTGCCATTATTATCGTTATAATACGCCCATAAAATAGTAGGTGGGTTTCTAACATAGGATAGCCTTGTTTGCCCTATATCTTCGGGGAAAAAATGGAATCCTTCATGCTGAATAAGATATATTGGGTTTTGGGCTATTGGGTCAATACTTGAATGTACATAGGAATCTAATCTATCCTGCTGTGCGAAACGAATATTGTAATGCCCATATACCCCCCACATAGCATCCACTTGTTCAAAGTCGCTTGGGAAAGGTGATATTCCATTGTAAGGAAAGGGGTTTAAAATAGCACCATAAATTAACGGTGCTAATGATGTTCTAATTTTTTCATTCTGTCCAAATTCAACAACGGCAATAGGTCTGCCAACCTGATACTTTTGATACTCACCTAAGAGATAATCCAAATACTGTCTTTGCGCTTGATTAATCACTAAATTGTAATCGTCTGGTGATATGTAGCCTTGCTGATTTTTAGCAGCAGCGTATTGGATTATCTCGTAAGGAGTATTTGCGTTCATTAATTAACTGTTGTTTGTAACTGCTCTTTAAAATTTCTTCCTTCTTCGCTATTTGTCATTGCTAATTCGGTAAGGTATTCATAAGGCTTTCTTGCTGATGGTATCTTTGCTATAAATCCACCGCCTCTTGCCCATATTGCGTTACCGTTTTGCCCTGCCAAATCAATTTTATTATCAATAATAGCCCTCTTAACCAAATATGCTATTTCTACTTCTTGTGAATCAATATACTTTGCAAAAGTTGTAGGTTCTGTATCTGCCTTTAACATCAACTCCGACCTAACTCCATCGTCCCCTTTTGATTGCCCTAATTCATCCACAAACGATATACCTAAAAAACTCGCCAATTTTCTCATTTTTTCAACGGGCATTTCTTTTGCTTTTATAATCAATTCTATTTTCATAGTTTGATTTTTCAGCTTCTCTCTTTGTTCTTCCGCAGGGTCATATTCGTAATAATCAAATTTACCTGATGTCCCCCTTTGTTTACCTACGTTGTTTGTATTAGCCCTTGCAAATTCTAATTCATTTGCATTGATAGATGATATTCTACAAAGCCCATCCTCGAAAGTTAATCCGTATCTGCTTTTTCTTATATAATCCTTGTCCTTTAATTCTTCTGTTAAGTCGCTTTGCCAAATACTCTGTGCGCCCATTAATAACCAAATCCTTTCTCTTTTGTTTGTTTTAGGATTAAGCACATTATTACAAATACTATCAATGTGCGTTCTTCCTTTTTTCTTTTTTACTAATCGGAAAATAACATTATACGCTTCTTCCTGTTTTACTTCTCCTGTTAAATCTGTTGGAAACACAAAAGGTGCTTCACTTTGTACTGATGCTTTCGGCTCTCCTGCCATTGCATCCTGAATGTCTTTTAACTTTGCCATTTTATATATTTTTTAATTTTAATGACTGTTTAAGGCTTTATGCCCCTTCAAGTGCGAAGGTGTCTGTGCTGCTTATTTATAGATTTTCAGCGTTCAATCTTTAAGTATATGTAAAAATATAGCCACTTCTTATTGGTTTCCCATTATTATAATAAGCTGCTCTATTTATTGTTGTTTTTGGTACACCTGTTTTTTTACTTGCATCTGTTGCTGAACTGTACAAAATATTTTCGCCATTTATAAAACAATATACAGGTCTTGTAACCGTTTTCGCCTTTACGCCAGAAACGTCTATTTTTAATGGGTAGCCAATTTCCTTAAATCTAACCACATACCCATTAACATTTGTATGCTCCATCCTGCATGTACCAGAAACACAACTTGGCGAAACTTTTAAATAATTAGCGGCATCTGTTACCGATTCAAATTCTGATACAAATATACCATTTTTATCATAGACGATAACAGGCTTTATAACCTTTAATCTACCCTTTTCAGCACCCCATTTAGGAACTACTCTGCCAATCCTTTTGTTTATTTCTGACATCTTTTCTGAAAGTATTTTTTTAGTACTATCAGAATGTTTTTTGCCATAAAAAAAATTATTAGCCCCTTTATTATTTTCGCTTTGCTTTTCTCTCCTTTCAATATCAAACATCCATGTTTTGCCGCCACCTTCGCCACCCCTACTCATATTAAGGTGTTTTTTATTTTCAAAACAATATGTATCTAATTCTTTTATCCAAAACTTTTCTCTTTCGTATAAAATATTATCATCTATTGTTTCTATTATCTCTATTTTATGGCTATCAAATCCATGCTTTTTAAAGCTATTGAAAAGTTTATTATTGGTATAATTAATATTAACGCATTTATGCCTATAACTTTTTACTCTTTTACGAAAGCATTTAGTTTGCCCTACATAAAGCCTACCTGTTGGTGATGTTATTTTATATATTACACCCATATTTTTAAAATATAGCAGCGAGTTAATCTCGCTGCTAATTTATTAGTAATTAAGCACTTACAATTAAGAATTGCTGTGCGCCCGTAACTCTTAAGCCTCGGTACGTCACCATAGAAACATGGTCACGCAAAGTTCCATCGGTAGGGTTTTGAGAACCACCGCCCCAAGGCCATACTCTGATACCATTACCAGTAGTACCGCCTTTTTGAGGCTCTTGGTACATAACCTGTATGTTTTTCATTGGAGTATAGGTCTTGGCATCATTAGTACCGCCTTGTGGAGATATGATACCGTAATTACGGAAGTAATCTACATTAGGGGTTTTGCCTGTTTGTACTTCGGTATTCCACGGGCTATACTTCTTAACTTGTAACAAGTAGCCATCAATTAAGATTGATTGGAAACCATAAGCAACGGAGGCTTCTTCTGACTTTTCACCCTGTCCGTAAACAAATGCACCTGCTGGATATTCCTTAAAGATACCATCGCTGAAATCTTGTCTTTGGTATATGTCTTGCAGCCATACGTTTTGTTTGGCGCAACCATTCACATCCATTATACGAGTTATTTCATGGAGTTTGGAAATATCCAAAGTTGCTGGTGTGTAGTTTACAGTTTCGCCATCGGCAGTAATCTTAGGGATAAATCCTTCTGTACCTACTGATGTGCTTGAAGTTAAGCCTGTGTTGTTTACAATGTCACCACGCATTAACTTAGTTTCTGCTGAATTAAGGAAACGCTTATTGGTTTGGGTTAAGGCTTTCAAGGTAAAATAGCTTGTGCCTGCTTGTCCTGTTCCGCCAAGTAAACCACCATCTACACCGCTATTGTAATAAACCTCTGTCATTTCTGCAAGGTCGGTAGCAGCGTAATCTTCCCTGATTTCAGTAATGTTATTATCATAACGTACATCAAGGTGAGTTTGTGGCTCAAAGTTAGAAGATGCTTCACCAACGTCTGTAAGTCCACCAAAAACTAATATCTCACCTGCAAGTAAGCTTGTAGAGTTTGCAGAAACAAAGGCTTGGGTAGATACTTTAGGGCGAATAGTACAAGTACTTGGTGTAGGTACGGTTAATATTTCACCTGCAATGTTAGAAGATGCAATGTAAACTGTTTCACCTACACGCAATGGGCTTTGAGTACCATACAAATCACCTGCTGGGATGCTAACTGAAACTGTTGCACCTGCGGCTGGTGTTGTAATTTGCGCTAAGTTGGTTACTGCAATTTGGTTTTTGCCTCTGCTTTCAAACCAAAAGAAATTACGGTTATTTACTTTTTCCATGCCGCCAAAAGTAGCAAGCCATTGAAAGAAGTAATCATACACCTCTTTGCCGTATTTCATGGTGTATTTGTTATAAAATTGTGGGGTCAATAACTGTAAATCAGAGATTAACGCCCTGTCCACTCCACCTGATGTCATTATCACACCGGGTTGAAGTATGTTTGAGGTTGGTATTCCTGCTGTTGCCATTTTTTTAAAAATTAAAAATTGTTAATTAATACTTAGCCATTACGCAAATGCCGCTTCCCTTGCTTGGTCTAATGCTGTTGCATTATTGCTTGGAGAGAATTGTCCATTTTGGCTTAATCCATTTACGTTAATTTGCTTTTTCTCTTTCAGGTAGGCTTCAATCCTTTTGTTGGAAGCATCTAATACTAATTTTTGGGTAGCCTTATCATCTGCGTAAAGTCGTGATAAATCTTTTACCATCTGCTCTACTTTGATAGTTTTCCCATCTTCCGCTACCCACCTGTCGGCAAGTAACGCATTAGCATTGAACCCTGATTCCGCAAACTCTTTTAGCTTGTTGGTAACCAAAGTTTTTTCTTCCTGTGAGGGGGCATAACTTACTGTGTAATTAACATCTTTGTCTTTTACCTGTACTGAAAACCCTGTGAAGTCCTTTGCCTTAGATTCAGCAAACTTGATAAACGAATCCTGCTGTTCCTTAGCAGCCGTCAAGTCTTCTTGTGTTGGCTGCACTTGTGAACTTTCCTTGCTTATATTTGGTAATACTAATTCGGTTTTTAATTGGGCTAATTTTGGTTGTGCCATCTTAGCCTCTATAATCATTTTCTTTTCAATGTTAGATACCTGCTTTTCCCAAATCTTTACTTTGGTATTGTAATCGGCATCTTCTTCAAATTCACCCTGAACTGGTTTTTCAGGTGTTGCATATTTTTCATTAAAAAGAAAATCTATTTCATCTTCATTAAGATTTTTGTTCGCATTTCGCAAATCGAATTTTACTAATTGCGCTGCCACATTTACATCTTCAACATTTGCTGTGGCAAGTTTTTCAACTTTCTTTTTATTGTCAAGAAAAGCATACAATTCATCCTCTTTGCCATCTATAATATATTCGGCTACTTTCTTGCTATCTTCATTTTTAAATTCAAAGTTCTTTTCTGCTTTCTCTCTTAAATTTTTTATTTCGGTATCAGCCGCTTCTTCATTATCCCACCCCCACTTATTTTTAAGGAATGTATTGGTATCGGTTGCTTGTGCTGTTTCAACTTCATTAACCACTTCAACTTGTGCGTTTTCTGCAACTGTTGCGGTTTCAATAGGGGCATCGCTGCCAAATGCTGATTCTTGCAAAGCTGTTAATGTTTGCGTTTCTGCTGCTGTTTCGGTTGTTTCTATAACCTCTGTTTCGGTACTCATTTTAGTTTGTTTTTGAGTTAAATAATAGTAATTTATAAACATTTGTTGCCCCTACTGGGTTTCCTTGCAATCTTAAAAACTGTGCATTTACAGGTACACTATAATTCCCTGCTGCACTTATAACACTTACTGCCGTTCCTGTGGCAAGATTAGTTGCTTGTATCGGTGTAAAGTTTATAGCCAATTCAGCGTTACCTTGCTGCACTCCTTGTACCGCATCCCCGTCATTACTGCCATATATATAGATACTGCCGTTAATCGGTGATACTACTTGGACTGTTGTTTTATCCCATCCAGATAAATCTGATGTAATCTTATACACAGAATTAAATGTAGATGCTTGGTCTGGAATCGGTTTTCCTATTGCCATTTTATTTTAATTTATGCAACCATAGCAGGTTGCGGTGATTGTTGTTGTTCCTGTTGTTGCATTGCCATTTGTTCTTGCTGTTCTTGTTCTAATCCTTGCGCTACCTGTTGCATCCTTGCCAAATTTTCGGCAAATAACGGCAATGCCAAATTATGCAAAATTTCTTCCTCAAGCCCCTTCAAATTTTCAGGCATTTGTAGCCCTTTGCCATAAATAGCGAAAATTCCAGAGAGTATAATTTCCTTCTGCTTTTCCTTACTTGTCATGCTTTCAATTTGCCCCTTCATTTGCACTTCTTGAACCATTGTTTCCCTCTTTTCTTTTTCTGCTGAAATACCACTTTGCATTTGGGCATCGAAAGTTGCTTTTTGGTTTGCTGCTGCCGTTTCTTTTTGGTAGGCTATAAATTTCTTTTGCGCTTGTCTGAATAATAATTCCCCTGCTTTTAAATCTTCTTTTGCAATTCTTAATAGTCTGAATGGGTCTAAGAAACTTAGCATTTCAGGGTTTGTCGCAATGGTTTGGTTCAATAATGCCTCAAATCTTTGCAACTCCGCTTGTGTTGGTAAGAACTTAATATCAGCACTAAATTGTCTTTCACCAATATCTTCTGCCTTAATTAAATTTCTATACGCTGCACTACCATATTTTACACTATCCGATAACAAGCAAGACACTTTCCTTGCTGTCATTTTAACTACTTCTGCATAAGCCCTATACATATAGTCGGTTGCGTAATCAGCCATTTGTTGTGATGCTTCCACATTCCCACCTGTAACTCTTGGTTGCAACGCTGCTGAAATAAGATTAGGGTCTTCACCTAATTCATCTCTTAGTGCCTGATAGTTAAATTGGTAGTTCTTTATTAACCCATCCATTTGCCCTAAGAACCCTGTATTGGCAAGTTCCTGAATAGGTATCGGCACTCTGTTTCCTTCTGCATCCACACCCCTATAATATATGTCGCCTGTTTGGTCATACAGTTTCTTATAGTCCACATCTTTATTCCCTGCATCTCCTAAACCGTAATCAATATTCTGTAAAGCACTTTCATCTATTGCTGCCCCTGTTGGTCGCATCCTTGCAACTACTTGTTGCATTTTTAAAAGTGCCAATATCATTCCATCTACTGCCGCTTCAATCTTTTCAGGTATTGCAAGGTTTCTCATTTCATAGTTTTGATACATATAAAATGAATAAGAGAACTCTGCATTACCAACCTCTTTAGGGTCTTGTGGGCGTATCATATTTTCCTTAATACCCCACTCTAAAAGCATATCATTGTCGGGTAAATAAACACCTCTGTAAATATTAAAGTTGCTGTCTGATATGATATTTTGATTATCAGATGGCTTCTCTTTCTTTTTACCACTTGCGGTTACGGGCATCCCTTTTTGGGTGTATGTTGTTCCTGTTAATTTGCTTTTAGTAACCTTATATGGGTCGCAATCAACTGTTTTTAATTCAAATTCTATTGACCTTACATTCCATTCATCGTATGGTCTTAAATAGATATTTGTATATGAAGCATCCCAAACAAGGTTAGTAATTGTTCCAAACTCTTTTGCCGTACCTGCTATTCTAAATAATTGTTCTTCTGTTAATGCTAATGGATTATTCGGGTGAAACTCCTTGCCGTACCTTCTTCTTAGGGTACTTATTTTTAATGAAGGTGCTTGCCCTCTCCATGTAGTATCTCTGAAATCATTGAACTTACTATATGAATAAATAGCATCTTCGGGTTCAACTGTTTGTGTATGAATAATCCCATAATCATCCATATAAGTATAAGTACCAACAAACCCAACTTCTGCCGAATCATGCAATAACTTTTCTTTCAATACATCAAATAAACCATTAGATTGAAGTATATCATTGCATCCTAATTCGTAAAGTACTTCTTCGGGTGTCCTTTGAAACTGTGTCTGCCATAAGTTTAATTCATCTTTATCTGCTGGCAATTCAGAACCTTGTGGCATTAATGGAATACCCGACTGTTGTTGTAGTGCTTCAATCTTTGCCTTATTCTGAATTAAAAACTCAATTTCATCGTATTCTTTTTGCTTATCACTTTGGGATAAATCGTCAATGGCAGTAACTACAATCTTTTCACTTCTTTGCATCCACCTACCTATTAATCCAGAAATTATCCTGTTCATTAATTGAAGTGTCTGCCAATTAAGCCTGATGTAGTTTTTCTTAGCGTTCATCTCCAACCTATCAGCAAACATGGCTTGAATATCCATTCTGCCATTGGCGTAATTCCTGTTCTTTCTAAACCTTGCGTTTCTATTATAGTAGTACCCTGTTATCCCTGATGATGTGTACCCCCATATTTTTTGAGCAATCTTTAGCCCAAATTCCTTAGTGGATTTTTCAGACACAGATAATTCAGATAACTGAAATTCTTTTAGAACATCACCGCCTGACATTTCCGAAGATGTATTTTTAACTATCTGTTCTTGCTCCATAAGGTGTAAAAATAAAAAAAGCCATTACCCACAATTAAGTGAGAATGACTTTCAGGAAGTTCTGTTTTTTATTTACCTAATAATTACTATTGGTAGTCTTGCTACTCTTTATAGTTGTTTGTGTATTGATAGTGCCACACTTGCATTTAATAGAAACTGTACCGTCTTTTAACTTTATTTCTGCTAACTTTTTACCGCAATTATTACAGGTCATTACTACTAAATCTGCACTATTTACCATACAAATATAATTCTTTTTTTATTTACCAAATGTTTTTTGTTAATTATGCCGAAATTCATAACTATTTTGCGTATCGTAAACCTGAATAATTGGTTTACTCTTATGTACTGGCTTAGTTGGTGTTTCGCTTAATACCGCATTTATAATTAAAAAAGAAACGGTAGTATCAAATATAGTTCTGTCATTCGGGTCAAAATCTTTTGCATCATCAAGTAATTCTTGGTAATCTATATCTTCCCAATTATTTTCAAAATAAGAAACACCCAAATCAGCTTGTTTAGTTAAACTGTATGGCAATGTTGGAACTCCCCTATGCCTTGTTGTGTCTTTTAATTTATCAGGGTCTATAAGTATTTTGGGGTATAAACCTAAATACAATAATTTCCCTCTTTCCTTAAAATAAGAGTAGTAATCATCGCTATTATGCTCGTAATAAGCCTCAACCCCTAACCATTCAGCACATAATAAAACTTGTTCGTGCAATAACGCCTTTTCTGCTGGTCTGCCATATAAAAACCCAAATACTTTTTTCTTTCTACCATCTCTGCGTCTTTGCCCTGCCCATGCAGCCGCTTTAGAACCCCATTTTTGCCCACCTTGATTATTAGAATACCCGTCAATACCTATTGCGCCAAAATCAATTCTTGCAGGTCTTTTAACTCCGTTTTCAATTATAAATTTATTTGCATCTTCGTTTGATAATGGAAAATCAGGTGTAACACTCCAATGAAAGTTTTTTTCTTTTGGTAATATATCTCTCCATTTAGCTTTTTGTGTATCTTCATCCCTATAAAAATATATACCTCTTTTTGGTACAGGGTTTTCTTCAAGCTGCTTTTCTCTTGCCGCTATATGATATGTATTAAATATACAACTGTCTGCATCTATACTAAAAGCCTCCGATACTGTTCTTGGTTCTTTTCGCATCCTTGCAGACAAGGCTCTTGGGCTATCTTTTACAGATTCCCTATCATCCATTATATCCTTAATAGTCTGTTCAACGTCTGGGTAACCGTATTCATCAAAATTTCTACCTTCGTCTGCTGTTTGGAAAAATCT
>OFSE01000437.1_pt1 | contig 12569 bp, 12 predicted proteins | sample 1543261 | NCBI WGS metagenome assembly OFSE01 (sample SAMN07774225, study PRJEB24372) | wastewater metagenome | isolation source: Exp Tend VB 50WW | collected 2016-02 | reverse complement strand
AGGATTCACAGTTAGTTTTTCAAGAACTCCTACCTCTGATGAGATTAAATCTCCTGCGGCATGAGGTAACAATTTTGCCAGCTCATAAACAGATGCATGTTTTCTATGTACTGCTCCGAATCCATCGCCCACATAAACATCGGCATATGTTGATAGTTCCTTTGCTAGCAATAATCGCTCTTGCTCGTCCTTGCTTGTTTCTGCAGAGATGAATCGGATGTTTTCTAGCATGAGAATCTGCGCTGCTTTTAAGGAGTGGGCCCGAGCTATTAACCCAGTTATTTCACCAGAAAATTCGACTTCTTTGTTTAGTAATTCACCTAAGCGTTTTGCAATCGGTGCCAAAGACAATTCTTTAGATGGCTCGCCCTTAGGTCTACCAAGGTGGGCTACAACAATGATCGAGCAGTTAGCGTCGAGTAGTTTCCTAATTGTTCTAAGCGAAGCAACAATTCGACCGTCATCAGTTATAACACCATCTTTAATCGGTACATTTAGATCACAGCGCAATAGAACTCTTTTATTTTGCAGGGTGAGATCTGAAAGAGTTTTAATCCCCATCTAAATTATAAAGATTTACCTATGTATTTGATCAGATCAACTAATCGATTGGAATAACCCCATTCGTTGTCGTACCATGAGGAGACTTTCACCAAGCGGCCTGAGACTTTGGTCAAGGTTTCATCATAGGTGCTTGATGCTGGGTTGTGGTTGAAATCCACCGATACCAACGGTGCTTTGTTGTAATCCAAAATGCCTTTCAATGCGCCTTCGGAAGCGGCTTTCATGACTTCGTTGATTTCCGCCACGCTGGTGTCGCGCGAAGCAATGAAGGTCAGATCAACTACTGAGACGTTGATGGTCGGCACGCGCATCGCATAGCCATCGAGTTTGCCGTTGAGTTCTGGCAAGACTAGGCCAACCGCAGCCGCGGCACCGGTTTTGGTGGGGATCATGCTCATCGTGGCTGAACGAGCACGACGTAAGTCTTCGTGCATCACGTCAGTCAACACTTGGTCATTGGTGTAAGAGTGGATGGTGGTCATCAAACCGTTTTCAATCCCGACCGCATCGTTCAAAGATTTAGCTAATGGCGCTAAGCAATTGGTAGTGCATGAGGCATTCGAGATCACAGTATCTGTGCTTTTTAACACGCCGTGGTTCACGCCATACACAACGGTAGCATCGACATCTTTACCGCCTGGTGCCGAGATGATGACCTTCTTGGCACCACCTGCCAGATGCGCAGAGGCTTTTTCTTTGGTGGTGAAAAAACCAGTGCATTCGAGCACGACGTCTACATTCAAATCGCCCCAAGGCAAGTTGGCCGGATTGCGTTCGGCGAAGACTTTGATCTTGTCGCCATTGACGATCATGCTATCGCCTTCGACGGTGACAGTGCCGGGGAATTTGCCGTGCGCGGTATCGTAACGCGTCAAGTGCGCGTTAGATTCGGCGTTGCCCAAATCGTTGATGGCAACGATCTGGATCTCATCTTTAAATTTGCCGCCTTCATAGTGAGCACGAAGGATGTTACGACCGATACGGCCATAGCCGTTGATTGCGACGCGAATCGTCATGGTTTGATCTCCAAAGGACAAAAGTACTACGTAAATAAATGCACTTTAGGTTTTTTAATGTAGTGCATTCGAATGGGAAAAGGCTTCGACTGAGGCCACTAATACCGATAAATCATTCCAACCATAGCTGACTTCCATTAAATCTAGCGCATCCCAATTATAGGCTTGCTGGCTTAACTTGATGGCGCTCAGCTCTTCAAAGAAATTACGGGCGATTGAATTTTCAGACAGCACCCACACCAATAAACTATTCACGCCCTGCGCCTGTAAATTGCGCGCCACTTTTTGCACCATGCGCTTGCCAATGCCGCAGCGCTGCCAAGCCGGTAACAAATACACACCGCTCAATTCGGCTTGCAAACCCATTTTGGCAACCGGCAATACGGTGCTAGAAACAAAGCCGATCACTTGCCCATCGGCTTCAGCCACAAACACACAAATTTGCTGTTCTTTTTCAGGCAGCATGGCGAGGATGGTGCTCCATTGTGCGGCGCTTTCCTCCACATTCATCTCGTCCAGATAGGCATCGGGAATCACGCCACGGTAAGTCGTGCGCCAACACTCAATACGAATACTGGCAATGGCGCGAGCGTCAGCCAAACTGGCGCGCCTTAACTGAATTTCTTTGATTTGACTCATACTGCTTTCAATTTCTTCTTAGCTTGCCCAATACACCATACAGCGCAACGGGCAAGCAACTACCTACAAACTACGGCGCAATTCATGGCAAACTTCATACCAAACTTCACGCCAAACAAGCCTTCACCTTGGCCACCACATTCTCTACCGTGAAACCAAAATACTTGAACAACACAGGCGCAGGTGCCGATTCGCCAAAGGTATCAATACCAACCACAGCCCCTTCTAAGCCCACATATTTGTACCAAAAACTGGTGACACCCGCTTCAATCGCAATACGTGGCACGCCTTTGCCCAAAACGCTGGCTTTGTAAGCAGCCTCTTGGCGATCAAACACATCGGTCGATGGCATCGACACCACGCGCACCGCGATGCCTTGCTGCGCTAATTCGGCGGCAGATTTGACCGCTAATTCGATCTCAGAACCAGTTGCGATCAGCACCGCCTGCGCTTTGCCATCAGGCGCATCTTGCAACACATAGCCACCGCGCGCAATGTCAGCAATCTGCTGCGCGCTGCGTTCTTGATAGGGCAAATTCTGACGCGAGAAAATCAAGGTCGAAGGGCCATCTACACGTTTAATCGCTTGCGCCCAAGCCACCATCGATTCAACCGTATCGCAAGGCCGCCAGTTATCCAGATTCGGGATCAAGCGCAAGCTCGATACATGCTCAATCGATTGATGGGTCGGGCCATCTTCACCCAAACCAATCGAATCATGGGTGAATACAAACAAGCTACGAATTTTCATCAAAGCCGCCATGCGCAAGGCATTGCGGCTGTAATCAGAAAAGGTCAGGAAAGTCGCGCCAAACGGCAGATAACCGCCATGTAAAGCGATGCCATTCATGATCGCGCTCATACCGAATTCGCGTACACCATAGTTGACGTGATTACCGGCTTGATTGGCGCGCACTGGAATCGATTCTTTCCAGTTGGTCAGGTTAGAACCTGTCAAATCGGCCGAACCACCCAAAAACTCAGGCAAGCTTGCCGCCAATGCCTGAATCGCGTTTTGGCTGGCTTTGCGAGTAGCGATATTTTCTTTTTTCTCGACACAAGCGGCAATCGCTGCCGCTACCACCGCATCAAAATCAGCAGGCAAAGCGTTTTGCATACGGCGGCTTAATTCTGCCGCTTTTTGTGGAAACTGCGCTTGATACGCGGCAAATTGTTCGTTCCATGCGGCTTCTGCACTTGCACCACTGGCTTTGGCATCCCATGCGCTATACACCTCGGCAGGCACTTCAAACGGCGCATACGGCCAATCAATATGGGCGCGCACTGCGGCCACTTCTTTATCACCCAGCGCAGCGCCATGCACATTGTGCGTGCCTTGCATATTCGGTGAGCCTTTGCCGATAATCGTGCGGCAGCAAATCAACGTTGGTTTATCTGAGGTTTTAGCGGCGATGATGGCTTGATTCACGGCTTCTACATTGTGCCCATCCACCGCGCGAATTACATTCCAGCCATAGGCTTCGAAGCGCTTCGGTGTATCGTCGGTAAACCAACCTTCAACATGACCGTCAATCGAGATGCCGTTATCGTCCCAAAACGCGATCAGTTTATTCAACTTCCAAGTGCCCGCCAAAGCGCAGGCTTCATGCGAAATACCTTCCATCAAGCAGCCATCGCCCATGAACACATAGGTGCGATGATCCACTAATTGATTGCCATCGACATTAAATTCAGCCGCCAACAGTTTCTCCGCCAAGGCCATGCCAACCGCATTAGTAATGCCCTGCCCTAACGGGCCTGTGGTGGTTTCCACACCGGGCGTGACATGCACTTCCGGGTGGCCAGCGGTTTTGGAATGTAATTGGCGGAAATGGCGAATTTCATCCATCGACAAATCGTAGCCCGACAAATGCAACAAAGCATAATGCAACATCGAGCCGTGTCCATTCGATAACACGAAACGATCACGATTGACCCAGCCAGGGTTAGCCGGATTATGACGATAATGATTGCCCCACAGTGCCACCGCAATATCGGCCATGCCCATCGGCGCGCCGGGGTGGCCTGAATTGGCCTTTTGTACAGCATCCATCGACAAGGCGCGAATCGCATTCGCCATCTTGGTAGTCATTGCAGCTTGAAAAGTTGAAGTCATGGTGTATAAAAAAGAGTGCGGAAATCTGTCGGACAATGGGATTGATCAGAAAGTCAATCAAACCAGTCTAATCAATCAAAAGGAGCGCAAACCGCAATACGATTGCGCAAACGTATGCCACGCTCGTAAGCGCGTCATGCCCCATCTGCCCATGAATTTGCTATTTTACCAGAGCGTAACAAGGCTTCCTAGAATCTACGCCGAAGAAACTGATTTACACCAAAAATGCGTTAAAAAGTCGCGAAAAAATTACCAAAAATAGCAAAGTACCAACTAAGTATTACGCTGCCAATAAGAAAATTTACCTATAGGATTGACGCAAAACAATCGTTGGCGTTGTTGCTTTGCCTTGCCAACGACTGTTTTGCGTAAGCCCTAACCAAATCACAGATTCAATATACTCAAACCAAAATCAAGCCCAAATCAATCTCACTCTGAGTTTCGGGCTGAGGTAGACACGTTCTGACACAAACTTGTACAATATCACGTACTCACTTGGAGATTTTACATGGATGCCATTACCTACTCTTCGGCGCGCGCCAACCTTGCCCGTACAATGGATCGCGTGTGCGAAGACCACGAAGCGCTGATCATTACCCGCAATGGCGAAAAAGCGGTGGTGATGTTGTCGTTAGAAGACTACCAAGCACTTGAAGAAACCGCCTATTTGCTACGCAACCCCACCAATGCCAAGCGCCTGCTTTCTGCTGCCGCACAACTAAGCGCAGGCCAAGGCATAGAACGAAAGCTAGCTGAGTGAAGCTCATTTTCGCTGACGAGGCATGGGAAGACTATCTGTACTGGCAAAAGCAAGACCGAAAAATGCTTGAACGGATTAACAAGCTAATTGCCGAAGTACAACGTGAACCATTTTCTGGAGTTGGCAAGCCTGAGCCGCTCAAACACGCGCTTTCTGGCTATTGGTCGCGCCGTATCAATGACGAACACCGCATGATTTACCGAATCGAAGCTGATGCACTACTACTGGCGCAGCTTCGATTTCATTACTGAGACCGCCAAGCTTGAATGTACGAGTGCCGGGACATTGCTGCGGAAATAAAAATGCTAGGTCAATAAGAATCAGTAAGAATCAATGAGAAAATTTGCAAAAAGTTCAGAAAACGCAAGCTCAGATTGTTCTGAAAATTCAAAACATAGGTGACTGCATCAAATAACAGCGCCTTCGTCTGTAGTTGGTATACTTTCAATTCATCGACCATCAACCACCACCTCCGTCACCCATGCCCCGTTTTTATTACCCACAAACCCTCGCCATCGGCAGTGTGATCGACCTGCCCGCCCAAACTGCGCATCATGTCTTTGTTTTGCGCTTGGCGGTGGGTGATCCGATTCATTTATTTAACGGCGCAGGTGGTGCGTATGTGGCTACCTTGCTGGAAGTTGGTAAAAAACAAGTGCGCGCCGAGGTAAAGGTGTTTTTGCCGGAAGAAATTGAATTGCCATTTTCATTGACATTGGCGCAAGCTTTGCCGGAAGGTAGCAAAATGGATTGGATCATCGAAAAGGCGGTGGAGCTCGGTGTCAATACCATTCAGCCACTGGCCGCGCAACGTTGCGTGGTACGCCTGTCTGCCGAACGCGCTGAAAAAAAGAGTGCGCATTGGCAAGCCATTATCGAAGCTGCTACCGAGCAATGCGGGCGTAATCGGCTGGCGCATTTAAGCCCGCTGATCGATCTCTCTAAATGGCTGGCACAGCAAGACATGCACAAACGCATCCTGCTCTCGCCACGCGCCGAGCAGTCGCTGGCGTCTTGGGCGCAGCATCATCCGGCGCAAGCGGTGACGCTGATGATTGGCCCCGAAGGCGGCTTCTCAGACGAAGAAGAAACCTTGGCGCTGCGCCAAGGCGCGCTGATGCTGAGCATGGGGCCACGCATCTTGCGCACCGAAACCGCCGGGCTGGCGGCGATCAGCGTTCTCAGTGCCGCTTGGGGTGGCCTGTAATTTTACAAAAAATAGGGAGTATAGGGTAAAAATGGCAGTTAACCGCATATCTATATTGCGCCATTAAAATATACTAATACCAGTATATAAAATCAATAAAAAACCTCTTAAAACGCCGTGTTGGGCATCAAAAAGCTTGTTTTCTGGGGTTTTAAGTCTATAATTGGACTATTCATAGTCTAAAACTGGACGTACCATGATACAGCTCGAAAAAACCCTGCCCGTCAAAAAAGCCTTGTCTGAGTTGCCGCCTCCCATTGAGGAAAACGGTGAGCCAATTTTTGTCGGTGACACCTCAAAAATTATTCAGGACATGCGCAATGGCACGCCCGCCGGCATCATCCCCGGCCTCGCGCAGCGGCTCAACATCAGTCAGGATGGCTTATTCGATATTTTGCGGCTGCCACGCAGCACCATGAAAGACCGCATCAGCAAAAACAAACCGCTCTCGTCCTCCGAGCAAGATCGCATTTACCGCGCCAACCGGGTCTGGCTACGCGCCCTCGATGTGCTGGAAGATGAAGACGCCGCGCGTGCTTGGATGAAGCGCGCCAACCGCTCGCTCGGTGGTGAAGCGCCTTTGTCGCTGCTCGATACCGAAGTGGGTTATGAGCTGGTGTTAGACACCTTGGCACGCATCGAATTTGGGATTGTGTCTTGATGGCTGAGCCAGTATTAACCACCGCAGCTACTGCAGCTACCGCAGCCACCTCAATCAATCTCTGGCGCATCGCCAAGCACACTGCGCAATACAGTGCCGACGACCTGAGCGGCAGTGGCGCTAAAATCACTGGGGGACGCTGGAACAGCAAAGGCTTACCCGCCGTGTATGCCGCCACCAGCATCGCACTGGCAACGCTGGAAACACTGGCGCATCTAGGCGACAACATCGCCATTCGCAATGCCTATCTGGTACAAATCATCGTGCCACCAAGCTTATGGGCGCAGCGCGACATACTCACCACCGCCGATCTACCGCCCACCTGGAACGCCGAACCAGCAGGTGCCACCACGATTGATTTCGGCGACAACTGGCTCGCCAGCAACAGCGCGCCACTACTCCTAATGCCGTCGGTGATTGTGCCGGAAGAACACAATGTGCTGATTAACCCAGCTTACCCGGGCATTGAGCAAATTAGTGCACAGGTGGTGCGCCAGTTTGTATATGATCCGCGTTTGTAACTCCAGCGCTCATCAAACGCTTGATCATACCAACCGGTGCGCTGCCATAGCTTAAAAATTGTTCGTGAAATTTCCATAAGTCGAATTGATCACCCTGCTGCTGTTTTAATTGATTGCGGAAATCTAAAATCTCACTATAACCACTGAAATAACTGGTCAATTGCACTGAGGTATATTGCACGCGCCGCCATTTGCCATCGGCTTCGGCTTGGGTTTGAAACGCTTGATTGATCAAAAAATCTTTCGCTTCGGCTTCGCTCATGCCGAGCACATGCACGCTGTAATCAAGGATGGTGTTGCAGATGGTGCGCAGATTCCATTTGTAATACATCAACCACATTTCTGGCGTATTCCCGCCGTAGCCGGATTCCAGCATCATGCGCTCGCTATACACCGCCCAGCCTTCCACCATCGCGCCGTTACCAAATAACGCTTTGATGACCGAAGGTGATCGGTTTGCGTGTTGCAGTTGTACGTAATGCCCCGGCACGCCTTCGTGGATATTGAGAATTTGTAGTACCCAATGGTTATATTCGCGTAGGAAGCTTTCGACTTTTTCAGGCGGCATGCCTTCCAATGGTGTGACGTTATAGTAGGTATTATCCTGTGGCCGGAAAACGCCCGGCGCTTCGATGCCACCGACAGCCACGCCACGTTGATACTCAGGTGTAGCGCGCACAATCAACAATCGTTTAGGATCAAGATCAACCAGATGATGGTCGTGTATCCAATTCTGCAAAACTGTTAGCTGACGACGAATTTCGCTCAGTAAATCTTTTGCTTCAACATGCTGCTCCGATAATTTATTAATCACCATCGCAATTTTTTGGGTCGCCAGCGTGGGCTTTTCAGCATTGCCCATCACGCTTGGCCAAAGTTGATCAGCCAATTTTTCCATGTTGCGGTGTGCTTCTTCTTTGGCGACCAGTGCGCGCTGATAAGTTTGCTCGGCGCTGAAAGAAGATTGAATATCGGCGGCGAATTTGCCCTCATATAATTGTTTGCCGATACGAAAAGATCTGGCCGTTGCTGGGTCTAAAGTTTTTTCTAACGCGCTGAGCCAGTTGGTAAAATCATTCACCGCAGCACGCGCTGCAGCGAGGTCTTGCGTGAAGCGCGCTTGCTCTTTGCCAGACAAGGCTTCCGCCTTTGGTAGCTGCTGCACAGCTTGCGCCACACTGTCTAACACTGCCAGCGCACCAGCACTTTGCGCGATCGCCAGATGGGTGTGTTCAATGGTTGGCCGCACGATGCTTTGCTTGGCCGCTTGGTAATAGGCTGGCACGCCGCGTAAACGCGCAATCGCCATCCGCACGCGCTTGGCTTTCGGCGCAAATTCGGCATTCAAAATCGCATCGAAACCACTGCCGATATTGTATTGGCTTGGGTTCCATTCATATTCACGGAAGGTGCTGAGATACCATTGATTGCTCTGCAAAAAATTGCGCATCAAAACCAAATCGGTGCGCTGGTTGATGGCGAGTTTTTCTTCAGGAATCGCCTTAATTTTCGCCAACCAATTGGCTGCAAATGCCAGCCAAGCATCGCGTGATGCTTGATTCGGCGTGGCCAAAGTTGCCGCCGTATCAAACTTGCCCGCGCTCATGGCGATGTCTGGGTCTTGCTGCCAGAGCGCTTTTAAAAACGCCTGCTTTAAATGCGTAAATGTTTGGTCGGCGCTGGTTTGTTGCTTGGCCGTTGGTGTAGCAGCGTTTGCCGGTAAAACGCTAATTGATGCCGCGAGTAATGTCACGCCAGAAAATGCCACACCACAAAATGCCGCTGTGCGCAACGCACGAGATAATGAATATTGCATGAGTAAGCTGCCTCTTCTGGAATTTTTTTTAAGAATTTTTTTAGGAATTTTTTGTGAAATTTATTGCAGATTTTTTTGCTTTTGCAAACGCTCTTGCAGCAACGCTAAATGCAGGCGCATGGCGTCGCCCATTTGGATTTGCGGGTTGGAATATCCATCGGTTTTGCCCGCTTCGTCTTCGCGTTTTTTGATGATGATACGAGCCGCGGCGTGCGCGGTTTCAAACGACAGGGTTTGATCGCGCAATTGCTCGTCATACATGGCGCGCCCAAAAAAAGTTAGCGGTGATTTTCTGCCACAACCGTAAGAGGTATGATCGGCATCCGACGCGGTCATCACCAGACTATCGTTATTCGCCAGAGGCGCGACCCAGTTACCAGCGAAACAGGCGGAAATCGAAATCACGCGATGTTTGATGCCAGCTTCATCCAGCCAGGTTTTTAATTCTTCGGGTGTCACCTCTTCCACCGTCATCGGCGGAAAACTGGCGGCTAATTTGCCGTCGCTGGCACCGTGTGAAGATAAGTGCATAAATAAAATATCTTCATTTTTATCCATACGCTGTGCAATCGCAAAGATCGCCCGTTTGAGATTAAGCGGCGTTGCCCACGGCAATTCTTCCACCGTATCGTTATGATTCACCAGTTGCAGGGTGCGCCCGACGGCATCAAAACGCTTTGCCATCACTTCAGTGACCATCGCGGTTTCGTTATGAAACACATCTTCTTCTGAATACGGCGCAAAGGTGATCGAATATAAATCAATCACGCCGGGGCGCTGTGGCTTCACTTCTGCCAAGCGTGTTGCCAGCAATAGCGGTTGCGCTTCCATTAGCTCTTGCGTGAGATCAAGCGTTTCCTGCTCTTCTTCCAAGCCTTCCACGGTGTCTTCGCGTTGAATCCAGAATCCGGTATTGTTGGTGCTGATACTTAGCGCTTCGTTACCCACCAACAGCAATAACGCCACCAACAAAGCGCCCCACTTGGGTTTAGAGGCGTGCCAGAACAACACCAATTCGCTCATAATAGTCCAAGCCGAAGGCACTAAAATCACACTCCATTGCATCCACAATAAATTCGATGCTTCTTCATATTTGCCACTATGCACCAAGACGATCAATGCCAAGCCAAACCAAAAGCTCAGCCAGATCGCCTGCGCCACCAGCACCGAAAAAATTTGCTCGTAGCCCGGCTCTTTATGGTGTTTGTTGTGTTTATTGTTCAGAAAATAGGCCAGCCAAGCCAACAAGGCCAAACCCAGACCTTCACCTGCCAAGGCTTGCCAATAGAAATCAATCTGCCCAGAAATCACGAAACGCTGGGTGATTATTTCGACCAGCAAAAACAGCCCCACCAAAAATGCCACCCGTAAAGGTGAGGTATAAATAGTGGACCAGCGCGGTGCCAGCAGCACGCAACTGCGTAAGCCTTCCAGCATTTGCATGGCAATGCTACGCATCAACCCCGGCTGCGGTGCCGACTGTGATGCAGATTGTTGCCCCTCAGGCGAACCGCCCGTCATGATTTGCTCAGCTTGATTCGATGTTGTCATCATTATTCTCAAACAAAAACCCCGTTGGCTCACGGTTGATGTGCGCCCGAACTCCGCTCCTTGCATCTGGTTTAGAAGGTTTAACTTTCTCTACTAACTAACGCACCAACCTCAAACGCAAATTTCGATACACTACAACGCGGCTATCATAACCGAACAAGGTCAAAATACTTGCTTGCAATGGAAGAATTTATTTCTAGGAAGATGACTTCCCAAGCAATTGACCAGCAAACCCACATTTTTACTTGGATGCGAACCTGAAACTACAAGGCACACCGAGCACACCTGTTACACTGCACACCTTTGCCCACGCCCGACGCTCTGTTGGTAAAACCAAGTACCATTTCCAAGCATTTTCAGCCATTTTGGCGCTGACAAACGTGTCTGGCTTCACTTGATAACAATGATCACCCCAATTCCTACGATTAGCTGGTTAGAACACGACCAAACCCACACCCTGCGCTGGCATTCAGAAGCCGGTGCCGCTGCGCCTAAGCGAGTGCAAATTGCCGACGATACGCTATCGGCCGATAGTGCTTACCGTTTGGCTTGCGAAGGCACTGCCCTGCTGTGGCGCGGTGACTTTCAAAACGCCAAGCAATTATTAAGCGCCTTGGCACGGCGAATAGATCGCAAACCCGCCAAAGCCAATAAAACAACTAAACAAAAGAAAGCCGACGACACCAATCCCGCCGCGTCAACCACGGCAAACGCCCTGCCGTTTCACTTACACCGCCAGGCACAGGCGCAACGTGCGCGCGTGTTGGCGATGTTATTGATTCCATTTGAAGCTAATTACCAAATTCCGCTCAGGCGCGCGCCAGATGTGCAGGCTGCCTGTACCGACGTCATGGCAACCACGGATACAGTAGATAACGCAAGCACGCCATTTGCGATGTCATTGCGCGAGCTATTGGGCATCATCGGTGCGCACCAATGGCGTCAAAGCGGTGTGCCAGTAGCGGCTTTGGGCGGCAAAATCACGCCGTTTTATGGCGTGTATTCACCAGTGCGCGGTGAATATTTGGAATTGGTTGCCAAGGCACCCTTGCCTGCGGCTTGCCAACAAAACAGCAGCGCATTTGACATCGGCACCGGCACTGGGGTTTTGGCTTGCATACTGGCGCAACGCGGTCTGCAAAAAATTGTCGCCACCGATCTCGACCCGCGTGCCTTAGCGTGCGCCGCGCTAAATATTCGTCAACTGAAACTTGATCAACAGATTACCTTGCAAGCCTGCGATTTATTCCCAGCGGGTAAAGCGGCGCTGATCGTGTGTAATCCGCCTTGGCTGCCAGTGCGCCCCAATTCACCGATCGAACGGGCGATTTACGACCCAGACAGTCAAATGTTGCGCGGCTTTTTGGCGGGCGTGGCAGCGCACTTGTTACCGGGCGGCGCGGCGTGGCTGATCATGTCAAATTTTGCGGAACTATTGGGTTTGCGTGGCGAACAAGACCTGTGGAACTGGATCGATGCGGGCGGCTTGCAAGTGGCGGGTAAGATGGACATCAAACCACAACATCCCAAATCCACCGACGCAAGCGACCCATTGCATCAAGCCAGAAGCGCCGAAGTGACCTCGCTCTGGCGCTTGACGTTAAAATAAATAGGAAATCAACCCAGTAAATCAAAGTCATAAATATACCCCACTCTGTATTATTTATAGATACTTATCAATAATGCGGGAATGGCATGATTTTTTATAAAAAAGTGGC
>OFSE01000434.1_pt1 | contig 12578 bp, 15 predicted proteins | sample 1543261 | NCBI WGS metagenome assembly OFSE01 (sample SAMN07774225, study PRJEB24372) | wastewater metagenome | isolation source: Exp Tend VB 50WW | collected 2016-02 | reverse complement strand
GACCTCGCCGCCCAGGTCGCCCGCAACCGCAAGGAGATGGCCGACCTCCGCGCCGAGACGGTCAAGAACGGCGACTCATCCGGCACCCTCAAGGCCCGCATGCAGGGCCTCTCCGTCGCCACCGGCCAGGCCAGCGTCGCCCTACAGCACGCCCGAGGCGAACTGCGCAAGGTCGACGGCGGCCTCATCGACGCGGTCAAGAACGCCGGCAAACTCCGCGAGAAGTTCGGCGCGCTGCAAGTCGCCGCCGGCAACCTCATCTCCGGAGGCGTAACCGCCGCGTTCACCGGCATGGCCGCCGCGATCACCGGCGCGACCAAGAAGGCCATCGACTTCGAGAGCGCCTTCGCCGACGTCAAGAAGGTCCTCCCGGACGGTACTACCGAGGAACAGATCAAGGGCGTTGAGAAGTCGGTCGTGGACCTGTCCCGGCGCGTCGCCGTGGACGGCCCCGAGGGCGCAGCCAAACTCAACGCCGCCCTACTGCAAACCGGCCTCTACACCGCCGAGTCGCTCATCCCCGCCGCTGAGGCCGCCGCGAAGATCGGCGTGGCGTTTGACATCGGCGCGGGCGAAGCCGGCGACGCGCTAGCCAAGCTGCGAGTCGGCGGCAACCTGACGCAAGAGCAGGTCGAGAAACTCGCCGGCACCTTCAACCACCTCTCCAACAACATGCCGGCCACGGCCAAGCAGATCGTCGAGGCCGAGGGCCGCGTGATCAGCATCGGCAACGCGGCGAACATCTCGGCGGAGCAGACCACCGCGCTTGTCACCGCTATGATCGCCACGGGCGCCGACGCCGACGTAGCCGCGACAGGCACCAAGAACTTCATCCGCGCGCTGGCGTCCGGCGAGGCGGCGACCAAGAAACAGTCGCACGCGTTCAAGACGCTTGGCCTCGACGCCCGCGACGTAGCAAAGGGCCTTACCGCAGGAGGCAAGGCCGCCGAGGACACGGTCAAGGACGTCGTGACCCGCATCGGCGACCTCGGCAAGGTGTCGCGCGAAAAGGTGCTGCCGGTTCTCATCGAGTTGTTCGGGTCCGAGTCCATCTCCAGCATCGGTCCGCTTGCCACGAACATCGAACTGCTCACCAAGTCCTTCGACCTCGCCGGGGACAGCGCGGCGGCGGCGGTGTCGGTTGAGAAGGAGTACGCGGCTCGCAGCAAGACCACGGCCAACGCGATCCAACTGCTCAAGAACAACGTCGGCGCGCTGGCGATCGAACTGGGCAACCAACTCCTTCCCTACATCAACCAGGTGGTCGAGTTCCTGACCTCACCCGAGGGCCAGGAGTGGGGCCGAAAAGCCGTCAACGAAATGATCGTAGCGGTTAAGGGGCTCATTACTGAACTCCAAAAGGCATGGCCTGTCATCCAGCAGGTGGCGTCGATCATCGCGTCGCTGGTATCAAATCTCGGGGCTACAAATTTGGCTTTGGGTTTGTTCGCCGGGAAGATTGGTTCCGCAGCATCTTCGGCCGTCTCGGCTTTTTCTCAGATTGGCGGGAGTGCGGTTGGGGCGACCAGTAAGGTAGGTGCTTTGCGTGGCGTCGTTACCGGCATGCTTGGGAAAGGCGGACCATGGGGTCTTCTTGCGGCGGCGGCAGTTGTCGCCGGGTTGGCCATTGGCGATGCGATGGAGGATGCTGCTAAGCGGACGATGAGTTTGGTTCAAGCGACCATACGCGTCCGCGACGAGGCGCTGCTTGCTGCTGGAGCGGGCGGGGAGGACACCAAGACTTCGGCGGAATTAAAGGCGCAGAAGGCGGAGATTGTCGGACGCAGGACTGAGGCAGGAAAGGGTGTTCGCTTTGGAGCGAGAATCAAGGGTGGTGCGCAGGCGGCACAAGCAGGTAAGGAAAACTTGTCTGATGTGGCCAGCATGCGAGCGCAGGAGGCGACGCTTGACGCGAAGATCGCCGCCGCCGAGAAACGCGAACTTGAAGAACACCGCGCGAAGATCGCGGCCGCTCCCGGTATCACTGACTTGATCGCTGGCGGGCCCGCCACCGGGATTGGTCGTGGCAGCGTTGAGGGAGACCAAGCACGTTACAATGCGCTTTCTGCGAAGATCCGAAATGGACAGCCTCTCAAATACAGCGAGGAGCAGGAGTACAGAGTCCTGCGGAAGTCGCTAGACGAGACGCGGGCCAAGAAGGTCGGCAAGGGCCACAAGCAGACGAAGATGGATAAGCAACTCGCGGCCATCGACCCGAGCCTGCGCGGGGTGCTCACTGGCGGCGGGGAGACCGACGCAGGTGGCGACCTCAAGGTCCACGACGACGCCCTGACGCGTGCGGTGTTCGACCGCCAGACGAAGGGCAACGGGCAGGGCAAAGACCGAAGCGACGGCGCGGGCATCGGTCCGGGGCCGAACATCAGCACAACTGTCATCAACACCACAGTCACTCAGACCATTGACGCGCGTTCTATCGGGAGCGTTCCGGAGAACATCCGCTCCGCCGGTCAACAGGTTGCGCAGCAGTCAGGTGTCATCTTCACCGGGGCCGCGAAGATCCTCGCGGCCAAGAACGCCGGCGGGGTCATGCGGTCGGGGTGATGAGGTCAAGGTTGGCGGCGGTAAACCACCAACCTTGAGAGATATGCGAGTCGCTCCACCTCGGGCCTGACACACGAATCGGCAAATTGCTTTCATCAATATCGGTGATCTCGCCCTCCCATCCAAGCGGAGGTGCGCTCTTCCAATAGCCTTCGTCGCTATTGATGCGAGCGTAACGGACATTGTCGCCGACCTTGAACGCGCGGTCGGGGACTGACTGCGTGGGCCGCAGGTGGTGCTCCCACGCCGCGCGCACCGCGGCCTCGGGGGAGTCGTATTCCTCGCCGGTGTTGGACGCCTTGTAAGTGGTGGGCTTGTCGTCGCGCAGGCACACGACGATGCCTTCGCCGTCTGGTAGGCAGTCGCGGGCGACCTTGAGGCGCTGGCCCTTGGAGTCGATGAGGCGCGCCGAGAGGGCTTCACGCAGGGCCTTGGATGAGGCTTGCGCGTGCTCCTGACCCGCGAGTTTGGTGGCCCACGATGACCATGTCTCGACCTCCGACTTGAGGAAGCCGATGCGCTCGATGATGGTCTTGTCGGTGGCCCCGTCCATGGACAGGCCAAGGGCTTCATGGAGCGCGCCGCGCAGGTCTTGGAGGACGTGACGGGCCACGTTGCGCTCGGCCCATGCTGTGTCGCGCTGGTTGGTTATGGTCTCGATGCTTGAGCGGTGGGCCTCGTTCGCGGCGGCGAGGGACTTGGCACGCGTGACGATGTCGCCGAGGTACACCGGGCCGCTCCCGAGGCCGAGCGCGTCGCGCGTGGCGGCGAGGTAGTGGCGGAGGGTGGCGGGTGAGAGGTCGTCCTCGACGCCGTACATGATACTGGCGGGAGGCCCAGCCTCGGCGCCAGGCTTTGCCGCGGGCAGACCGACGACGCGCTGCGCGGCCTGCAGGAGCGTCTGGGCGGTGGCAGCATCCTCGGCGTCCTGGGTTACGAGGAGGGAGATGGCGCAGTCGGCGAGACGGCGGGCGACGGCGACTTCCATGGCTCGGGTCTCGGCGGCGATCTCGCGTAGACGGTGCGCGGTCATGTCCTCCCCGTCGAGGCGCCGGATGAGCCATGCGGACTGCTGCGCGACGCCCGCTCCGTGGATCCACTCCTCGGCGAGGGTCTGGGGGCGGATGCACCCGCCGGAGATGGCGAGGTGCAGGTCTCGGTGCTGGGGGTCCGGGAGTTCGGCGAGGCGCGCGGCGAGTTCGTGGAGGATGAGGTCGACGGGGATGGTTCTCATTCTTTCCATTCTAGCGCGTCGAACACCCGTCGCCAACAACCGCCCCGCAGGCACGTACCCATCCCCGTCCCGTAGTCACCCTATCAGTACACCGTGGCGGTCACGATACCGGGGTCCCCGCGCTCGCAGGCTCGCTAGCCCCGATCGCGTGCGCTCGGCGCTGATAGGGTGCCGTAGGGCGGGCGGGCGTGTCAAGGGGTTTGTTGGGGATGGTGTCCGCCGCCTAATTAATAGGGATAGCGCGGAATCGACCGTGTTGCGCATGCGCCGCGGCGCGTATCGCACACAGCGTTTCCAGGCTCGCACACGATTTCTTGCCGCGCTGGCTTGACAGGTATTCGGACCGGGCGTAGAAGAGACCCATGCCCGCCGCCAAGCCCCGCAAGACCATCTTCGACTCCGCCGAGTTCACCGGTCCCGACCACTGGTTCAAACCGGCGGCCCCTGCCAAGTCCCCCGCCATTCTCGCCGCGCGCAGCATCGTCGCGGGCGATGTGTCCAACGCTCGCGCCATCATCAACGCCCACCCGATCTACCGCGCTGGGTTCACAGTGCCTGAGATGCGCGCCATTCGCGGGGCATGTGCTCTCGCCAAGCACAAGTATGGCTGCGACCTCTCTGCGTTTGAATTCATGTGGTGAACGGAACCGAGAGATGGTCCGGCCGAACGCAGCACAGGCGTCCGCCGTCGCACTTGTGGAGCACCCACGGCGTTTCAGTCGGAGGCGCCCCGTAGGTCAGGATATAGGCGACGGTAGCTGCGTACTCAGTGTGTCCCTCGTAGTGGAACTGGCCCCGACCGTCGGGCATCCTGGCGCCAGTCCAGAGCCAGCACGGGCCGAGATCGGCGCGATGCTCCGGGATGGGACCATTGCGGTCAACCTTCTCCCAGAACCGATCAGCGGCAGGACGCCTCGTATACTGGTTGGGCATCGAAGTTCACTCCTTCGGTGTCGCGCCCCCGGCCTGTTGACGCAGGATGCGGGGGTTTCCGCATGGAGATTTTACCATGCCCAATGACCGACTGACCGGCCCGTCCGTCCTGGCGCTCGTCTCCGATCAGTCGGGGCCGAACCTCTGGCGCGTGCTACAGCCGATCACGGCACTGGAGAAGCGCGGCTACCCGTGCGGCTGGGACTTCAAGGACAACGCGCTCATCGGTGAACTCGCGCCTCACTTCGACGGCGTGCTGCTGCCTCGCTTCTCGTGGCCGCCCCAGCATCGTCGCATGGCGGAGCAGTGGTTCGCTGCGCTGCGCCGGGCCGGCAAGTTCGTAGTCTACGATGCCGACGACGACATCTTCACGGCCGCCGAGACGCATCGCCGGATCGAACTCAACTGGGCCGAGGGCAAGAGCTTCGAGCAGCTTGAGGCCGAGCGGCACGAGCGGATCTGGGCGATGCAGCAGTCGGACGGCGTGACGGTCAGCACGCAACGGCTGGCCACCATCGTCAGGAGCTACACCAGCAAGCCGGTGATCGTCGTGCCGAACGCCATCGACCTGCGCTGGTTCCGAGGCGTCGTGCGGGCGACGAAGCGCCAGGTGCCCGGGCTGACGATCGGCTGGGCCGGCGGGCGCCGCCATGATCGCGACCTACTCGATATGTTCGAGGCGTGGTACAGGATCTCGAAGCGATACGCTGAGGTGACGTTCGTGGTGCAGGGCTGGTGCCCGGACATCGTTCGCGAGATGCTCCCGCCTGAGCGCCTGGTCGTGCTGCCGTGGATGAAGCTGGAGACGTACCCGGCCGGGCTGGCGCAGATCGACATCGGATGCTGCGCGGTTTCCTCAACTCCATTCAACAGAGCAAAGAGCCCGATAAAAGCCTACGAGTATGCGGCGGCAGGGGCAGCGGTGATTGCATCTCCCACACTGTATGCTGGCGTGATCGAGCACGGTAAGTCCGGATGGATCGTAGAGTCGGCAGCCGAGTGGGAGGATGCGCTGGCCCAGCTTGTCGAGTCCAACAGCCTGCGACAGATGATGGTGCGACGGCTGGGCCGGATCATCGAGAAGCGGCTGAGCCTTGACGTCAACGTCTGGCGATGGCCGGCAGCCTGGGCCGAGATCGCGGAGAGCGCGAGCAGAAAGCTGGTGCTGGTCTGATGGAGTTCAGGAGCAAGACCCACGAGATGTATGCCTTCTGGCATGCGTGGCCACTGGGGCATGATCGCCACGATCCGGAAATACGGGCTGCCGATTTCCCCGACCTGGAAGCTCGGTTAGTGCGAACGTTGTTCAGGAGTGGATTTACTTGCCGCCGGCAGTTGCAAACGTGTCCTGACTGGCTGCTGCTCACGGTCACAAATCTCGGTGCTAAGGGTGTTGTCGCGATTCGTGCAACGCTTCCATTCGATGTCTCGCCGGGGTTCAAATGCCCTGGCAGATCTATTGAGGTGAAGAAGTCTCGCCAGCGGTTGGCCGCTCAAAAGAGCCAGGCAAGCTAACCGTGGCCTCGTCGTGGCGTGAGCCGGGCCAGCCTCAGGATGAGCGGCGGGTGACCGACCGTCCGCCGAAGTGCTGGCGTTGCGACCGCACGCTCGGCGAGTACGCTACCCGCCCGTGGTCGATCAAGTGCCCCCGCTGCAAGGCCGAGAATCGATCCAAGCCATAGACGAACGCTATTGCCAGTCGGCGGCGCATCGGACATACTGATGGTACCAACGAAATAGCCCTCAGCGGCCCCCACTGCATCGCGGCCCTCAATGCAGGAAGGGGGCCGTTTTGCATGCTCCAGTACAAGAGCATCCCGTTCGAGGTCAAAGAGGTCGTCGCAGTCGCGGATGGCGGCTGGGAGATCTCGGGCTACGCCAGCACCTTTGGGGGCGAGCCCGACTCCTACGGCGACGTGATCGCAGCCGGCGCCTTCGCGAAGAGTATCGCTGCCCGACCGACGAAGTTCCTCTACGAGCACTTCGAGCCCATCGGCAAGCAACTCGACATCCGCGAGGATGAGAAGGGGCTGTTCGGCCGCTGGACCATCGTAGACACGGCGCGCGGCGTCGATGCCTACAAGCTCGCCAAGGCTGGCGTCCTTGACTCGCTCTCCATCGGGTACATGACCGTCGAGGCCGAGTTCCGGGCAGACGGCATCCGGGTGCTGCGCGAGGTTGATCTCTTCGAGGTCAGCGCCGTCGCCATCCCGGCCAACCGAAACGCCGTCATCACCGACGTCAAGTCGGCGCCATTCTTGGACCACTCTTCGAGCGTGCGGATCGCCGTCGAGGAGCTGGTCGAGCGCATGAAGGCCGGATCGGCTTTGCGCTTGAAGGATGGCCGACCACTCTCGCCAGCGCGCCGCGACCAGATGGCAGCCGTGAGCGGGTCGCTCCGGACCGCTGCCAATGAGGTCGATGCGCTGCTCGTGCCGCCCGAGCGACTGATGGCTCCCATTCAGCCGCCAACGTCACGCTGGCCGAGCCTTGCTCGTGCTGGCCTTCTGGAGCGACCCGCATGACCGCCCTGACCCCCGAGTCCGTCGTTCAGTTTGACCTGACTCAGTGTCACGCCGAGGCCGCTGCCCGCTGGAAAAAGGCTGCGGAGATCGACGCGCGTTACCCCAAGGGGTTGACCATCGACGACAACGCCGAGGACTTCAACGAGTGCAAGCGCCTGCGTGGCGAGCTTGACCTGATTGAGACTCGCTCGGCCAAGCTTGAAGAAGCAGGCCAGTGGACCCAGCGTGTCAAGGCGAACGCCGAGAAGTACGGCCGTCCAATTCAGCGGCACACACAGCCGGAGGGCGACGCTGGGGACGGTCCGATGTCGGACACGATTGAGATGTTCGGCCATCAGTTCGTCAAGAGTGACGATTACAAGCGGATCGTCGACAGCGGCATCCTCCATAACCCTTCGAGCCGGGTGGAGTTGAATATCCAGCTCAAGGGGTCACTACTGGCGTTCCTCGCCCGCAAGGCGTTGGTCTACTCGGGGACCGGTGTCGGCGGAAACTCGCTGATTCAAAACGACCGGGTGCCGGGGCTCGACTTTTTGACGCGGCAACTCACCTTCCTCGATCTGATTCCGACGGCCCGCACGACGTCGAACATGATCGAGTACTACGAGATGACGTCGTCAACTAACAACGCGGCGGCCGTTGCCGAAGCGAGCGTCACGACGGGCGCGACCGGCCTCAAGCCGGAAGGTGCGATTGGCTGGGCGCTGCGAACGTCTCCTGTCGCAACAATCGCGGAGTGGATCCCGGTCACAAACCAGATGCTTGCAGACGCCCCGGGCGTTGAGGGGATGATCCGCGAGCAACTTCTGTCTCATCTCGATCTCAAGCTTGAGACCGATCTCATCACGGGTAACGGCACTCCGCCGAATCTGACGGGGGTGCTGAACACTGCCAACATCCAGACACTGGGGCTGGCAGCAGGAGCGACCTACGGCGGCCAGGCCAGCGTGGTCGACGCTGCGTACGCCGCAATGATCCAGGTCATGGTGACCGGGCTGGCCGCGCCCAGCGCGTACGTCTTCAATCCCGTTGACTTTGCCGCCGTGCGGCTGGCGCGGGAGAACGCCGCATCCGGCACGCTCGGCGCCTACATGTATGGCCCCCCGTCTGTCTCTGGCCCGGCGACGCTATGGGGACTGCCTGTCGTGCAGTCGATTGGCCTGACCGAGAACACGATGCTCGTCGCGGATTGGCAGCGAGCAACCATGCTCTTCGACCGGGAGCAAGCGGCCATTCGGGTTGGGACGATCAACGATCAGTTCACTCGGAATATGCAGACGATCCTGGCCGAGCTTCGAGCAGCGTTCGTCGTGTTCCGACCAACGGCAATCGCTCGTGTGACGGGCGTCTAGTCCTGATGGCGTGGCGGGTGGGCAGTGGCGGGCTCCGGGTCATCAACCCTGATGGCTCGGAGTACCGGCTGCCTCCCGGCATCGTCCTCGACGAGGTGCCGATCAGCTACGAGGGCACGCTCACGGTCGTTGTGTGGGGCGAGCGCCCAGGCTACTCCGACAAGATGCTCCGCCCGGCCGAGGACAAGCAAGCGATGGGGCTGGACTAATGCCGCTGCCGCCGTACCCGTCTGACCTGAAGCCGACCAGGATGGTGCTGATGAGTCAGGGCATGGTGCGCCCCGGCACAGTCATGCCGCCCCATTGGGTGCGTCGGGTCTACCAGCCGACGCCTCGCCCGACACCGTCCCGCCGGCCGAACATGCGACTGTCGAATCCGGGGCCGCGCTGATGGCAGCCTACACCGACGCCGCCAGGATCGCCGCCTACCTCGGGCTCACGCTGACTGGCGCCCAGCAGACGCAGGCTGGCGTGATGGCGGATGCAGCGACCGCCTGGATCGAGCGGTACACCGGCAAGTCCTGGCAGGTCGCCTCGCCCGTGACCGACGAGCGGTACGAGATCCAGGGAGACCGCGTCTACCTCGCCAGGCGGCCGGTCCTGGCCGTCTCGGCCGTCAAGACGCGGACCTACTACCCCGACCTGGGCGTGACCACACTCTCGGAAGGCCAGTACGAACTGCTGGACGCTGAGAACGGGCTGCTGATGATCCAGGGCTGGTCGGTGTCGGGGATGCTGGCGCTCGTCACCTACACGCACGCCATGACCACAGCGCCGGCCGACGTTCGGCTGGCGGCCACCATGATCGCTTCGGCCTGGCTGTCGCCAGCGCTGGCGCCGAGTACCAACGGCCTGTCGTCGGTGAGCGTCGGCCAGAACGACGTGAGCGTGAAGTTCAGCGAGCGGCGCGGCGACGTGCCGGCCGAGGCGCTCTCGATCCTGAAGCCGTACCGATCCATCGTCATCGCCTGACCGGGAGCAACCCCATGCCTGAAGTCATCATCCGCCACCCGAAGACCGGCCGCGAGTACGGCATCCAGTCGGCCGACTTCAAGCGGCGTAAGGCGTTCGCGGAGCCTGACGGCAGCCTCAAGACGTACGAGGAGGCCGGGTTCCGCATCGTGAGCCTGGCCGACGGCCAACCTTACGAGCAGCCCAAGAGCGCCGAGGGCTGACCGTGGCTGTGCCGCTGGACTTTCTCCGTGGTGTCGCCGCCGGGTTCCGACCAGAAGCCTGGGTGGTTCAGCGCGCCGCCGAGACAGCCACCGGCGACGGCACATCGCAGTCCTGGTCAACGGTGGCGAGCGGGACATCCGGGTGTCGCATCTCGACGCGCAGCGAGTCAGGGAGCGAGGCGCTCGGCGCTGGTCAGGCAGTTCGGGCGCTTGGCCGGCGCGTCGTCTGGCTGCCGGCCCTGACCGACGTGACGGCTCGGGATCGGATTGTGGTCGGCGGTCGGACCTTCGAGGTTCAGGACGTCCAGGCGCGCTCCTACGAGGCCGAGCGGGGCTGTGTCTGCGTGGAGATCACATGATCGAATCGCCGCTGGGTTCCGATCTGATCGAACGGCTGGGCGTCGCAGCCTTCCTCGTCGTCGGGCTGTTCTACCTGCTGCGTCAGGCCACTGAAGAGCGCAAGGCGATCACGACGCAGTTTCTCGAAACGCTCCGTGTGACGGTGGCATCCAACGCTCAAGCGCAACAGGGCACGACCATCGCGCTCAACGATCTGGCGTTGGCCGACCGCGAACGCAAGGCCGCTACCACGGCTGAGCACCAGCAGATCACCCAGCGCCTTGAGCAGATCGCAGACGTGTTGCGAAGCGAAGGATCGGAGCGGAGGCGCGCACCAGCATGACGTACCGATTCAAGCCCGTCGCTGAACTCGGCTGGGGCGTGCTGATCGCGGCCTCGCTCGTCATCCTCCAGGCGTTGGTCACGCTCGATCCGGCCGCGATCACCGACTGGCAGACCTGGGCCATCGCGCTCGGCGGCGGCGCTGTCCGTGCGGCTGCCGGTGCGGCGCTCGACTACATCCGTCGCGGCATGACGCCCGATCCTGAGCCGCCATCCCTGGCCGACCAGATCCTGGCGCTCTCCCACACGGACCGAATGCGCCTGGTCAAGGAACCGGAAGCGCACGCTGACATGCCGCCGCTGCTGGGGCCGCACTGATGGCCGGCCGAACCGGAGTTCAGGTTCGCATTATCTCGAACCGCCTGCCCGAGATCAGCGCGGCGATCCGGCCTGCCGTGGTGGCTGAGGTCGCCAAAGCGACGTTCAGGGTTGAGGCTGGCGCGAAGGCGAAGGCGCCGGTCAGGACGGGCACGCTGCGACGGTCGATCCATTCGATCTTCGTCGATGGCGGGCTCACCGGGCTGGTCGGACCGAGTGTGCTGTATTCGGCCTTCGTGGAATTTGGGACCCGGCGGATGGGCGCCAGGCCGTACATGCGGCCGGCTGCCGAGGCTGAGATGCCGAAGTTCATCGCGGCCGTCCGCTCGGCGCTGGCGGGGCTGAAGTGATCGAAGCGCAGCGCGTGGCCTCGCTGGTCTGGGACATCCTGAGCGCCGACACGGGCGCTGGCGGCGTCCACACGCTCACCGGTGGCCGCATCTACCGCGACCGCGTACCGCAGGGTCCGAACATGCTGCCGGCCGTCACGATCACGCTGGTCTCGTCGGCCCCGACCAACACCCGAGGCGGCAACCGCGTCGCGCAGAACGTCCTGGTCGATGTGCGGGTGGTGACCGAGGGCACCACCTACGGCAACGCCATCGCGGACCGCATCGACGCGGTGCTCCAGAACGTCGGCGGCTCGAAGGACACGGTGCGCGTCGTCGAGCTGGTGCAGGACGCCGTGCAGGCGTACATCGAAGACGACGCGGGCAAATCGTACGCCCACATCGTGGCGACCTACCGCACACCAGCGTACGCCTGAGGAGGGCACTCAGTTGGCTGATCGTTTCCCAGTATCCGAGGTCGTGCAGGTCGGCATCGAGTCGGTCGCAGGCACCGCCGTCGTGCCTACCAAGCAGTTCGCGGGGCTCAACATCGAGCTTGACACCGAGCTTGAGGTTGACGAGTTCGGCCCGATGGGCCAGTTGACCAACACCATCGTTGCGCCGCGCCAGGAGTGGTCGACCGGCGCGCTCTCCGGCTTCCCGACCTACACCGAGATCGTCTACCCGCTCTCGAACCTGCTCGGCGCGGCTGTCATCACCACGCCGTCAGGGGCGACCGACCGCCGGCTGTGGTCATGGAATCCGTCTGCCTCGACGCCCTGGACGCCGAAGACCTGGACGATCCGTCGTGGCGTGCCTGGCGCGACCGCTGAGGAGGCGGCCTACGCGCTGCTCTCTGGTCTCAACATGGCGTTCAGCCGGACGGCGGCGCCTAGCATCGGCGGCGACCTGTTCGCCCGTCGCATGGACTATGGCGCGTCGCTGGCCACCACTGGCGTGACGGTGCCGACCAACGTGCCGATGCTCGCAACCGAGGGTGACGTCTACCTTGATCCTGATGGGGCCAGCATCGGCACGACCAAGCTGCTGCGTGACTTCAACTTCGAGTTCTCGATTGGAGACCTGTTCGGGCCGCTGTGGCCGCTCAACTCGGCCATCAACAGCTTCGCGGCGCACGGTGTCCAGAAGCCGACGCTCGAAGCCAAACTGACGATGGGCAACGATGCGGCGGGCCGGGCGCTGGTGGCCAACATGCGGGCAGGGACGCCGGTCTTCATCCGCTACCTGTCCACGTCCGGGCGGATGATCGAGGCGTCTGATCCGTACAAGTTCACCGTCGATATCGCGGCGATGTGCGTGGCCGCGCCGTCGCGAGCCGACGAGGACGGGCTGCTCTCAACGCTGGAGTGGACGTTCCGCGTGGTCTCTGATCCGACCTGGGGCTCGTGGCTCAAGGTCGCCGTCGAAAACAACCTCAGCGCGCTGTAATGCCAAGGCCTACCGGGGTA
>OFSE01000430.1_pt1 | contig 12622 bp, 13 predicted proteins | sample 1543261 | NCBI WGS metagenome assembly OFSE01 (sample SAMN07774225, study PRJEB24372) | wastewater metagenome | isolation source: Exp Tend VB 50WW | collected 2016-02 | reverse complement strand
GACAGCGAAGCCCAAGCAAACCTCTTTTAGACACTACACCTAAAATACGCATATTAACCGCCCACGCTTAGCCACGTTGTTGACGTTTCGGCGACTAGCGTTAATGTAGTGTAAATTTCCGCCGTTGCGGCCGCTCCCGTCACCGTGCCACTAATTGTGATACCGCCTGCTCCGCCCTGCAGAATGTTAAAACTATCCCCAACTGATGCTGGAGGTGTTAAAGCATTTGGGTTAGGTAGGGTAACAGCGATTGCTGAACCGTTAGTACACTTAATAATAACGTTACCATACTGATTTACATCTGACCCCTGTACTGTATATGTTGTGCCTATTTGTGGATTAACAGAGTACCTGAAGCTACCACTTAAATCAGTAATCTGTTTTTGCAATTTACCAATAGCTACTGATACTGTATCTGTAGCAGCAACCACAGCATTAACAGCAGCAACTACATAACCTGTTAATACAGAAGCAACAGCCCTTGCCTCTGTAAAGTATTTATTAGTGGATCCCTCACCTAAACCATCAGTATCAGACAATCCAATATTACTTTTAACTTGGGTTTTTTGCGGTGCAGTTAAACTCTGACTGTTTACACTTACATAGTTTTCATCAACTGCTTGAGTACTAGGAAATTTAGTATGATTTTTTGTTGAAAAGTCTGCGGATTTATTGGATTGGTTCTCAGGTGTGTAACCAAGATTGGCTTCATTAGCCCCCCAATGGGCTGCATTATTACCAGCATCATCTATTAATGCTCGTAAGGTATCACCATTACTTACTACTACAGAGCCAGTTAAAGTAGTACCAGTACCAGCATTAACAACTACCCAAAGGAATCCAGCTTTAATAGGTACAGCACCTACGGTATTAGCTGAAGTAGGCCATGAACCAGTAACAGAAACATCATAGTTACCCTGATCTTTCCAAACTTTAGTAATGGCTGCATCAGTGTACTCATTAGCATCTACCAAAACATCAGATACATCAGTAGTTGTAGCAATACCTAATTCAGTAGTAGTTTTACCAGTAACCTGTCTGCCAATACCAGTAAATACAGGAATGTCATTAGCAGTTGGTAATGTCACATCTGAGGATAATGACTTATCTAAGGCAGCATTAACGAAGTTTTCAAATTGCTGTGTCATGCTACAGTCTCCTCAATAGTGATAAGTACTGGTGATGTAAGTGCGGTAGATGCGTTCTCTAAGTCACAGTTATATAACGTATTACCATTAATAATTGTGAATTTATCTATCTCATCACCCACCGTAGCACGATAAGTTGTTGCACGGTTACGAGTTACGTTAAACGCTACCAGTTTAGAGGTATCAACCACATTTGTACCAATATCCACAATACGAATACCACCACCATCCCACAATGGGAATGTAACAGTACGGGTAACGAATCCACCTAAGACATAATCTAAATTAGTAGTCACAGTAGTAACTTCTTTACCTGCCAAGTTAATAGCACTTAAACCTGTAAAGGTAGCTGTACCTTTTGGATCACTGTCAGCAACAACTAAAGTACGAGTGTTCGTTAATCCATTATTAGCTGTTGCCCATGAACCAGAGAATGTGCCTGCGGCAGCACCCATAGCTATAGATATTAATCTCTGATCTGAACCAAGAGTAATAACATGGTTCTGAGCGGCTACACCTGAACGCAATCTAGCAGCAGGAAGAGTCTTGGTAATAACAGGATTAGTATCAGCAATCCATACCACAACATTAGTAGTTGAAGTTGTAGCATTAGCTACTCGCTGTGCAGTAGCAGTTAGGTTAGTAGTATCAATGTTATAACCACCAGCTAATCTATTGACTACGACATTACCCATTACTGTTGGGTCATTTACAGTCAATTGAGAAGCAGAAGTCCACAGTACAGAATCCACATTCGCATAGGTAGCTGCAACAGTAGCCTGTTCTGTACCCTTCAGTGCAAATTGAGATGCTGGATATGTAATAACACCTGCTGTAACACTAGGTCTAGTATTATTAAGAGCGAGAATATGTGTACCGTTAGTACCACCAAAGTCACTACTGGAGAATACATTACTCCATGTGCCATTAAGATTACGAATACGAGCTTTAGCAGGTAAGATTAATGGAGCACCAGTCCCGTAGCTACCTTGATCAGCTACAGTGACTTCCAACGTATGAGTTAAAGTATTAGCAATTTCAGTAATACCTACAGCTGTAGTTGCTGTTAAACCGTTTGTGTAAATTACTTCTACTGCATCAAACAGTGTTGGAGAAGTAATAGTTAGATCTAATGTTTGACCTGCTGCGTGTTCTGTTTGACCTGCACCTTGTGAATAAGCATTACTAAACAACACAGACGAAACGACTGGTGCGGCTTCAATCGTTACTGTAGCAGTATCAGTTGCGCCATCACTATGTGTGGCTGTCACCGTATATGGGCTTGCACCTGTTAGTGTTATTGCGGCTGTCCCTTGCCAAACATCTGTCAAAGTATTGCGTGTTAAAGTTGCAGCAGTTCCGTTTATATCAACAACAGGCTTAAATGTTGATCCTGTAACCGCTAAAACCGACACGGTAATAGCCGTTGTTGAGCTAGTACAAGATTGCAGTACGTTATTGTCATCAGTCTTTACTTTAGACCCTACATTGTCACCTGGGCTTGTTGGTGTAATATCCGTAATCGCCACAAATCCTTGAGAACCTGCTTGTACAAAAACTTGTAATGTATCACCCTCAAAAGTAGCCTCTACTCCAGCACCCACAAAATCCACATTTCGCACACTTGATGGCGTACCACGATTATTGCCCTCATCTTTGAATTGAATATTGCTGTTACCAAACAACACCCCAGTGGCAGTGTTATCTAATGAGGTTGCCGATGGCGGCATTGAAAAGAATCGTTCATAGACTGGAATGCCAGCAGAATCAAAAATCTTTGCAACATGGTATGTCGTTAAGTCGTCAGGCTCTAATAAAAATATCGCAATGCCAAGATTATTTGTTGGCTTTTCTATTTTTACTAAATTGTTGATAGGCGGATAGGTGTCAGCAATAGATACTCTGCGCTTCTCAATGCGAGTCCGTGCAGAATTTAAAACGCCTAATCCCAAGTCGTTAGTAGATACCGTCAATGCGTAAGTAGCCATATCAACTCACTTAAATATAATGTGCTTTTGTTCGGAATGTTTTGCGGTGCGCGTAGCCTTGTTCGGCACGCATTTTCGACTCTTGAATCGCCGCATCAAATTGACTTTGATAAAACGCCGACATATTGGGATTAGACCAAGTTTTCTCTGCCATGAGCATTAAGTAAGACAATGCCCCGTGTTTTATTGCATCCTTGTATTCTTCAAAGATTATTTCATCTACGCCTTGAGCGGCCTGTGTTGGCTTTAATGCAACAAGGATTCTGACGGGATAAACGCCAATAGGTTTTGGAACTAAAATGGCGGTATTGGTATTTTTAAGAAAGAAGTAGGATGGTTCACCTGATTGGTCACGCCATTCTTGGTAGATTTCTTCTAGGTCATCTTGTGTTTTTGGCTGTAACTCACGCTTATTGACTTTTAGCATGAGTAATTGCGCGATATTGTTATCGACGGGTGGTGATAAGTCGTACTCGTTGTCGTCAGCAACGGTGTAGAAACTGTCTAGCTCTTGACGCAAGAATAACGAACGCTGGCAAAACTCAATAACTTTTTGACGAATGGCTTCAACGATTAACGCCTTTGGGCAGTCAGGCACATTAACCTGAACGTATGGCAACCATTGTGTGTAGGGAACAATAGCCATGACTTAACCTTTTGATTTTGGATTTACCGCGCCATCGGATGATGCTTTTATCTGTAGTAACTGAAAAAACGTACTTAAATGAGAGCGAGCATCTGCATAATTTTGATTTTGCTTATCATCACCGCCCCACAACAAGTAAAGCATCCACTCTTGAATAGCAGAGGCAAAATAATCATCAACAGGAAACGCATCTGTGTCTGCGGTGATTGTTGGTAGTACACGAACATAGCTAATATCGACACCAATAATCGGAGATACTGGCGCAGGCGGGTAAACATAAAAATCTTTAGGGGTAATTGAATCGTAAAAATACTCATCAACCACTGTTTGTCCTGTCGTTTCATGCCAATCAGGGATAAGTGCATCTTGCACCAACATATCAGCCTTGCGAATCGCTCGACCTGCATCACTTAAACCGCTTTGTCCACGATTACGAATAACCTTTAACAACCTTACGCCGTCACTTGGCAATGTTTGTCGCGTTCCAGCAACTAGCAGCATCATAGTTGTGTATGACGCTGCATCGGGTCGATAACTAACCAATGCCTGTAACGCACTATTTATTGCTAATATTTTTTGCGTCAAAGAGAACTTAGTGTTATTGGGGTCATCAAGAGCAAAATTAACATTCTGCAAAATAACTGAACACAGCATAAATCACCTTACGTCACTCTTGATTTTTCATCGCTTGGCGAATTTTTATCTGTCTCGCCTTTTACACCGAGTAGATTAAAAAATATCTCTTGTTTTTTTAGTGCTGCTTGATAATTCGGGCTTTGCTCGTTGTCGCTACTCCATAATGAGTAGAGCATCCATTCTTTAACGGCAACAGAATATAAATCATTAATTGGGAATGTATCGGCGGATACGACATCAGGAATAGATCGCTGATAGATAACCTCAACAAATTTATTTGTTGCTGAACCTATGTGCGGATACACCCAAAACACACTTTGATTGCTTTGCTCATATCCATACTCTAAAACATCATCGCCCGTGACATTATGCCAATCAACAACCCTGTCACTAATTCGGTTTAAGTCCATGAGCCGAACTGATTTACCCGTAGTAGTTCCACCAGAGCCGCTTTTATTTCTAATAACACGAATAAGTCTAACGCAGTCACTTGGCAGAGATTGTTTTGTGCCTGAAACTAATGCCACATTCGCTGTTACTGCGGCTGAATCAGGTCTATGCAGTGAAACCGCCCTAATACCTTCATTAAGAGCTTGTTCTTTTTGCGATAACGAATACACCACATCGTTTGGGTCGTTCGTTATCGTTCTAACAGTATTTAAGATCGCACTACATAGCATGATTATTCACCCGCTTTTGCGTTGGCTTTGGCAATATCTAGGGCTTCTTTTGCATCATTAACCAAACACCGTAAACACTCACGCACCATTGCCGTTGCCGACATGGTTGTGCGTAGGTCTTTGCCTGTGTTTTGCTTATAGATGGCAGAAATGGCCTTCTTGTCTTTAGGGTTTACGTTCAATACTTGACGCGCAAACCCTTCAACGTAGCGATTAGAAACCGTATCAGGATTGACAGTAGACAACATCGAATCAGAAAAATCCTCAACTTCGCCCTTGGGTTCAGCCGCTTCAAAATCTTCATCTTCAAACTGTGCGCCTTGACCTACAATATACTCAACGTAAACTTTAGGACGCAGGGACAGAAAAAATGCAATGTGGTCTTTATTATCAACTTCGCATAGATGAGAGGATGAATTGTCCTTCTCATCTACTGGCCGAAATTTATAAACCACCTGTCTTAATACGTTTTGGCCGAATACAACATCACTACCGCCAGTACGTTTCAACAAGCATTCAATCAGCATGATGGTTACACCTCGATGTTTTGCTTAGGGCGGTACTTCATGGTGATGGTGATTTTCGCACCCAATGCCGCAGGAACAGTGTTGCCTACGGTGATTTTTACTCCAATCGGCGTATAGCCACTGGTTGCAGCTGCAACACGCAATCCTGCGGTTGTGTTTTGCGTCAAGATTGCTGCTGCTGCCACATTTGTCGCAGACGCAGCAATAACCGCCTGAGACATATCTGTTGCGCCAGCATTTAAGAAACCGACACTAGCCTCGCAAGTTGCACCTAATGCGTCTGTTTCTAAACGCAAGTCAGTTAGAACATGGTTAGCAGGCAATTTAGCTAACTTGATAATGTCGTTAGCTACCAATGCAGTAGAAGCCGCAAAGGTATAAGACGCTTGGAAACACAGTTGCTCGCCAGCCTCCGTAGAAGTAGGCGCGGTATCAACGTATTGAGCTGACGTATAAGTCGTCATGATTAACTCTCCGAACTAAGAATAGAGTGAAACCGCACGATTAGTACGGTTGTGCAGCAGCAGAATCAATAACGATAGAATTAACATCGTTACCGTTGAACTGTGGACGTTTCAAACCAACGATACACTTAGTCGCAATGCCTAAGCGATTCTTGTAATCGCGCCATTCTTCCGCCCAATCAAAACGCAAGCCATTCGCAGGGCTACCAAATGCGGCAACCATTGCTTGACGACCCATGAAAATTGCACGAGCAGCAGCCACGTTAGAACCTACACCGTAGTCTGTAAAACGAGTTACTTTGTTGTGCTTATGCAAGACAACACCGCGATATTCACCGAGCGAACCTGTGAAAATAGGGTTTTTAGTGCCGTTGTTGGTTGTTGCAGCTTTTTGAATATCCAGCCATTGACCCGTGGTTGTGCTGGTACGCATATCATGCTCTTGGTAGTTGTGTACCAAGCAAACGTATTTATCCACGCCATCAATGCGTAATGGAGTGATACGAATCACACCATCCGAACCACCACCTTCGGTTTCGGCCTTAGTCACAGCTTTGTCGATAGAAGTCAGGCTGAACTTGTCAGCATCGATCATATTATTCTTGGCTGTTGCTGAACCTGCGTAGATGATATTGCCAGAGCTACGAGCAACCAATGACTGACCTTCAATCGCGGCTGTTGAAGCAGTCGGCAAGATGTAGTCGGCATTAGAGCCACGCGCACCACTGATATTCATAAACACGGCTTCATCGAAGAAGCGTGACCACCAGTCAGTCAGTTTATTGCGGCAAATCATACGGTGATTGTTGGTTGTACGTTTGCGAGTCATTTCACCACCACTATCAGTCGCTTTACGCACCTGATTGATGAGGATTTTATCGCTGTACGGGGTTAACGATTCTTCATTGCCTTCAAGATTGTCGTCACCGTAAGTGGGTGAGCCAGTCAATTGAGCATAGATGTCGAAATTAACTTCGTCGCCTGAGTCTTTTTCGAGGTCAGTGATTAAATGAATTGGGGCATTAGGCGCACTTTCTGCGCTGCCTTCCTTCATAAAATGCGAACCCCAATAGGATTCAGGGACGGATGAGTTGAATAACGCGCCTGCCCACTTTTTCTTAGTCTGGGCTGCGCTGGTCGTGATGATGGTCTGTGCCATGATTTCCACCTATAGAGGTTTCATTCAGGCACTCTTGCGCCGAGGGATTAGTAAATACAGTCACCTTATGTGATGACATAACCCCCAACCGCACACGGCGGCCAGATTTTTCAGATATTTCGATGATGCTATCACCTATTTGTATTCTATCGCCTATTCGTGCGCTTAAATATAGCGTTGAACAAGTTTTAGCCATTATTTTGTTCCTAGCAAGTAGCGGTCGTGCTGTTCAGGCGTGAGTTTAGCGACTGCATCTTCATACTTACGGCCTGATAGCTTGTCGATGTAGCCAAACTCATCACCATCGGCATTAGGAATAGCAGAAGGGATGTTGCCAAGTGTAGGCGGCAACTCAACCTGCTGTGCTTTTGGCTTAGTGCTAGGTTTAGGCGCATCAGGTACTTTTTGCCCTGTAATTTTGGCAATAGCTGCAAGTAAGTTATGCTTTGCTAAATCCAAAACATCAGCAATCGGCGTATTACCTGCTGCTAGAATCTTTTTAACGTGAACATCGAGCGAGTTGAACATCGCATCATCTTCGGCAATGGCTTTGTTTTCAGGTTTGGCAAAGAAGTCAACCTGTGCCTTTTCCCATTGTGCCATGAGCTTTGCTTGGTTCGCTTCTGCGGCTGCGTTCTGCGCTTCAATTTGTTCTTCGGCCAATTCCATCTTGGCCTCTACACGGGCAATAGCACGCTCAATCTTACGCACTTCAATGTTGTAGTCCGCATCATCCATTTCACCATCATCAAACTTAGTCGCCAAGTCTTTCAACTGTGCTTCTAATTCGGCTTGTTTGGTTGTTGAGGCTAGTAATACTTCAGCGTAATCAATACCTGTGTTTTCGACTACAGGATCAATAACGGGTTCGGGTGCAGGTACAACTGGCGCAACTTCTTCGTCATCAATGGTAATTTCAATTTCTTCGTCGTCGTCATCCATAGCAAAGTCATCGTGACCTTCGTTATCTGACGTAATAATTTCATCGCCAAAATCATCGGGCAAATCCAAACCTTCTTGCTCGGCTGCCGTTAAAATGATTGGGCTTTCGTTATCGGTACTCATTGCTGCATATCTCCGCTAAAAGCAGGGTCAACCTGTGCTTGGACAGGCATTTGTTGCTGTGGTTGTTGAGTGGGTTGTAAATTAAGGATTGAATCGGCTTGACGTATGATCTCGTCGGCTGACTTAGCCATATCAGGCTTGGACAACATCGCTTTGGTTGCGTCCATAACAGCCATCATGGCCGTCATCTTGTCGCTGAGGGCTGTTATCTGTTCGGAGTTAGCCACGGCCTGTGCTTGCTGTGCTTCGGCCTCTAGTTTGGCTATTTCAGCATTGGCTTTACGCTCAATCATGGCGTTTTGCTTGGCTTGTTGGTCTGCCTGTGATTGTTCACGCGCTGCTTTTTCTTCTGGCGTTTCGTCTGGGTCAGGTAAACCCATAGATTCGCGCAACTTCATCATAATCGCGTCTTTGTTTGGTATGTCAGTCAAACCGATAGCGGTTTCAATGACTGCAAATGCGGATTGTGGATTGCCTGTCGCCTGTGCAATGGTTGATGCCAATGGTAATAACTGCTCGGCTAGTGCTTGGCGCATCGTCGCGTGATAGTTTTGCTTAGTGACGATAAAATCAGCTTGAGACTTGGTGATGTCAGTCTCGTCTGTGCCGTCATTGACTGCAACAAACTCTTTGCCTTTGGTGTCTGAGGTAATACGGAACTGCATTTCTTGGCTAATGAACTGCTCAATCAGTGATAAAACTAACTGACCTTGCTTCTCAAATGCCCATGCCGCGTTTTCGTAGAGCATTAACGTAGTGACTGTGCCTTGTTCTTGGCGTGCTTGTATCGCAATACCTGACGTAGCATTAGTCGATTGACCTAGATTCTCACCTGTCACACCTGAAGCCTTGAGCATGTAGGCTTCATCTTCTTGGCCGAAACGTACATGAGCTTCGGCAAGTGACGGACTTTCGATGATTTCAAACCGCTTATTTGTATTGACCGTGATAATGCTATCAGGCCGTGAAACTTCTTCTTCAAGCTGCTTAATATCATCAACTGCGCCCTTATCCATGACCACGCGCTTAGTGGATAACAAGTAAATGGCCTTGTTGCGGCGGATATTGAATGACATTTGCGGGTCGCGTAACGCGCGAATGACACCGTAAGGCAAACCCGTCTTGTCATCGAGATATGCAACAGTACGAACAAACGGGAATCTGTTGTGACGATAAGGGCTAACACCCGAAAACAATAATGTGTTATCGGTGAATACGCAGACACAAACCTGTTGGCGATGGGTTTTGACTAGCTCTAATTCGCCTGATTGTACTGCTTGAACGTGTTCAGGGTTCTTAGGGTCAAACACATAGCCAGTCAATCGGCCTTGGCCACGCAATATCTGCACGCGCATAGGACGCTTGTACCAACATTCCATGACGCGGATAGCTTCTCGCGTGCCGTCATAAGGCATAGCCTTTGACATGAACATCGAGCCACCTGAACCAAGGCCAGACTGTTGATATTGTTCGTAAAGAAAATCGTTTTCGACTTGTTCGCGGTCTTGCGATTCGTTGCGTAATTCGTTTTCTAACGCAGGGAAACGCGCAACAACCTGCTCTACATCTAAAATCTTGGTGCGAAACATACGGGTCGCATCGCTGGCATCAACACGGCGACAACTGCTATCGACAATCATGTTACGCCAATGTTCGTGACGGACAACAATTTGCTGTTCGCCTTCGTCATTCACTTCTAATGCTGTCTCAATCCAGCCTTCACCTGTTTTTACCGCATCTTGAAACGCCAGATACTCTTGACGTGACGCGCTGTTAATGTCGGCAATGTATTTGCAGAGCTTGGTCTTGCGAATAGCTGGCTCTACATCGTCCTCTGTACGCGGAAGCACATTCCAGTCATAGGTTTGACGTAGATAACTTCCTAAAATCCAGTTAATCGTTTGCTTGATGATGTTGTATTGCAAGGGAGGCATACGGCCATCGGCTTCGTAGTCCTCTTTTTCAGCTTCGGTGAACTGTTTATCATCGTAGAAGTCAGCATCGAGCGAACGCTGCAAACGGCTTTCGGCTTGTAGGCTAATGTCGCGGTAGTACGCGCCTTTAACCCATGTATGTAGCTGCAAACCATTGGCAAAGTCGAACTTCTTGCCGACAACAGGCGCATTAGCTTCATCGCCTTTGCTGTCACCGTCTAAATTGATCGGCGTATTGCGTAAATTGTCGATTGTCTTGCCGTTATTCATCGCGCATCTACCAATGTTTGACCGTTAACCTGCAAAAACATACCTGTCCGCTCTACTTCACGCTTCATAAGTTTATGATCGTGTGTCGCATCATCATCGGGTCGCCACGCGATAATCGTGTCAATGTCATGCAGAATCATGTCGCCAATAACGTGTTCATCGTTTTTAGTGGGAGAGACGAATAACGTAGCAGCTGCGTCCTGCATGGTTGCCTTGAAAAAATCAGGCTCGCGCACTGTCCACGCATCGCATAGCGGGAACACGAACATATTCTTAACGCCCATAAAGCCACGGCACATCAACAGGCATGGTTCATCGTAGTGTCGGCCATCGCGGTCAAACTCTACGTTTTGCACAAACGTCTGTATGCCGTTGCGATTAGATAGTGAAACAGTGTTTTCTGTGTCCATTATTAAACTCTCCGCCAGTTTGGGCGTGAACGCTGAGGCGTTTTAGGTGAGTAGTAAGTGTAACCTTGTGCAAACTGTCTAAATGCGTCTGCTGCTTCTGAGTGAATGTCGTGTCGCGGTGATTCTTTCCAACAACCTGCTCTATCATTCCACTCTTTGCGATAGTTTTCTAAATGGGCTAGTCCGTCTTTGCAATTAGTCTCATCAAACCAGCATTGATTGAATACATCGCGCGTTGCTTGTATGCCGTGTTGTATGTAATCAACTCTTGGCACAATCTCAATGTTCTGTAGCCCCAATTCTTCAAGCATATCAATCGGGCTTTTTACGCTAGTGCCTTGTTGACGCTTGTGTGTTGCATCGTGCGGTAGGTAATGTCTGCCCCACACATAACCAAGACCTTGCATATACTTCACAAAATGGCTGTAGGGTTCACCCCATGCCTCATAAAACTTGATGAAACGATTCTCTAAGCCGATACGCTGATGAAACCATATTGCTGTGCCATCACTTGCGCCTATGTCCCAAAACGTATTAACAGGCACGCCTTCAACTACTGGTACAGTCGCAATTCGACTTTCTTTACGCGCTTTAGCAAGTTGTTCGGTGTAGTAACAGCCTTCAGTCGATTGCTGAAAGGCTTCTTCGGGTGTGCTTGGGTACTCTTGCCACATCTTTTCTTCTGAGCCGCTAAAATCAGCGTCTCGTGTTGCAATGTACCATGCTCTTTTCTCTAAACTAATCGGCTGTCCTATCTGCGCCTCGATGCGTGCGAAATAGGCATTGTCTTTGTCGGTTAGCTTGACACTATCAATCGGCATTTCGTACTCGTTAGCGTCCCACCATGCAAAAAAATGGAAACGATAATCGCGCACTGTTAGTTCCTTTGCCGTGTCTTTTGCCGCTTTAGCTCGCATGGTGATGTCGTAAAACTCACCTTCACGACCTTCTGCTGTCGATTCGATAATCAAAATGCCGTTTTTTGGCACTGCGGGTATCGAACCTGTAACTACTTCAACTGCTTTATCAGGATATTTAGCGCAAATCTTGCCAAACTCTGAGATATGTAGCCTGTGAATCGTGCCTGACCGCATACTTGTTGCTACGCGAATCGAGCTATTGTTATGTGCAAACAGTAATTCACTCGCACTATCACGAGCTAAAGGCATTGCAGACTTGAGATTTTCGGGCAAATTCTCGTAAGCGAACTTAACCTTATCCCTGAAAATAACTTCGGCTGCTTCACGGTCTTGAGCGATAATGCCGCACCGCATATTTTCGTTGAATAGCGCAGTATCGAGCCATAACACGCAAATTAGAGTGGTAAAACCTAATTGACGCGCTTTTAGAATGACGTTTCTATGCCATAGCCTTGCGAGTAATCGCTTTTGCGCCCTGTTTGGCTTGAATGGGATGACTAACCCGTCTTGACCGTCATCACCTTTGATAATGATCTTGTAGAGCTTGCCTGAACATATCCGCCATAACGCATCTTTCATGCACAATGCAGTTTCTTCGGCGGTTACGGGGTTAAAGCCCCAGTCTATGCCGCCATCTTTGCGCCGTGGTATGCTCATTCATCGTCATCGTCATCATTACACTGAGCGACAACCTGAACCGAGCTACCTTGCAATGACTTAACGAACGATGACATAGCATTGTCCGTGGCTGTCGGTGCTACTGTAAAGATCGGAA
>OFSE01000429.1_pt1 | contig 12624 bp, 16 predicted proteins | sample 1543261 | NCBI WGS metagenome assembly OFSE01 (sample SAMN07774225, study PRJEB24372) | wastewater metagenome | isolation source: Exp Tend VB 50WW | collected 2016-02 | reverse complement strand
ATAAAGACGATCCCGGCGCAATCTCGACGCTGAACGGCTTAGACTTTGAGGCACTCTTCGCGGAGGTTAAGAAATTAGCAGGCGTTGACTACGGAAACACTATCGGCTTCGGCGCAAAGAAGGCGAGTGCCGGAACGTCTGACAGTGATATATAAGGCTTTACTATCACGGTAAAAAGTGACAAAAAACGGCACTATCACCGTGATAGTAACTCATTTGGAACGTGTAAATCCTTTGCTTACAACAAACCTTTCATAGATGAAACACGTTTCAAAACATCAAGAAAATGATAAAATTAAGCATAAATCCGCGATTTGCACATAAGTTCAACACATTGCCGCCGATAGCATTTGATAAACTAGAGGCAGACCTTCTCGACGATCTAACGACTGAACCAATATTTTATTGGCATAATCCAGCGACAGGTCAAGATGAACTAATTGACGGACATCACCGTTACCAAATAGCACTAAAACACGGTTTAGAGTTAGAAACACACGAAAAGTTCTTTGAATCGGAAGATGAAGCGATGGTATGGATTATTTATCATCAGCTTGCCCGGCGGAATCTTGAAGTAGATAAGCGCAAAGCCATATTATCGGAGGCTGTGCTATTAGCGCGGAAAGAATTACCGACAACGCAAGCAGTCAAACAAGTAGCAGAAACCGCGAACGTAGGGATTGCGACAGTCTATCGCGCTATCCAACCCGAACCCGAACAAACCGCTGTCGACAAATTGCAAGCGGAGATTGCAGAGTTCAAAGCCAAACAAAAAGATTTCGAGTTACGAGTGCAGAAGCGAAAAGCGCAGGCGATCAAAGAGATGGAGATCCGAACGCGGCTCGAACAAACTGAACCCGACGAGCAAGCGGAGGCAGAGATAGCAGAGCAACTTGAAAAGGAATTTGAGGCGGAACAGGAAGAACTTACAACGCGATCTGACGAACTACAAGAGAAACTCGCAGAGCAACGCCGGGTGGGTATAGACAAACCCAAACCAGGTATAGGCGGCACAAAGAAGCGTAAGTTTTCACACAAAAAAGAGGCAATCAACGCAGAGAAGAAAGCCTTAAGAGCGATTTTAACGACGGGCGGACACTTTCAAAAAGCAATAATGGACTGTGAAAAATATCTATCAATTGAAGTGGCTTTTCGTGATATATTTGAGAGAGTGGAAAAACGGCTCGTTGAAATGGACGCGGGGAAGAAGAAGTTTGGGCGGAGGTAAAACTATGAAAAACACTAAACCAAGTGAAGATATTGAGCGAAACTATACCGGCGACTATATTCATTATAGTATTGCTATGTCGCCATATTCTCCGGTTCTTCTTAGGTTCAGCAATGAGCAGTTAGAAATAATTTTAGATAGCATTGATTGGTCAATTGAGAGTTATTTGCGCCAATCGGTTTCGATTATTAGCTAAGTGAGCATAAACGAAGCAATCACAAGGGAGCAAGAAAAAGCGAGAGCAAGCGCAAAGGCGTGGATGTTGGCGCAGTCTAAGACTATGGGCGACCACTGGCTAGACGCATCAGCGAACTTCCAATTAAAGACTGCACTAGAAACAGCCTCAACATCTTCACAATGGATCACACCTGAGCAAGATCGCATCTATTCCTTGATAGGTAATGCTAAGAACGAGATTGAGCATAACGCAAGGTTATTTCAGATTGAGTATGTCGAAAAGTATCTGCAACGAGCGGAGGATATAGCCAAGAAGCGGATAGACTATTTTAGGGCAATCATAACACCTGCGCAGATTGAAGCGGAAAAAGAAAAGATCAAGTCCGACATATCGCATTGGTTCGAGTATTACGCCTTCGGATATGATCCGCGAGCGAGAACGCAATTATCTATTGTGCCGTTCGCGTTATTTCCGAAGCAGCGCGAGATGGTTGAATGGCTGAATAATCTTGTTTTTCATCAACGCAACTCGGGATTGGTAGAAAAGGCACGGGATGAAGGCGCAACGGAAACGATTGTCAGATGGGGAACGTATCATTGGTTATATACGAACGGTTTCTCAATGTTGCTTTCAACGCGAAAAGAGGATGAAGTTGACGCAAAGAAGAATCAAAACACGCTATTTGAAAGAATAAGGTATCAGATCAGATTGTTACCGAATTGGCAATACCCGGACGGATTCGACGTTGAGCGATCAATGCTTTCGACGATGAAGTTAGCAAACCCGGCGAATGGTAATACGTTGTTAGGTGAAGCACCTGTGGAGAATATGGGTCGGGGTGGTCGTGTAACTTGTGCGATGTTGGATGAGTTTGCATTTTGGTCATTTGCGGGGTATCCGCAGTATAGGTCACTTTCACAAACGACAGATTCAATTATAATGCCGTCATCAGTGGCAGGGCGATTGAATCAGTATGCGGATATAGCGTTTGACGGCGTAACGCCGAAATTCACGTTAGACTGGCGCGACAATCCATTTAAGGATAAGAGATGGTATGAGGCATTACCGTTCGGGTATATCTCGCCAAAGATGAGCAAAACGACAATTGCTCAAGAAGTAGATCGGAACTACGACGCAGCGCAACCGGGCAAGGTATGGAAATATAAAGAAGAGTTGATCTTCATTACGCAGTCGGAGTTTTTAGCACCGTTTAAGGCAAAAGGATTAGAGTATAAATTCTTTGAGAATGGCAAGTTTATCATTCCGAGAGATTGGCGGATTACGAGAACATCTGACTATGGACAAACACAAGGGCACGATTGGTCGTATTTGATCGGGGCGCAACCGAGAGAGAATTATCCGTTGAATGATACACATTTCATCTTTACAGCGCGGAATTTAGAGCCGACAGGATTAACAACAGAGCAAGCGGTAAGGCAATGGCGCGAGATCGAGTTTGAGTTAGGATTAAGAGATAAGTTGAACAAGTGGCACACAACGCCGCCGATGTCGTATTGTTCACACGAACAGGCAGAACTTCGGAAAGTGTTACACGCTCAATACGGCGAAATGTGGATAGCTTGGGATACGGATTATACGACAGGAATTGAAACTATTCAGGATTGGTGGACACCGATAGATATTGAGCAATCGAATCCATTTAGACCGCAATTAATGGGCAGGTGCAAGTTAGTATGTGTTGCGCCGGACGAAGAGTATCAGCTTGCTTACAATGATCGGTTAAACTCGCACTTTGTCACGGTCGGACAGACTGAACGCGGATTTATGACGTTACGCAAGCAGATTTCGTCATATCATTACGCTGAAAGTGAGTTAGGAAAAGCAGTCAAATCAATGCGCCCTGTAAAAGAGTTTGATGACATTGTGGACGCTTTGCGAGGGTATGTAGTTAATTGGAACAGAAAACCAATAGCCTTAACAAAAGTTGAGCAAGTATGGAAAGATGCGCCGGATAACATCAAAAATCCGACAACGGCAGAGGAAAGGATACAAACGAACCTTTGGAAGCAAAAGCAATTTATGAAGATGAGGGAAGAAGAAGATCGGAAGGCGCAGAAGTTAGGAAGTGTGTTATCAAGGTGGGATAAGGCAAGAAGATAAAGGGAGGTAAGGAAATGACAGCAATATTAATAGGAATGGTAATTGTGGCGTTTGCGGTTGGGTATCTATTAAGAGATCGGACAGCAGATGCAGAAAGCAATCGGATATTAACGGACAATTTGAAGTTAAGGGAAGATAATAATGAGTTGTGGCAACTTCTATTGCACACCCGAGGATTGAAGATGCCAAAAGTGTCAATAAATGAACTAGAAGTATCAGAATTACCGCATATTTCAACTAAACCGCCATCAATGGGTGCGAGTGCGACAGGGATGCCGGATTTATTTGCGCGTCAACGCCAGAGTATCGCAGAAGATTTAAGAAAGGCTCAAGAGCAAGGAAAAGCATAATGGCAAAGGTAGTAATGGACGATAAACGATTCAAGTTAAAAGCGCAGTTAAATTAAAAGGAAGTAAAAATGAGCATCATCAAAGAACATTCGATAGAATCCGGGAATTTTAAGGCAAATATAACAATAACTGATAGATTTACCACATACAGCGTAGTTGATTTGATTGCGCCGGAAGTTGAAATGGCAATTGGGAATTACGGTGAGGGGCTATTTACGATATATTCGATGGACGAGTCGTTTTGGTTCAAAAGCAAAGACGAATTAACATCATTTACAGAGTTAATTCGTCTTGTTTATGATTATATAGTAGAAATCAAGTAATTATGTTGGGGGTTCTGCGCTTTTAAGATCGTCAAGTAGTTTATTTAACTTGACGATCTCCTCTTGTGCTAATAATAACTGTGCGTTAAGCGTAAAAATAGCGTCAGCTTGATTCATCGCCATTTCTAATGCGCCATTATATTTTCGGTGAATGATTTCTAATTCGTTGTTCATTATTTCAGTGCATCAACAATTCCGCCAAGTTCTGTAATAGACTTACGAACAACAATGCGGTTTCGCTCTTCGTCTAATTCCGGCACATCAATTAAAGGGGCAGTTGCGACAAGTTCCCAAATTCTATCGGAAGCGGAAAGAATCAAAGATACGTCCGCCGGGTTGGTCATATCAACATTAATTGAATGACTAATGAACGTGCTATCCGCTAACGCCGCCTTGCTTACATCTGTTGGAGATGAGCGATAAATAACCTCAATTTGAGCATCTTCATATTTGAAAACAACATCTTTAATGGTTAATGTGCGTTCGACCGTATTGCCGAAAATATCTGTATAAGTTAAATTTGCTTTTTGTAATCCCATAACTAAGAATCTCCTTTAGGGTTGAATCGCAATCTGTTGCGCTGCGCCTGATGAAAAAAGTGCCATTAATTGAGTTTTACCTGCGCCATTATCTACTGCATAAATAGTGACACAATCGGCGGCAGGTGCAGATGGCGCACTTCCTGATTCTGATAATTGGATCTTTCCACCAGCCGCGCCGTCCGCGCCGTAAAATCCGATAATTCCCGCGTCTGCCCGTCCAATGGTCGTATCACTTCCGCCACCGACCCCCCCATTACTGGAAGAGTTCCACCCTATATAAGTGTTTTTATCAGCAATGAGATTACCTTGCTCATAAACAGATTCAATAATCCATTGTGAATTTCCCGCACCTCCTGCCCGTAATTGCAAACTGGCAGATGTGACTATTTTATTGCCCGTAGAATCTACTGAGAATAGTTTCGTTGTTCCATCACTGGCAAAGATTTGAAAAGCATCTGCTGATTGTGCAGATGCTAAAGTGATCTTCAAAGGCGTATCGGTTGCCGCGCCTGCGGTTAATCTAAGTTGATTAGTGGCGTTATTATAAAAGAAACCCGTATTATCTTGCGCTAGAATACCTGCCGCCCCCGCAAAGAATACCGAACCGGCAGTCGCACCTGTAACAGTGTCACCTATTGCAATTCCGCTACTGCCCCCACCGGGCGCACTTGATATATATGATCTTGGCATAATGTTTTAATAGAAATAAATTAACCGAATCCTTCCAAATAGCTAACGATTGCGCCGGTTGTCGCTGAAACAACATAAACGTCATTTTTAATTGAGGGGAAATCTGTTGCACCCAATATAGCAATTTGGTCAGTAACAAGATATATCCCACCGGCAGAGTTACTTCCGCCTGTTAAAGTTGCCGCAGATGCCGCTACATTAGCACTTGACGAGTCCGCTAAAGTATAAGCGTTACCGTCTGTTCCGTTCGTATCGTAGGTAATTTCAACGGTTTCATCCACTGCCTCATAAGTAGCAACATTGATAGCTGCATTAGCAGAAGCATTAAGAACTGTGGCGAGGTTAGTTGCCGTGTCAGCACTTATCGCGCCGATATGAACATTAGTTGAAGTTGAAGCACCTGTCACAAAAGTAAAAGTAATACCGTTGACAGCAATTGTTTCAGTATTAACAGGATTCCCACTAAATTCTAAATTTCCTGTTGCGGCAATTCCTGATTGTTCGCCAAAATTAATGACACAGGCTTCGGTTTGAGGTTGAATGAGGAGAGATTGCCGGAGAGAGTTTTCAGCGATCATAATTTCGGATGCGCCGCCATTAGTGATCGAAAACGCGGTAATGCTTGGTGTAAATTCAGGATTTGCCATAATTAATTAATTGTCCTTATCAGCGAAGTGCTTCTACTGACCATTCTAGCATAGCAATAAAGAGTGTTGCAAATAATTTCTTGCAATTCAAATATAAGGTATGCTAATCTGATTTTGTCTAAGGACACCGACAATTTATGATAAGTGAAGCAGAATGGGAAGCAATAAACGCTGAGGCAGGTCAAGTAACCACCGATTTAGACGCTGATATTTCCGCCGAAGAAGATAATTCGCCTGAAATAGAAGAAGAAGAGTCCGTTGATACTTCTGAAAATAATGAAGAGTCCGCCGCCGATGATGAATCATCCGCCACTGACGAAAAAGAATCTACCGAAGAAGAAACTTCGGAAACATTCAGCGATTTATTAAATCCGATACCGTCACCCGAACAAGTAGATGCCAAGTATGCAAAGGCTCGTATTCCAAATGAGATCAAAACGGAAATCAAAGGATACGTTGACAACTGGCGCGAAACGAATACCAAACTCGAAGCTATTGGCGGAGAGAAAGGTGTTGAAGTTTTCAAGCCATTCGCAAAGATACTAACGCAAGCCGAAGCAAGCGAAGATGAGCGCACAGACGCGCTGAAAAACATTCTGACAGCCAATTACGGCGTAGGGATGACATTACTCGCAGACGGCGCGGGATTTCTACTCTCAACGGACGCTCTTAAAGAATCTTACGGCAACAGGGTTGCAACAGAGATATTTGGTGCGGATATTGACACAATAAACGGATTTACTGCTCTCAAGGCATCATACGGCGAGAAAGCAACGCCGGAACATTTGAAACAGCTTCTCCAATTGGAAGAAGCCGGATATGTCAACACGGAAGAAGATTTGGAACTATTCCGTTCGTCTTATGGCGGATCAGACCTGTATGAATCGCAGAAATCAGAGTTAGTCGCTCTTAAACAACAGATCGAAGATTTGAAAGCAAATCCCGAAAAGTTATTAGCGAAAGATAAACCGACGATTGAAGCGACCAACGGCATAAAGGATTTTGAAACGGAATTAGGCACACGAATTGAGAACGGCATTGCCCCCCTGCGTGAGCGCGGAAAGTGGAGTAATGAATCCCGACTTGCAAAGACTGTGCAAACAGCTATTTTAAGCGAACTAAAGAACGAACCTGAATACAAGGAAGCCTTAAAGCAGATCAAGCAATCAGGTCAGTTCAATGCGAACAATATGGTGTTATTCTCAAGTCTGAACTCTTTGTCAAATAAAGCAAAAGCACGATTTTCAGAAGCAGTCAGCGAGATCAATAAAGAACTTCGCGGACGCTCTGAAACAAGTCGCAACGCACAGTTGAAAACGGAAAAGGAAACAAAGCCAAAAGCGGCAGTAATGCAAGCCAAGCCTATCCAATATCGTTCACCTGACGCAGAACTTGATGCCGTGTGGAAGGATTACGACAATATCCTCAAAGATGCCCAAGTCAGAGCAACCAGAATGTCTTAACAACAAATAGTCATAGATTGCGGTCATTAACATTATTTTCAGGAGTATAAAATTATGGCAGCGCAACAGTGGACTTCAACCGAGCAAAGTAATGCTCAAAGAGTTATTTTAACGAAGGTCTATGAATTGTATCAGAACAAGACAGACCTTCTCGGATGGATGGACGCTCTTCCAGGCGACCAGATCAATAAAAAAGGACTGCAAGTTCCGATTGAACTTAGTCCGAACCCGTCATTGGCAATCGGCACAGGCGATGGCGATGTATTCGCAACCGCACAAGCACCGAACCTCGACAACTTTATTGTTTCCTACGTCAATTTGAACGCCGGAACAAACGAAACATACGCCGCGATGCTCAATAACAATATTGAAACATCGGAAGATATGTTCCGCTTTGTAATGGAGTCCGACGCGAAACAGTTCGCATCTTTCCTTAACAGTTATGTATCGCGTGGCGATGGAACTGCGGCACTCGCAACCGTTTCGGCTAACTATTCAGGTGGCACTCCGACAGTCGCAACCTGTAACGGTTCAACCGATTCAATCGGCGTTTCGCAACTCGTCACAGGTGGTTATTACCTTTTCTTTGACGCGACCGGCGCAACCCAACGCACCGGCACAGTCGGTTCAGGTGCGATTCAACTTGCATCGAAATCAACAACCGCCGCGACTTTCTCATCAAACATTCCGTCTGATGTCGTTTCGACGGACATTATCGTTCCGCAGATTCGCACAACTGACGCAACAAGCGCCCCCGTGGGTTTGCCTTATATCATTGATTCTGCCGGAACTTACTTCGGTAAATCGCGTTCGTCTTATCCGGGTTTGCAGTCGTTTGAAAAGGCGATGGGCGGATCATTGACCGCAGGCGCATTAAGCGAAACTTATTTCAGCGTTGTTCAGCGTGGCGGATATTTCGGCGGCGACGGCACGACCAATCTTGACGATCAAGTTTGGATGATTGTCAATACCGGCAATTTGAATAACTATTATTCAATGACCCTCAATTCCGGCGCGGTTGTGTCGTCACCTCACGTTTTTCGTCATACCGGTGAAGATCGTCCGGGAATGGATTTGGGAATGAAATCCGTCAACTTTACTTGGTTCGGCGCACCTATCAAGGTTGCTAACTCGGTCAGAGGCGACGAATGGTATTTCTTCAACCGCAAACACGTTCGCAAAGCGATCTTGAAACCTGTGGGCGGAATCGTCAACGGTATGCCTGCCGCCGATTGGTTGCAAGCACTTGATAGCGACGGTAACTATTTGCAGGCTAGACTTCGATACAGAGATTGGTTCGGCCAATTCTACAGTCCGCAACCATTTATGCTTGGAAAGATTTCCGGCATAACTTTAGTTTCCCCTACACAAAAAGCAAGTATGCTGTATTCGTAAGGCGAAGTTCGCAATGGCTAAGAGAGGCGTATTCCACGCCTCTCTCTTTAACTATTTAGGAAGATTATTATGGGATTTCATTATTTCAATTTAACAAAAGCAACTGGCGGCGCATTATCGGATATTGCATACACGCAACGAACGAACGCTTTTCAGAATGTTGACTACGGTGCGGCGGGATTGAACAATCTTATTGTGACCGGCTCATTCGTGGATGATGATCCGTCAGGCGGAACATTCACGGCGGCGGCATCAACCGAGATATTCACGCTTGCCGATCACGGATTCGGACTTGGATTGATTGTGCAGGTCAGCAATTCAGGCGGCGCATTGCCATCAGGATTGACTGATGCGACTAATTACTACGTTATTCCGATTACATCAAGCACGTTCTATTTAGCCACATCGCTAGAGAACGCATTAAATTCAACGTATTTGAGTATCACGACTAACGGAACAGGCACGAATACCGTTACGCCGACTGCTTTAGCAGATGCATCAATTGAACTGCAAGGCTCAAACGATAACGGCGCGACTTGGCAAACAGTGTCCAATTGTTCAACAACAGTAACCACAGACGGCGATGTATTGTATCAAGTGAATGTTATTAACTTTGCGTCATATTCTTTATTGCTGTCAGTTGGTTCAGGACAATTAACCTTTTCAAATCTGCAATTCGGTTACGGAGGATAAATGAGTAATTTAAGATTTCAAGAACCTGACGGAACTTTTGCTAATCCAGAAGTAATCCTTGTGCCGTCCGATTCTATTTCAACGGACGGCAACACGATTGATCTTTCATCACCAAAAGTCTATCGGGCGTTATTAATGCAATCAGGCACAGCCGCACCGGTTGCAATAGTGCTTGAGAACACTTTAGGTGGAACGGTTGTTTGGACGCGCTCTGACGTTGGATTATATACCGGCACATTAGATAATACTTTCACTGAAACTAAAACGTGGATTTCGCAAGTTAATGTCCCAGTAAATTTGGACGGGGAGACAACTTTTAATATTGCAGAATCATTTTGGGTAGATGTTAGCCACATCAAAGTCCAAACGGCAAAGATTGATGTGGTGGGCGGTTCTCAAACTAATGCGGATGATTGTTTAGCTAATTCATCAATCGAAATTAGAGTGTATCAAGGCTAAGGAGTAAATATAGGATTAATGGAAATACCAAAGTTTTTTCAAGACAGTTTAACGGAAATGGGCGGACGAACCGCTCACGGTGAACCGCGTCTTAAAGTGTCAGATGCGCGGGAATTAAGGGAAACAAACGGACGATATAAATATCCGAATCCGTATAACACCAAGAAACCGATGGAATGTTTCGTCATCGAAACGTGGTTGCCGCCGACGTTCTTTGAGCCACGCGAACAGTGGAATGAGGAATTGTTAGGTGCGTTTCCATCAAGAGGGCGATACGTCCTTAAAACACCGTTAATGACAGGTGACGGCAAACCGTTGCCATTAACCGAAGAAACATTGAATTGCGTTAAAGCCAAACAACTTGCTGATATTCAATGGAATCAGATGGACGCAAAAGACCGACTTGAAGATTTAGAAAGACGGCAACGCGAACAGGAAAAACGTGAAGAAGAGATCGCGCAACAGGAAACGCAGGACATTCTTCAACATTGGGATACACATCAAGCGCAACTTGACAATGCAGACAGCCGGGTATGGTCATTCCCTCAACATCTCGACTCGATAAGGAAAAACGGCAAAATGCCGGTTAGATAATATATGACATCAACAGCATCAATCAGCAGATTAAAACAAACGACAACAACGACCAACGACCGCGCCAGACGGTTCGGATATTCCGCCGGTGTGCCGAATATGACGATGCGACAACTCGCATCAGGACTTGACTGCAATCCGATTGAGGGTGGCAGACTTCTTTTATTCGTTCCGCAAGTTGAACGGGTGCAAGGAATGTATAACAAGTTCACAGGCACATATCCGCGCACCGTTCAAGAGATTTTACCATCAACTTTATCCTATTCTGTGGCGCGAAAGTTCCACGAAACAGAAGATTTCGGGTATCGGAATCTTCCGATGCTGACTTCGCTTCGGTATGACTTCGGAGTGGATGCGGACGACAAGGAATATTACGTTGACGAAGCGCATACATACTTCGATGTCGTTCATCCGCCGATCAATGCTTGTCCGTTCGGACTTGAAAGATTGACTCATCACGAACACGGTCAGGACTCACTGCAAGTTTGTCCGACTTGTCGTTTAGAATCGCTGAAATCGGACGAAATCAGTCAACGGATCTTTCAGGCATCGAATACGCTTGATTCAAATATCTTGGCAAGCCTTCGAGCAGTTTTGATTGATGCCAATGAAGCGGCGATCCGTTACGCCGAACGCAAGATTGATCTGATTGACGCAGATTTGACCAAACGCTCAAATCACGAAAATGGGCGAACCTCCCGGAATGAAACGGATTATGTGTATCTGAAAATGGCACATAGAAAGATAGCGGCAGATTCAACTACTAACGTGGTCGAACAATTAACGGCGGCTCTCGTATCCGCTAACGCCGCTAATATGACGGCAAGACAGACAGAAACACCGGCAATCTCAATAGACGAGTTTCAGGCAATGCAAGCGGAAATGAAAGCACTTCGCTCACAAGTTCTATTGCAAGCAAACGCTGAAAGACTTGTTAAAGCTGAATCAGCAGTTGCCGAAGTTGCACCCGAAGCAACACCCGAAGTTGAATCGGAAGCAACCGAGATCAACAAAGGTGATTTCGTGACGATTGACGGCATACCGGCAAAAGTAATCGGCAAACCGTTCGGCAAATTCACAGTTGAATTTCCTGACGGCACGAATAAAACGGTCAAACGCGACGAAATTAATTAGAGGTAACAAATAATGTGCGACTCCGCAAGCCAGATTTTCAGTTCCGTCTATCTTAGTTTAGGTCAACCAACCGATGACTTTCTAAGCAAACTGGAACTCTCCACGATTCTGTTTCGGCGGATGTCTATTCGCTTAGAATCGGTTAGGCAGTCTGAACAATGGATTTCGATTGCAAAATCAACGGAGTTCACATTATCTGCTAACTCTAATGAAAAGAATCTAACTGATTTAGAGGCGGATTTCGTTATTCCGTTATGGGTTGAACGTCAAATTGTGAATGTATCGCAACATCCTGTTTGGCAGTTTGTTCCAACGGTCAATTTAACTCAATTGCAATCAAGACGGCAATCTCTGACTCCGGCAGTATCTTTTTACGGTGGAGATTCAAGAGAAGTTATTGCACAATTTAGTTACTTCGGTAACGAGATCGCGTCACCTTTTAGAAATCATCGGGTTTGGTATTCTCCCACAGTTCCTTATCCGACAACCGAATCAGAAACAATTGCTTTGCCTGATAACTTGGTTAATATGCTTTACTTTGACTGTATGGTATCGGCAATTCCGATAATGATCGTCAATGCGTCAAAGCAATTAAAGGAACGACCTGAATTAGCCGGAATGATTGCAAGTTGGCAAATTCTACTTGAATCTCACCGAACGGAACAGATGGAATTTACCCGATTTTTTGAGAACTGGCGGAAAGAGAGCAGAGGGGGGCATCGCGCTCGGCGGCGTAGAGATGTATTACGCCGAGATGGAAGTCAGTCTAATTGGTTATTCGGGTTAAATTCACAAGGTTAAACGATG
>OFSE01000427.1_pt1 | contig 12657 bp, 13 predicted proteins | sample 1543261 | NCBI WGS metagenome assembly OFSE01 (sample SAMN07774225, study PRJEB24372) | wastewater metagenome | isolation source: Exp Tend VB 50WW | collected 2016-02 | reverse complement strand
CGCTATTGACGCCTCATTCGCAACAAAACTGCCTCGAAAAATGCATCCGTCATCTTCACAAATCCTAATGGAAAATCTGGGTTTAATTTATAAGATTACAGCGATTACGTTTCACGCGCAGGGATTTTAGATGTTTGCTAGCTTGGCAAATGGTATGCGTATGGTATGTATACGCTATGTCACTGGCTAAAACACCAGCTAAGCCCCAAAAAACGCCTGCAAAAATGCTAAAATAGACGCCGTGAAAAATACTTTTAGGCATGCCTCAAACGAGCGGCGTCAAGCGGCTTGATACTGCTAAAGTAGTCGCCTTAGTTCAAACCAATATCCAGATGGCAAAGTTACTTACATCACGACAATTTTTACAGCACGCCGGTGGTGTTGCATCGTCCGCCGCGTCTGCTGCCACCGATGGTGGCGACGACAACAAGCAAGCTGACCATCAGGCTGATGTGCAGCGTGACGATTTGAATTTAACCAATCATTTCCTGATCGCCATGCCAGCCATGCATGACCCGATTTTTGGTGGTACCGTGATTTATATTTGCGAGCACAATGCCAAGGGCGCAATGGGTTTGGTGATTAATAAGCCGACCGACATGACTTTATCTGGCTTGTTTGATCGCATCGATTTAAAGCTCGAAATTATTCCTGATTCGCATCCGCTAGGCAAAGCCCCCGTGATGTTTGGTGGTCCGGTGCAAGACGATCGTGGCTTTGTCTTGCATACGCCGACTGGCGCTTATTCATCGAGTTTAAAAGTCACCGACCAGATTGCGTTTACCACCTCGCGCGATATCTTAGAAGCTGTAGCCGCTGGCGAAGCGCCAGAGCGTTTGTTGGTCAGCATTGGTTATGCGGGCTGGGGCGCAGGTCAACTTGAACGAGAAATTTTAGCCAATGGCTGGCTGACTGTGCCCGCCGATTTGCATGTCTTGTTTGATGTGCCGCTGGAGGCGCGTTTCGATGCGGCGATGCGGTTGTTGGGGATTGATCCTTATTTGCTGTCTGCCGAAGCGGGGCATGCTTAATGGCTGCGTTGTCGGGCACCATCCTGGCATTTGATTTTGGTTTAAAGCGCATCGGTGTTGCGGTTGGTAACACGGTCTTGCGTCAGGCAGAAGCGCTCAGCATTATCGATGCCGCCAGTAACGAGCAAAAATTTATCGCATTAGAAAAATTAATTCGGGCGTGGCAACCGGTTTTGTGTGTGGTGGGCTTGCCGCTGCACCCGGATGGCAATGCGCACGCGATGACGCAACGTTGCCAGCGTTTTGCACATCAATTAGAAGGGCGCTTTGGAGTGCAAACGGCCTTGGTGGACGAGCGTTATTCTTCCGCAGTGCTGACTAATCAGCGCGGTGTTGCCATTGATGACCAAGCCGCTGCGCTGATCTTGCAACAATATTTTGACCAAACCGAGCCATCATCATGACGCCGAGCACGCCACCAGATTCTTCACCGGGTATTGCAAACAGCAACCAGCAGCACGGTTTGGATGCCGAAGCTTTGTATCTAAAATTGCTAACGCAAATCAAAGCACAAATGGCTAGCCAGCCTGCTTTATCGTCGGCCGCAGCGAATGCTTCGCTAGCGTTGGTCGGTATTTATTCGGGTGGTGCTTGGGTCGCACAACGTCTGGCGCAGGATCTCGGTTTGCAAGATCGATTGGGCTTTATCGACGTGTCATTTTATCGCGACGATTACGCTAAACGTGGCTTGCACCCAGACGTGAAGCCGACCCAGATTCCGTTTGATGTCGATGATGCCAGCATCATTCTGGTGGACGATGTGTTGTACACCGGGCGTACTACGCGCGCGGCGATTAACGAATTGTTTGATTACGGTCGTCCCAAGCGCATCCTGCTGGCGAGCTTGGTGGATCGGGGCGGGCGTGAATTGCCGGTCGCCGCCGATTTCGTCGGTCACCGTGCCGATGTTGCTTCTCACGTCTCGGTTAATTTACACCGTGCCACCGATGGTATCTTTAGCCTCTCTATCGATCATGCATAATCCCCAACTCAATCAGCACGGCGAACTCAAGCATTTACTCACCATCGATGGTTTACCGAAATCCATCATCAATCACATTCTCGATACCGCCTCTTCATTTGTTAGTCTGGGGGATCGTGAATTAAAAAAAGTGCCGCTAATGCGCGGCAAGAGTGTCTTCAATCTGTTTTTTGAAAATTCGACACGCACCCGTACCACCTTTGAAATTGCCGCCAAGCGTCTATCCGCCGATGTGATCAATCTGAATATTGAAGCATCCAGCACCAGCAAGGGCGAATCACTGCTCGACACGATTGACAATCTGGCTGCCATGCACGCCGATATGTTTGTGGTGCGCCACGCCACGTCCGGTGCGCCGTTTTTAATTGCCAAACATCTTAACGATACGCGTCAACATCACGTGCATGTGGTGAATGCGGGCGATGGCCGGCATGCGCATCCGACCCAGGGTTTGCTGGATATGTACACCATTCGGCATTACAAAAAAGAGTTTCACCAATTGACGGTGGCAATTGTTGGCGACGTTTTGCATAGCCGCGTGGCGCGCTCGGATATTCATGCACTGACTACACTTGGCGTGCCGGAAGTGCGCGTGATCGGCCCAGCTACCTTGTTACCCGGTGGCTTAGAGCAAATGGGTGTACGCGTGTTTACCGACATGAATCAAGGTTTAAAAGGGGTTGATGTGATCATCATGTTGCGCCTACAAAATGAGCGCATGAGCGGTGCATTGCTGCCTTCGGCGCAGGAATATTTCAAGCATTACGGTTTAACACCAGAGCGCGTCGCCTTGGCGCAGCCGGATGCCATCATCATGCATCCGGGGCCGATGAACCGTGGCGTGGAAATCGATTCCGAAGTCGCTGATGGCCCGCAAGCGGTGATTTTGTCGCAAGTCACGTTCGGCATCGCGGTACGCATGGCGGTGATGAGCATCGTCGCTGGTGCCAGCGGTCAGTAAACGAAGAGAAGACGCAGAGAAAAGGTAGAGAACGCGGTTATTTAAAATACACCACCCTGTATTTTTTAAAGACGCTTTAAAGATGTGCGAGAATGGCTTGAAAAAAATCAATAATAAGGGAGTATATGAAAATACAGATAAAAAATGCACGCGTGATTGATCCCGCTCATCAGCGTGATCAGGTGCAAGATGTTTTCATTGCTGCAGGCAAAATTGCCGCCTTCGATACTGCACCAACAGACTTTGTAGCCACCAAAGTCATCGATGCCAGCGGTTTGATTTTGATCCCCGGTTTAGTTGATCTCAGCGCCCGTTTGCGTGAGCCGGGCTTTGAATATAAAGCCACCCTCGAATCCGAATTGCGCGCCGCTGCGCGTGGTGGCGTCACCAGTCTGATTTGCCCGCCGGATACTGATCCGGTGTTGGATGAAGCCGGTTTGGTGGAAACCTTACGTCAGCGCGCCAAAGCACAAAACAAGGCGCATGTGTATCCCTTGGGCGCGCTCACCATCGGCTTGCGCGGCGAAACCTTGACCGAAATGGCAGCGCTGAGCGAAGCCGGCTGCATTGGTTTTTCACAAACCGAAGTACCGATTGCCGACACCAATGTGTTACAACGCGCACTGCAATACGCGGCGACTTTTGATTACACCGTTTGGCTACGTCCGCAAGATGCATATATCGGCAAAGGTGGCGTGGCGCATAGCGGTGCTTTGGCCTCACGCCTCGGCTTGGCTGGCGTGCCAGTGATGGCCGAAACCATTGCCTTGCACACCTTGTTTGAATTGATGCACGCCACTGGCGCGCGCGTGCATGTGTGCCGCATTTCATCGGCGGCTGGCCTGCAACTGGTGCGCGCTGCCAAGCAACGTGGTTTGCCATTGACTTGCGATGTGGGTATTCATCACGTGCATCTGAGCGATGTGGACATCGGCTATTTTGACGCCAATGCACGCCTGACGCCGCCGCTGCGCGACCAGCGCGACCGCAGCGCGATTTTGGCGGCACTGCAAGACGGCACGATTGATGCGATCTGTTCTGATCACACCCCGGTCAATGACGACGAAAAAGCGTTACCATTTGCCGAAGCCTCAGCCGGTGCCACCGGGCTGGAACTATTGTTGTCGCTGGCATTGAAATGGGTGGAAGACAGTCGTTCCAGCATTAGCCTGAGCCAAGCAATCGCTACCATCACCGCCGCCCCGGCACGGGTGGCAAAATTGGCCAGCGGTCAGCTTAGCGTCGGCAGCGTTGCCGATATTTGTCTGTTTGACCCAGCGGCACGCTGGCAAGTGAGTGCGCAAAGCTTGCATAGCCAAGGCAAGCACACCCCCTTTCTTGGTTATGAATTACCCGGTGTGGTGCGCGCCAGTATAGTTGCCGGATATTTTGCGTATTCCGATTTTTAGGGGAGTATCGTCAATGATAGGCGTACTACGCAACATTGACGAGCGGGTTTTTATTTTTTAAATTCATACTATAGAGAGTATGATAAAACTACAAGATTGAATTGAGGCGTTTTATGGTGGCATGGGGTTTATTGAGGGTGGTGCTGCATATTGGCATAGGCTTGTTTGTGTGTGGCGTGTATTTTCCGTTTGCCACGCAGGCCAGACAGGGGCAATTTATCCGCTGGTGGTCGGCGCAGATCATGAAACTGTTTAAGATTGAAGTCAGAGTCAAAGGCTTTGTGCCCTCCAGTGGTCAGCCACAAGCGCTGCTGGTGTCTAACCATGTTTCTTGGGTCGATATTTTTGTGATCAACTCACTAGAAGCCTGTCATTTCGTCGCAAAATCCGATATTCGCTCCTGGCCACTGATCGGCTGGTTATGCGAAAAAGGCTGGACCATTTTTTTAGCGCGCGGTAAGCGCACCGATGTGCGCCGTATTTACACGGGTTTGGTTGACCGTATCAAAAATGGTGAGCGGGTCGCTTTTTTTCCAGAAGGTACCACCGCCGAACAAGGCACCGTGTTGGCATTTCACTCGAATTTATTTGAAGCCGCAATTGAAGCTGAGGTACCGATCTTGCCCTTCTCGGTGCGTTATCTCAATCAACATGGTGAGTTGCAACACTCAGTTGATTATATTGGCGACACCAGCTTTATCGAAAGTATTTTGATGATGTTAAAAGGAGGCAAAATCATCGCAGAAGTCAGCCAGATGCCGATGATTGCCTCGCAAGACATGCACCGCCGCCATCTTGCCAATGCGGCACGAGAAGCGGTGGTGCAGAGTTTGGGCTGGAAGGAATAAGGCAAGCGCCTTATTTATTTCCTCAGGCTGGGGTAACCGTTGGTAAATACCCAGTCTGTCTTCTTCGCTGGTGTGTGGCATGCCATGCAGGTTTCGGCAAATCCTTTTGACACATTGAGCTTGGGGTTCTTGGCTTCATACAACCCCCAGCCCCAGCCTTCTTTCCAGTGCGGGCTGTTGGCAAAACGCCCCTTGCTGTCTTTGACCATGACAAACCAGACATTGGTGTCCCCTGCCCATTGCGCGTGCCCGGTGGTTTGCGCACCGGCTTCAACTTTACGTACTTCCTTGACTAGCACCGTGCCGTCCGGGAATTTGCCAGTATCCCGATAAGCTTGGGCTGCCTGTTTTTGAATGTAAACGTCGTGAAAGCCATGACCTGGCGCTTTCTGGTCGGCCACAATCCATGAACCGGCATGTCCCCAATCCTGACGGTAGTTTTCCGGCAGTTTGATATTACCCGTTGCATCGACCCAACGGCTGAAGGTTTCCGTGGCCAGATTGACTTCCTTTGGTGTGATTGCGCTAGCTGCAGGGCTGCTGGCATGGGCGGCGTAATGGGTCAATATGGTGGAGAGGGCAAAAAATACGAGCGCAGGATGTCGCATACATTGTTCCTTTGATGAAGTTGAGTGGTGAATTGATTAGTATCGCGGTAGAGGCACGTGGTGCAGCTTAGCCTTGATGCCAGTATCAGATCATCCTGCATAAAGCGCCTATAATGGCGTCGTATAGTATCAATTATCTTACTTTGGGTATCAAATGGTCGATCGCTTGGCGGAATTCTTTGAACATTACACCTTCAATACACGGGTTTTTTATTTAGGTTCGCTGCATGAGCAGGCCAGCTTCGATGCGTGTGGCGGCAGCGCTTACCTGCATCTGATCCGGCGTGGTACGGTAATTATCCGTGCCGGCGCACATGCGCCGCAACGCATCACTGAACCCAGCCTGTTGTTTTGTCTGTTGCCGGAAGGGCAGAGTTTTGTGACGGAGATGGAGATGGGCGCCGATGTCGTGTGTGCAAAAATGGATTTTCAGCAGTCAACCGACAATCCGCTGACCAAAGCCCTGCCCACGATGTTACTGATGCCATTTCACGAATTACCCGAACTGCTGCCGACGGTCGAACTGCTGTTTAGTGAGGCAACCCAGGATCATTGTGGCCGACAGGCGGCCATTGATCGGCTGGCGGGTTATCTGTTAATTCAAATACTGCGTTATGTGATGGATCATGGCAAAGCCCGTATTGGTTTATTGGCCGGGCTGGCCGATAAACGTCTGGTGAGTGCGCTCACCGCCATGCATCAGCAGGCGCAGGAAGAATGGACGGTGCAGCGGCTGGCCGATCTGGCTGGTATGTCAAGAGCACGTTTCGCCGTGCATTTCCGAAAAACCTTGGGTATCACACCGGGAGAATACCTAACCCAATGGCGGATTGGTTTGGCACAGGAAATGTTGAAGCGCGGCCTGCGTCTGGATCTGATTGCCGACAAAGTGGGTTATGGCAGCGCAACGGCCTTGTCCCGTGTGATTCGCGCCAGAACCGGGCAATCACCCAGAGATCTGAAAAAAGTGGCTTAGTCGTTAGTCAAATGCCTGTTGTTGTGGGCAATCGACTTGAATCACTTGTCGTTGCGCCGGATCGGCATGCAGCGATACGGCGGTCAGTTTGCCGCCCCAGACGCAGCCGGTATCGAGCGCGATGAAGTCCGGGCGTAAAACCAGCCCCAAGGTTGACCAGTGGCCGCACACCATCACGCTGTCGCTGCTTTGGCGTTGCGGGTGATCAAACCACGGTAACAGGCCGGGCGGTGCCTGGTCGTTGCCTTCCTTGCTGGCGAAATCCATTTGCGCATGAGGCGTCAGGTAACGCATGCGGGTGAAGGCATTGATGATGCAACGCCAGCGCTCGACAGCTTGCCATTGGTCTGACCAGTGATCTGGCGTGTTGCCATACATCTGGCGTAAATACAGCAGCCAGTCAGCAGCGCGCAACACATCCTGCACTTCTTTTGCCAGCGCCATGATCTGCGCGCTGTGCCATGCTGGGAAAACTCCCGCATGGAGCAAAATATGACCATCTTCCTGAATCGCCAACGGGCGCTGACGCAACCAGTCCAGCAGCTCAGTGCGATCTGCTGCCTGCAAGATCGGCTCTAGCGTGTCTTTGCGATGGGCGGGGCGGATACCGTTGGCGACGGCCAGTAAATGCAGATCATGGTTACCTAAAACGCTGTCGGCACGTGCTCCCAGGTTTTTGATCAGACGTAAGGTTTCCAGTGATGCCGGGCCACGATTGACCAGATCACCGGCAAATAGCAGTTTAGCGTTGCTGTCTTGTGCAAAGATTTTTTGCAGCAGTAATTCCAACTGCGTACAGCAGCCTTGCACATCGCCGATGAAGTAGGTAGTCAATGTGCGGCACCTAGGGCTTTGGCTTCGGCGCGGCTTTGCAAGGCCTGTTGTTTTTGTTGTTCGCGTAAGCTGGTGGTCATCATGGTCGGCCAACCGATTAAATGTTGTTCGCTGATTTCAGCCAGCGCGCGCAACCATTCCGGTGATTCGTTCAGGCAGGGGATGTAGTGGAAATCTTTACCGCCCGCTTGCATGAATTCAGTACGCACTTCAATCGCAATTTCTTCCAGCGTTTCCAGGCAATCAGCGATGAAGCCGGGACAGATCACATCGACTCGTTTTACGCCTTGTTTGGCCAAAGCCTGCACCGTTGGCGCGGTATAAGGTTTAAGCCATTCTGCGCGCCCTAAGCGCGATTGAAAAGTCACCACATATTGTTCTTTAGTGAGCCCCAATTGTTCCGCCAGCAAGCGCGCAGTTTTGTAGCACTCACAATGATATGGGTCGCCGCGCAGCAAAAAGGCTTTTGGTAAACCGTGAAAGCTCATCACCAGTTGATCTGGCCGACCATTATTTTGCCAGTAGTGCAGTACCGACGATTTCAGCGCCTGGATGTAAGCAGGGTGATCGTGATAGCTTCGGATAAAACGCAACTCCGGCAGATTGCGCACGGTTTGGTAATGGCGGAACACCGCATCCATGTTGGCGGCAGTGGTGGTGGCGGAATATTGTGGGTAAGCCGGTACGATCAAAATCCGCTGGTAGCCTTCATTTTTTAATCGCGACAAAGTTGGTGGAATCGCATCGACACCATTGTCCGCATAGCGCATGGCAAAAGTTGCGTGCACTTCATGACCACGCTCGCCGAGGTAACCTTGCAGCAGTGCGGCTTGTTTTTGGGTGTGAATCTTGAGCGGCGAGCCATCTTTAGTCCAGATTGCTGCATATTTCGCCGCCGACTTGGCAGAGCGAAACGGCAGGATGATCAGATTCAGTATCAGCCACCAGATCGCACGCGGCACTTCGACCACGCGTTTGTCCCCTAAAAATTCTTTGAGGTAGCGCCGCACCGCACTGGTAGTCGGCGCGTCTGGCGTGCCGAGATTGATTAGTACAATCGCGGTTTTGGCGATGGTGCCGTGGGTGTATTCAGGTTCTTTGAGAAAGGCCATGAGTTGAAGAAAATAAAATAAATTCGGTGAATGAGAATAGCTCGGCGGACATTACGCTTGCCGCTTTTTTTTGACGCTAATTGATGAAGCCAATTGATGAAGCTAATTGATGAAGCTAATTTATGACGCTAATAATTCGCGCGCATGTTTGCGTGTGGTGGCGGTGATTTCGATGCCGCCTAACATGCGGGCAATTTCTTCCACCCGTTGCTTGTTATCCAGCGCTACAATCTGAGAAACGGTTTTACCTTGTTGACTGCGCTTACTGACTTCAAAATGATGATTGGCTTGGCTGGCTACTTGCGGCAAATGGGTGACGCATAAGACTTGGCGATCTTGCCCCAGACGTTTTAATAAACGCCCCACCACTTCGGCGACACCACCACCGATACCACTGTCGACTTCATCAAAAATCAACGTCGGGGTGGCTGTGGCGCAGGAAGTAATCACGGAAATTGCGAGCGAAATACGCGCTAGCTCACCACCAGAAGCCACTTTAGCCAGTGGCCGAGCCTGCACACCAGCATGACCAGCAACCAAGAATTCTACCTGTTCGATCCCATGCGCATTGGCTTCACAAGGATTGAGTGCAATCGAAAAGCTGCCACCGCTCATGCTCAAATCTTGCATCGCATCAGTGACGGCGGCAGACAGGCTTTTGGCAACCGCAGTGCGCGCTTTGCTGAGTTTTTGTGCAGCCTTTAGATACGCCGCTTGCGCGCTGGCTTCTTGTGCTTTTAAGGCTTCCATATCGGTTACGCCTGCCAATTGCTGCAATTGTGCCGATAGTGTTTGTAGTTCCAAATGCAAGGCTTCGGGCGCAACATGAAAACGGCGTGCCGTGCTGTGCAAAATCTCGACTCTCGCTTCAACTTCACGTAGGCGTGCCGGATCAAGATCAACCCTATCTAAATAATCATTTAATGCGTAAGCACTTTCCTGTAGGTTGATGCGCGCCGAATCCAAGGCTTCAACCACCGGTTTTAGGGCTTCGTCATAGTCTTGCAATTTGGCGAGTTTTTGTTGTAAGGCTGAGAGTTGCGACAGCATTGGCCGCTCAGATTCGGAAATTACATCGGCAGCTTCTTGCGCGCCTTCTAGCAAACTGGCGGCATGCGCTAAGCGGCTATGTTCTTGACTGATGGCATCCCACTCCCCCTCTTTGACTTGCAGCTTGGTAAGTTCATTGACTTGCCATTCCAAACGTTCACGCTCAAGTAAAATATTTTTTGCGTTTTTTTCAAATTCTTCGCGCTGTTTGCAGAGATTGCGCCATACCCGAAACAGCGCACCGACTTCTGCGACTTGCGCTTGCAGGCCGCCTTGCATATCCAGCAAGGTGCGCTGCGCTTCAGCTTTTAGCAAGGATTGATGGGCGTGTTGGCCATGAATATCGACTAATAAATCGCCTAACTCGCGCAACTGGGTGGCGCTGGCGGGGATACCGTTGATATATGCTTTCGAGCGACCCGCATTGTCGATTACACGGCGTAGTAAAAGTTGCTGGTCGTCGCTATTAAAATCATTGGTTTGCAGCCAAGCAGCGACGCTTTCATTGACGATAAATTCGGCGCTGATATCGGCTTTGCCGCTGCCGTTTTTTTCGCTGGCTTCACGTACCATGCTAGCGTCACCACGACCACCCAGCGCGAGATTTAAGGCATCGATCAAAATTGATTTACCGGCACCGGTTTCGCCGGTAAACACAGTGAAACCACTTGAAAATTCGAGTTCAATGGTATCGACGATGACAAAATCACGAATGGCAAGCGTGCGCAACATAGCTTATGAACAGTTGGATAGGTGAATCGGTGAATAGGTGAATCAATTGGGGCGAAAGAACCGTTTGCTGACGCGAAACAAATTGCAAATATTTTAGCGCAAAGCGCCGCCAACCGAAGGGTATTCATTCCAGTGCAATTTTTCGCGCAGTGTATGGTAATAATTCCAGCCAACTGGATGCAGGAAAGTGACCGTGTGCTCGGAACGACTAATCATAATTTGGTCACCATCTTCTAAGCTGGCGAAGGATTGCATATCAAAATTTACGCTGATGCCGCGCCCGCTGGCAATCTGCACCCGAATCTTGCTGGTGTCGGGCAAGACAATCGGGCGGTTCGACAAGGCATGCGGCGCAATCGGCACCATCACAATACCGCCCAGACTCGGATGCAAGATCGGCCCGCCCGCTGATAACGCGTAGGCGGTGGAGCCAGTTGGGGTAGACACGATCAAACCGTCAGAGCGCTGGTTATACATGAAGTGGTCATCCACATCGACACGTAACTCAACCATGCCAGAGCCAGCGCCACGGGTGAGCACGATGTCGTTAAACGCCATGCCACTAAACAATTGATCACCGTCGCGCGTGACAAAGGCTTGCAGTAGGCTACGTTTCTCGGTTTCATAAGCACCTGCCAGCATATCGGCGATCGCGCTGCGCATTTTTTCCATTGGGATATCGGTGATAAACCCCAAGCGACCTTGATTGACACCAATCAGCGGCACATTAAATGGCGCTAATTGGCGTGCAATGCCCAGCATGGTGCCGTCGCCGCCGATCACAATAGCGATGTCGGCATGGTGGCCGATTTCTTGTGCCGACATGGTATCGAAGTCGGGCAACGCCATGTTATCGGCGGTATCGGCTTCCAGCACCACCGCATGACCGGCGGCGCGTAAAAATTGCGCAAGCTCTTGTATTGAGGTGGTAATACCTGCGGCGTTGTACTTACCGACCAGTGCGATGGTTTTTACAGAAGAAGTCATAAAGTCAGAAAGCTAGAAAGCCAAAGCGCGGTTCGCATGAATGTCTTGGATTAGACCATAATTAGCAGTGATTTGAACACTTGGAAATAATAAAGCGAGGCAAAATGACGATAAAAGCGGTGGTATTTGATTTGGACGACACACTCTGGCCAGTTGCGCCAGTGATTCAACAAGCTGAAACTGTATTGCATACATGGTTGGCGCAACATGCGCCACAGGTGGTACAACAGTTTTCCATTGAGCAACTGCGCCAAAAAAGAAAAGCCTTGCTATCGACCGATGCGCGTTTTGCTTATGATTTGTGGGCGTTGCGACACACCTCTTTACAACAGGTATTGATCGAGGTGGGCGATGATGTGCAGAAAGCCGATCTAGGAATGACTGTATTTGCCGATGCGCGTAATCAGGTGGTCTTATATGAGGATGTGTTGCCGGGTTTGCAGGCATTAGGGCAGCGTGTCAAATTAGGCAGTATTTCTAATGGTTTTGCCGACTTGCAAGCCATTGGTTTGGCGTCGCATTTTCAGGTCTCTCTGGCGGCGCATCGGTTTGGTTGTGCCAAGCCTGATCCACGGATTTTTTTGGCGGCCTGTGAAGCGTTGCAACTTTCTCCACACGAAATCATGTTTGTGGGCGATGATCTGTTACTGGACGTGCAAGCAGCGCAGCAAGTGGGTATGCAAGGCATTTGGATGCGGCGCTTGGCAGATACACCAGATTCAGCGCCTTCAAATACGGTATTGCCCGATGCGGTGGTGAGCAATTTGCATGAGTTATTGTTTTTGGTACATTAAATTTCTGTTAAACAAATTGAATTACTCTAACTTTTGTCCAATATTGCTCTAAAATATTCTCATGCAACTTGATACGCGTGCACAAACTTTATTAAAGACACTGGTTGAGCGGTATATTGCCGATGGTCAGCCGGTTGGTTCTCGTGCCTTGTCAAAGATTTCCGGCTTGGAATTATCGGCGGCAACCATTCGTAACATCATGTCTGATCTGGAGCAGATGGGCCTGGTCGCCAGCCCGCATACTTCGGCTGGTCGGATTCCAACGCCACGTGGCTATCGGATGTTCGTTGATCGTTTATTGACGGTGCAGGAAATCGATGAGTCGGCACTGGA
>OFSE01000425.1_pt1 | contig 12725 bp, 22 predicted proteins | sample 1543261 | NCBI WGS metagenome assembly OFSE01 (sample SAMN07774225, study PRJEB24372) | wastewater metagenome | isolation source: Exp Tend VB 50WW | collected 2016-02 | reverse complement strand
ACTTCAGCGACGCGCTCTGCCTTCTCGCGGCGATTCTTGGAGCGTTCTGCCATGACGATCCCGAGCTTTACTTCGCACTCGAAACTGCATACGTTTTGCAGTGCCTTGCGGGGCTGGAAAAGTGATTTGCATATGCGGCATGCGCGCTGTTTCTTTGGTAGGCTCACGCTGCGAACCTTTCCGGTGCATCGCCATCCGTGAATCGAACGCCATTCATGGCGCCCCATGCCAGCACGTATTCGATCAGACTGTTAAACCGCTTCTTGCTCATGGCTGCGGTTGATTCACGAAGATTTACTACCTCGCCCTCAATGCCAATCACCATTTCAGCAGGCTGGCCGGTTGCAATGGCATGGGCGGATACCATGATGGTTTTCCATTGCAGCATTGGGCGCGGCTTGCCCATCCATTCGGCTTGCTGGGAAATGTCGGTCAGCAACGGATGCAACAGGCGGTTCTGCTGCTGCGTTCTGGTCTCGGGACAAATTGTCACGACTTCGCCAAGCGGCGCTTCCATCACATAGCGGCAGATGGCCCGGCGGGCGACTTCTCCGGTAATGATGAGTGGGCGCATTGACATAATTTATGGTTAATCCGTACTTAGGTGGCGTTTTTGACGTCTACTATGCGTTAGCCGGCATGAGTCCGAGCGCCTGCGCTTGCTCAACCGTCACTATCATCGGCGCCGGTGGGCGCATTGCGTGAATCGCCACCAGTCGGTCGATGTACGGCTTCGCGGCCTTGACGTAGCTCTCATGCAGAATCGCCAGCGTTTCTCTCAGGTATCGCTCTTCCGCATCTTCTGCGGCCCCGCATTTGCACTGGCCGCGCCATTCGCCGGTCTGGTCGTGCACGTCTCCGGTGTCGTCGCAGTATTCGCAGCGCTGCCGGCTAACATTTACGTCAACCGGACCTTGCGCAATAGGGGCTGTGCTCATGATTTATCTCCTTCCGGCGCAAGGCCGGTTACGTCAGCGTTCTGCGTCACTGCGATAATTCTCAATCGTTGGGCGCCGTCATTAATTCTGTCGGCAAGCCCTTTGTCGGTTTTCCCATGTCGAAGCAATCCGGCTGCCGTAACAACGTCCGACAAAAACTGGAGGGTTTGCGCTCCGCAAAATCCATTTCGCAACCGCTCAATCTCCTCCGCAGCCTCGAAAATCATATCGGGATCGGCTCCGGTTTCCGACGTAGCTCTCAGTTGTTCAATAATGTCCATTTCTTCCTCCGTTCAAAGTGACGCCGAACCCATCAATCAACCGGACGCGCCGCGATAAAGCCGCGTCGCTCCGGTTATCTCAGGCGTTATACGTTCATGGCGCCAAGCAGCAGCGACCGTTTGTTTTCATACGGAGCGCCTGGCGGAACATGTGGGTTTCCCCTCATGTCCGTGTATTCCGCATGCTGTTCCGGGTCGAACTCTGTCTCGCAAGCATTCCCGCCCTGGTCGTAATAGCCGCGCCCAGATTCGTGCACCACCACAAAAACCTCTGCGTCCTGGTCTTCAAGTGCTTTCAGCCATTCAATCAGTTCTCGTACTTTCATTGTTTCCTCCACGTATAACTGTGACTTCAACCGGACGCGGTGAACCTGCATCCTCCGTAATCACTTCCCGTCGCCGCGCTCGGTTAAGGCGGCGTTGGGCGTCACCGCTTGCCGCCGGATGGTTTCGTATGCGTCATCAAGCAAGCGGCGCAGTCGTTTGCACTCGTCATCAAGGTCGCGCTTCTGCTGCACCACGTGACCGAATGCTTCCTTTGCGCCTTCATCGGCCAGCATGAGGTGCGCGACATCTGCTTCTGCCTTCCTGGCTCGGCGCATATATTCGACGGCCCGAGTACCTTCGCTGTCGGCCAGTTCGCGCATCCGATTGATTTCATCAGCCGTGTAGTATTGGTTATTCCTCTTGTTCCAGCGCTCGCGCAGCAGGTCAGTCACATCGTCCATCAGCGGATAAATCAAGCCGCTGGCCGCGCCGCATGCGCTGCTTGTGCATTGCACACACTGAGCGCCAATGCTCGGCTCGTCGGTCTCGCCTTCGAGCGTGATTATTTCCGCCTCTGCGCCGCAGAATGGGCACGGCTTCAGCCGGTCGCTGTCGTCTCTGTTCATGCCGTCACCTTCACAATTTCGCCCGCGTATCCGCGCACTCGCAGGCGCTCAACGTAAGCGGCCGCCTTCCTGTCGTCCCACACTAGCTTTGCGTCGCACAGCCCCGGTCTAACCTTGGTCAAGCCCTCCTGCCCTGGTTTGCCGCCGAAGCCGGCGAACCATTCGTCGCCAATGCGTATCGCGTAGGCCGTAGTCCTGTAGTGGTTGGCTTCCATCGCAATATCCTTTCTCCGTAGTCGCGCCCAACAAATCATTCAACCAGGACTGGCCGAAAAGCCGGCCAGCCGGTTAATTCAAGCGTTATAAATCAACATTGCACAGCCATAGAATCCGCAATCTTCCTGTTCTTCCACGCTTCCCGGCAGGCGTCGCGCAGCTTGTCGGAGGCCGGCTTGCCGCGCTTGGCTTCTTCGACCATTACGAAATACTCGGCGGCCTTGTTTCCGTCCGGGTAGCACTTGCGGATAACGGATTGCACCTCGCAGCGGAACAACTCAGCGGCGATGTATTCAGCAGACTGCCCGGCTTCTTCCATGATGGCCTGGCGCTCGTCTGCGGCTTCTTCGATTGTTGTGAATAGGTCGTTCATTCGATCCCCCTGCTCTTCTTGAATGGCCTGCTGTTTTTCGCCTCGATAGATTCCTGGTAATTGCGGGCAAGGTTCGCTTTTGCTTCTTCAGTCAGATTCCTGAAGCGGGAAAACTCGCCCTGGAATAGCACCTTGATAATCCCGGTTTCACCCATGCGCTGTTTTCCAATGATGATTTCGGCGATGCCTTTTTCTGCTGTTTTTTGGTTGTAATACTCGTCCCGGTACATCATCAGAATGATGTCTGCGTCTTGCTCGATTGCCCCGGAGTCCCGCAGGTCGGACATCATCGGGCGCTTGTCTGCTCTTTCATCGACCTTTCGGTTTAGTTGTGAGAGCGCGATAACCGGGCAATTGAACTCTTTGGCAAGCGCCTTAAGCCCCCGGCTGATGCTCGATACCTCTTGCTCCCGGTTGCCATTCTTGGTCGAAGATGAATCGCCACGGGCAAGCTGGATATAGTCGATAACGATCAACGAAAGACCATGCTTACGTGCCATCCTTCTAGCCCGTGATCGCATCTGCATGACCGTCAATGCAGGGGAGTCGTCAATGTGCAACGGTGCCTTGTATAGCTGGCCTACCGCATATGACATGCGGTCGAAGTCAATACCCTGTCCAGACCGGATTGATTGCATCGGCAACGCGCCAAGGCTTGCGATTGACCGCTCGGTTAGCTGCTTTTTGTTCATTTCCATTGAGAACACCAGCGCCGGCTTTCCTTCTTTCACCGCCACATGTTCGGCAACATTGATCGCAAATGCCGTCTTACCCATAGACGGGCGACCGGCGACGATAACCAAGTCACCGCCATGCAATCCGCACGTCTTTTCGTCAAGGTCGACAAACCCGGTAGGCAGTCCGGTTATCTGTCCGCCACGGTCAAACCGTTCGTGGATGTCTGCAACCACATCAGCCAGGATTGATCCGACTACCTCGGCTTCTGCGTTTCCTGAACGTGCGCGGTTCTCAGCCAATGCGAAAACAATGGCCTGCGCTTCATCAATGCGCTGCGAAGCTGGCGCCGATGATTCGCTGGTAGCGACCTCTGCAATTCGCGCCGATGCGTCAAGCAAATCACGAAGACCGCGCTTTTCACTGACTACTTCGGCGTATCGCTTGATATTCGCGGCGCTTGGCGTATTCATCGCCAGTTCGCCAAGGTAGGCCAGGCCGATCCTGTTTTCACCGGAGGACGCCAGCGACTCGGCAACTGTCACCACGTCGACCGGCTTTCGGTCAGCCAGCATCATGGCGATGTGCCGGAAGATGATTCGATGGTCTTCGCGGTAAAAATCCGACTCGTTCAAAAAGTCGATACGGTCGAAGGCGCTTGGATCGATCAGCAGCCCACCCAACACGGATTGCTCGGACTCAACGTGGAACAGTTCGGCAGTCATGCGGCCTCCTTGTTCTCGTAGTTCCCGCTGACAACCTTGGCGAAGTTCTCAGCCTTGACCAACCATCCGAGGTCGCACCCTTGCCACTTTCCATCCCTGCCGGTCAGAAAATCTGACTTGGCGACGTAGGCAAAGAAGCGGTCAAAGAAACTAAGCGCTGACTCGGCGTCCGTGGCATAGGGCGAACCGTCATGCTTCTTCGCAGTGAGAACCCATCGCCACCGTGCAGCCAAGTTCGTCTGGCGCTGGCCTTCCCATATCTTCGGGTAAGGCATGGTCGGCAGATGGTTGCCGAATAGCTCGATGATTTTCTGATGTGGACAGTTAGGCGCCGGATTTCCGGCGACAACCAATGCGTTAGCATTGGTAAGGTTTACATCTTCTCTACTCTTCTCTTCTCTAGGCTTTTCTTGGTGTGACTTGGCGTGACTTGGCGTGACATCAAACACGACACCAACAGAAGCCAAAGCACGCTGCCTACTCTTTCTTTCTGCCGCGCCCGTGTCTTCTCTCTCGCGTTTTGGCTGGCGCTTTTCCCATGCCACCACGTATTCATCAGCAATCAGCTTTCTCTCAACCATCGCAGACATGATTGATTCTGTCTTTCCGTCATCGAACCCAAAAAGACAATCAACCGACTCGCAGTCAATCTCGCCAAAGCACCCGCGAAAATCTGCGGCACTCGCCTGCTCTAGCAGGTAAGTCCATACGGCCAGAACATCAGGAAGAGACGCACCTGACTTTCTAGCAACCAATTGGAATTTTGGGTCTGTAATTGACCCATGATGCCAGCGAAACCAATCTATCCCACTAGCCATTATTTATCGCCTTTCATGGCTTTCTTGAGCGTTTCGCAGAGCAGCACGATCTGGCGATCTTTGACTTTTTGGTGGCGTATTTCAGGAATCTTCGCGGCTTGTTTCTCTGCCTTCTTCCACAATTCTTGTTTTTGGTTCATACTTTCACCTGTTCTTAGAAGCCAGCCGAGGCGTTACAGCGCCGATGACGCTGGCTTTGTTTTGTCCGCACTCGCAGCAGCAGACTTCTCTGTTTTAATCTTGTGGCAGCACGAACAACGGTACCCAGCCTTCCAACTGCGAGACTTCCGGCCTTTGATCGACTTAGACTGACCGCAATCCGGGCACAGGAACGTAATGAACAGTGCGCCGCGCATCTTTTCGTGATTGTCAGTGGCGTCGCGGAATTACTCGACGTGGCCTGGTTCGGCTGAGTAGCTCATATCCCGCTTTCCATAGCGACAAGCCAGAGAAATACCAGCGCACCGATGCAAAGCATTAGATCGCCGGCATAGATGACGACTGATTGCAGGATGGTGACGATTTCACTCATTCCGGCCTCGCCGTATAAAAAACCTTCTTGCCGCCGCCATACACAGTCCGCTTGTCCATCCGCTTGTCAGCACAAAGCTCGTCAAGCATCTTTCGGCAATCGTCCTTATGGATTTTCGGGTCGGTCTTGTGAATCTCGTCCAAGATGGTGGCGTGAATGGCCTCGCCGAGCTCAAGGCTGATGGCGTGCAGCTTTTCCTTGCGAGATTGGCGCAGCGGAGATATTGGCCGTCCAGCAGATAGAGTCTGCTCAACCGAATAGCTCGGGTGATACTGCGGCCTGAGTTGCACCTGGTGGAGTGCGATGGATAGGAGGCTCATGACGCTCTCCCCTTGAAATTCTCGCAAACGAACGTCGGCGCCACGTACTCGCCAAGCAGGTTGCAGCGCACCATTGGATAAGCCACGCTCGGGCTGGATAACTTGCAGTCTTTGCAGGTGCAGCGTTTGAAGCCCATTGCTTTCATCATTGAATCTACGGTGGCGTTCATTCGTCATCCTTCGGCATGAAGCGGAAGATGCGCGGGCATAGCCATAGCGTTACTTCAATGCTGATTGCAGCCCAGAGCATTGCGAGAAGAAGCCAGTAGATAGCGGTCATTCCCTATCACTCCCTGTCTTTAGCTTTCAATCCCAAGCGCGTCATGCGCTCACCGATGGAATAAAAAAGCCACGGATGCAGAAGCATCTACGTGGCGAAACCCGGCATTTCGTCCGGGGGAGGGAGACACGGTTAGCACTTGGCAGCCCTAAAGTAGTCGGCAAGCGCCTGAATGCTTTGAACGCCTGGGTTCGGCGTGACGCCTTGATAAATCTTCGCCAGCGTCGAGTAAGGGACGCCGGTAGCGGTTGCGATTTCTGCATGGCGCCCCTTGTTTTCATCAAGGTTGCGCAGCACGTACTCAAGTAGCGATTCTGATTTCATGCGCCCATGATAATCCAAATTTGGACGACATTCAATAGCCACAAAAGGATTTTGTAATTCCAGAAAATATCTACATGAGCAAAAAGACAAAGTAGAAAATGGCTGCCCGCCTGCCTGCAAGATGATGATTTTCCTTGATTTCATGTCAAGCGCGGCGCAAGTAGGCCAGTACGCCATTTAACCAATGTTGCTTCACTGCTAGAAATCGACCAAAGGCTCCCCCTACCCCATAGGGCAAGAAAGCTAGGCTATCGACCCGCGCAATGCGGAGCTACATGAACAACAGTGGCAAGCTGCTGTTCCCCCTGGCGTGTAACTTAGGCGAGCCAGTCGGATTCTTACGGATTTGCACCGGAAGCCTTTCGGCCCCTTACCGATACCCTGATCTTCCACGCAGCCGGGATTCGCTCTTACTAACGGATGGAGTCCGAGTAACGCGACCAAGAAAAAGCCCCTATAGGCTTGTGGCTTCCAGGGGCTTCGGTATTTATCGTAGCGCCTAGCAGCTTGGTCACACTTTCAGCCACTTAGAAACTGAAGTGCGGATCAGGCTTCCCCTGATCTCTGCTAAGTGACTACACCGCTTACCAGGCGGTATAGGTCGAATTCTACACATTCGAATAAAAATGTCCAAATATGTATTGACTGAGTTAGCCAAATCTGGATAATAGGAACTGTCGAAACACAGCAACAAACCGCCAGCCGCATCCGGTAATGCCGGGCAAAGACTCTCGCAACACAAGTTCGATGCAGCCGCAGTGGAGTAGCAAAACCAGAACGAATTAGTAGCAATTAACAACTGGAGGCCGACATGACCAAGCAACAGACAGCAAAGGCAACGCCAGCGTTCTTTGGAGCTGGACATGAATACGTCTTCCAGGTGGGCAACAAGCAAGAGGTAGTTGTCGCTGGAAACCAGACAGACGCCACGCATGCGCTGTACGCCTATTTGAAGGCCAACGGGAATTACAGCAAGGCCGAGTGCATTGAAGAACGTAACGCCGAATAACCATAGGGAATGACCATGAAACGCTTTACCGCAATTCTTCGCCGCGCACTGCTTGCGTTTCAGATGCGCTCACTGGAAATCCAGATCGCAGGCCAGAACGAATGCCTTGAATGCGTTGGCGACAAGCTGCTGCAAGGCCGGATCATCATCGCCCGCAGTGTGGCGCGTCGTGAGCTTGCGAGAGTGCGGGCTGAATACAACGCCACCTTGCCACCGGGACGCCGTGTGACGTGGAGCATGGCATGACCAAGGACGACATCCGCCGCCGCCAGGCCGACATGGAACGATCGCGCCTTTGGGCAGTGCGTATCTATGCCGTGACCTGCATCGCCGCTACCGCAATCTGGATCAAGGTGCTCTTCCAGGCGCTCTCAATGATCGGAGGCAAATGATGCTGCAGCTTGATGCCAACGAATCCGCACTGCGCGGCTACATGCGCCAGCAGGACGACGCAGAAATCCGCCAGCGCATGATCGCCGAGCGCACCATCGAACTGATGGCCGGAAAAGACTATGCGCACGACACCGGAGACAACATCATCGAGGCGCTGGACGAGTGCAACCACATGCAGTCAGAAGCCATCGGCCTGGAAGCGAAGAAAGGCGCGCTGCACCTCGGTAACGCCATCCTGGCGCGCAGCTTTCTGTACTGGCACCAGATGGCCACGGACAAGGCGACCGACGAGATCGACGCCGAATGGGATAGCTGCCGCTGTCATGGGGCAGGCTGCAAACTCTGTAATGAGGATTAACGAATGGCAAATAGCAACCATGAGCAGGTCGCAAGCCCGCTCGAAATCACCAAGGAACGTCTGCGCGAATGGAAAGCCTGTGCATCTGGCTATAGCTGGTTCCTGGAGAAGTTCCAGCAGGGTGGAATGTTTGGCGATGTATACAACGCCTTGCGCGATGATCGCCGTTATCAGGATGGCGACTGGCTGGTCGAGCGCGTGTTCTCGCAACTCGACGCCGGAACGAAGGCCGCGCAACTTGTTTCGATCACGGGCGCCGACAAGGCGAAGATCGAGATGCTGGTGAAAGACTGCGGCGGCAAGGAAGGTGAAGTTGCCACGACCGGTAACTTGGCCAACGCTGCCACGACCGGTGAGCACGCCGTCGCCGCTGCACTTGGCATCGAAGGCAAGGCGAAGGCCGGTATCGGTGGTGCAATCGTCATCTGCTACCGAAACGACGAAGGCCATCTGATCCACATCCGCGCCAGCAAGGTCGGCGATAACGGAATCAAGCCAAACGTCTGGTATTCGCTTGATGCGAACGGAGAGTTTGTGGAGGTCGCGGAATGACCACGCCGAACACTCTGATCGCTGATCTTGCTGCATAGGTCGAAGCCCTGCGCCGCAGCAACGCCAGGCTTGTGAAGGTTGCGCGCCGCGCCGAAGGCTTCATCGCCGGATTCGAGGACGACGACACGCAAGAAGGCATCCCGGCGCTGCTGGGCGATCTGCGCTACGCAATTGCGGAGGCTGTCTGATGGTCTGCAACTTTCAAGGTTTGCTCAAAGCGCCGACTCCAGCCAAACCGCTGCCAGTGTTTATCGCCACCTACAGCAACGGCTTCGGTTTCACGCGCCGCGAAATCACCGCACCGACCCGCTTCTCGGCCTACGCCAAGGCAAAGGTATACAAGCCGGAAGGCCACATGCTGACGCATTTGCGGCAGAAGAAAGGCGGGAAGTGATGCCGCGCTTCGAGGTCATCCTGAAACCCACGTCGCTACCGAAGAACTACGCCAAGGAACGCGGCGCAGAGTGCCGCCTAGTGGTCGATGAAGCCGACAAGCAATCGGCGGCGATCAACGCCCGCAACTTTGCTTCGCTGTCCGGGTATCGCGGCTACGCAATCACATCAATCAAGGAGATGGATCAATGAGCAACGCTCTTACAACGCTGACCAGCACGCTTGCCAAACGCTTTGAGCTTGGCGACGGAACTGGCCTTGTTGAAACCCTGAAAGCGACCGCTTTCAAGGGCCAGGTATCGGACGCGCAGATGACCGCGCTGCTGATCGTCGCAAACCAGTACGGCCTGAATCCTTGGACAAAGGAAATCTACGCTTTCCCCGACAAAAATAACGGTATCGTTCCTGTTGTCGGTGTCGATGGTTGGGCGCGCATCATCAACGAACATCCGCAATTCGATGGCGAAGAATTCGAGTATGGCCCGGCATTTACCCACAAAGGCAAGACAGTTCACGAGTGGATTGAATGCGTAATTTATCGGAAGGACCGCAGCAAACCGACTCGCATCCGTGAATTCTTTGATGAAGTTAGTCGTGATAACGCAATCCCGTGGCAGAGCCACCCGAAGCGCATGCATCGGCACAAGTCGCTTATCCAGTGTGCCCGCCTGGCGTTCGGCTTTGGCGGAATCTACGACCAGGACGAGGCCGAGCGCATCGCCGAAATCGAGATCAATCCGATTGGCAACAAGAAGGAACCGGAGCAGCGGAATATTGCTGAGCTGCCGCCCTACCCGGCCGCTGACTTCACGAAGAACCTGGGCGCCTGGCGTGACGCCATTGCTGCCGGCAAAGCTACCGCCGACCAGATCATCGCCCGCTCTTCCACAAAATACACCTTGTCGGAAGAGCAGAAGGCAGCAATCAGCGCGCCGCCGAAACCGGCCCACGTCGATAACGACGGGGTGATCGACGGTGATTTCGTCCGCGAATTTGAAGGAGCAGAGCAATGAACCGCATCACCCACGAATGCCTGCAAGGTACGCAAGACTGGCTTGATTTGCGCGCCAAGTATTTCACCGCCTCGGAACTTGCCGCCGCAGCCGGCGAAAGCAAGTACCAGACGCGCAGCGCCCTGCTTAAAGCCAAAGCAACCGGCGTTGCCGAAGAGGTCGATGCGGCCAAGCAACGCCTGTTCGACGCCGGCCACGCAGCCGAGGCAGCGGCCCGCCCGATTGTCGAGAACATCATCGGCGCCGAACTTTACCCGGTGACGATGAGCGTTGAAATCGACGGCCTGCCGCTGCTTGCCAGCCTGGACGGCATCGACATGCTCGGCGACGTGATTTGGGAAAACAAGTTGCGCTCCGATTCGCTTGTTGAGCAAGTCAATGCCGGCCGTCTCGATCCACACTACACCTACCAGATCGAGCAGCAGCTACTCGTTTCCGGCGCCAGCCGGTGCTACTTCACGACCAGCGACGGAACGCCGGAAGGCACGTTCGGCATGTGGTACGAATCGAATCCTGAGATTCGCGCAAAGGTTGTTTCAGTCTGGAAGCAGTTTGCAAAAGACCTTGCCGAATTCCAGCACCCTGAAGTAGTCGCCGCGCCAGTCGCCGAAAAAGTAGAAGGATTGCCGGCCCTGTTCGTCCAGGTGGAGGGGCGCGTCGTTGCCTCAAACATGGACGCCTTCAAGGGCGCCGCAGAACTGTTCATATCTAGGCTTCCGAAGGCTGACCAACTCAAAACAGATCAGGACTTTGTGAATGCTGACCAAGCCGCAAAGGACTGCAAGGACGCCGAGGAACGGCTGCAGGTCGTCAAGGCCCAGGCTCAGTCGCAAGCCGTCAGCATTGATGAAGCATTCCGTGCCATCGACATCATCAGCGAGAAAATACGCGCCGCCCGCCTGTCTCTTGAAAGGTGCGTCAAGGCCGAGAAGGAAAACCGGAAAGCTGAGATTGTCACGGCGGCCAGCAAGGAACTGTTTGCGCACATGCAATCGCTGCGCCAGCGCGTCGGCGGCTACATGCCGACCATCGAAGGCGGATTCGCCGAAGCAATCAAAGGTCTGAAGTCTCTCGACTCCATGCGCGACAAGGTATCCGTTGCCCTAGCGAATGCCAAGATCGAAGCCAACGCACTAGCCGACCGCATCGACGCAAACCGCAAGACGGTCGAAGACATGAGCCTGCTACCGGATTTCGCCCAGGTATGCACGAAGGCGCCGGATGATTTCGCCGCTCTGCTGGCCATGCGAATCAACGCCCGCAAGGAGTCGGAAGAAAAACGCCTTGCTGCTGAACGCGAACGTATCCGCGCAGAGGAACAAGTCAAAGCACAGCGCGAGATTGCAGCAGCAAACCAGATGCAGTTTGAACAGAATAACCAACCGCCGGCCACCACTAAAGGAACAGCAGAAACTCCATTGACTGGCAATCAAGAAACTGCTCCGCAGGGAACCGGACCAACCATCAAACTCGGAGAAATCTGCGCCCGGCTCGGATTCACTGTATCCGCCGACTTTCTCGCGTCGCTCGGCTTCGATCCTGTGGCGACCGACAAGAACGCGAAGCTGTACCGCGAAGATAGCTTCAAGCACATCTGCGCCGGTATCTCGGCGCACGTCCTGAATATTGGCAGCAAGACGATGAATTTGGCTGCGTAACCGATCAATGGGGCCGCTCCGCTGGTTTTCCGGCGGTAATCGACCCCACCAAACAAGGAGTGTTTCCATGTGGTTCAAGAACCTGCAGCTTTACCGTTTGCCCACGCCGTGGCCAGTCGACCTCGCCAAGTTCGAGGAACAACTGGCGCGCGGCCCCTTCGTCAAATGTCCGAGCAACCAGCCGCTGAGTCGCGGCTGGGTGTCGCCGCGCCGCGACGGGGCGCTGGTTTTTTCGCTCAACAAGCAATGGCTTATCGCGCTCTCCGTCGAGCAGCGTTTGCTGCCGTCGTCGGTGGTCAATGAGGAAGTCAAGGAACGCGCCGAGGCGATGGAAGCCCAGCAAGGCTACGCGCCCGGGCGCAAGCAGTTGAAGGAAATGCGCGAACGGGTGACCGAAGAGCTGATGCCGCGCGCCTTCACCCGCCGCCGCAGCACCTTCGTCTGGATCGACCCGCAGGCCGGCTGGTTCTGCGTCGACGCCAGCAGCCCGGCCAAGGCCGAAGAAGCCATCGAACACCTGCGCCACTGCCTCGACGATTTTCCGCTGACCATGCTGCACACGCAGCTTTCGCCGCAATCGGCGATGGCCGACTGGCTGGCCGGCGGCGACGCCCCGGCCGGCTTCACCATCGACCGCGATTGCGAACTGAAGACCACCGACGAGGAAATGGCACAAGTCAGCTACAAGCGCCACGTTCTTGAAGGAGTAGAGACAGAGGAGGAAATCAAGCACCACCTGTCATGCGGCAAGCTACCGACCAAGCTGGCGCTAACGTGGGATGACCGGATCAGCTTCGTGCTGACAGAAAAGCTGGAGGTAAAGCGCCTCGCATTCCTCGATCTGCTCAAGGAGGAAGCCGAGAAGAGCGCCGAACACGCAGAAGAGCAGTTCGACGCCGATTTCGCGCTGATGGCCGGCGAACTTTCCCGTTTCCTGCCGCAGTTGGTCGCCGCACTCGGCGGCGAAGTTAAGG
>OFSE01000424.1_pt1 | contig 12745 bp, 13 predicted proteins | sample 1543261 | NCBI WGS metagenome assembly OFSE01 (sample SAMN07774225, study PRJEB24372) | wastewater metagenome | isolation source: Exp Tend VB 50WW | collected 2016-02 | reverse complement strand
TATACTCCCTGCTTTTTGTAGATTTGTTGGATGTTTGCGCTTTATTTAAAAGCATTAATAAAAAATACAGTAATGGGTATGTGTAATGATGAATGCAGAAATGTAAAAATTGGGTCGTTGTCGGAAAACGATAAGTCATCTGAAGGGTGTTCATGCTGTTGCCGCAGTCGTACAATGGCAACTTCAGGGCGCATCGTTCAGCGCGTGTTTTTGACAATTTTTCGCCACGTGCTTGATAGCGCCGTCTAAATACACGGTTCAAAAAATAGAATGGAAAGACACCATGTCAATTGATCAGAAACTCCAAGCCCTACAAATTGAATTACCAACGGCTGCTGCACCTGCTGCGGCCTATGTGATGTATGTGCAAACTGGCAATACCGTTTTTTTGTCCGGCCATATTGCTAAAAAAGAGGGCAAACCTTGGGTCGGGCAGTTGGGTAAAAATATGGCCACCGACGAGGGCAAGTTGGCGGCGCGCGCCATTGCGATCGATTTAATCGCCACCTTGAAAGCAGCCTGTGGCGGTGATTTAAATCGCGTCACTCGCATCGTGAAGCTGATGAGTTTGGTGAATTCTAGCCCCGACTTCACGGAACATCATTTGGTTACCAACGGTGCATCTGAACTGATTGTCGAGGTCTTTGGTGACGTGGGTAAGCACGCGCGCTCAGCTTTTGGTGTGGCGCAAATCCCGTTGGGCGCATGCGTAGAAATCGAAATGATTGCTGAGATCGCGGCATAGTCTAAGCAGGACGGGCAGGGCCTTGTTGAGCAAAAACGAGCGTCAATAATAGAAATCGCAATAAGCGATCGATTACAAAATTAATTAATGAAGTGAGACAAACATGAAACTAGAAAACCCCCATCCTATCGAATGGAAATTTTCCCAACGTGCCCAGCAATTGCAAGGCTCGGTGATTCGAGAAATCTTAAAAGTCACCATGCGCCCCGAGGTGATTTCCTTCGCGGGCGGTTTGCCTTCCCCTGAAACTTTTCCTGTTGAACGCATGAAAGCGGCCTTTGACGCTGTTCTGAGTCGTAACGGCAAAGTGGCACTGCAGTATGGGCCAACCGATGGTTATGCGCCGCTCAGAGAATTTTTGGCGAACTCCTTATCGACGCCAAGCTCTACCATTTCACCTGAGCAGATCATGATGGTGTCAGGGTCTCAACAAGCGCTTGATTTGGTGGGCAAAGTGTTGATCGACGAAGGTAGCAAAATATTGGTGGAGACACCGAGTTATTTAGGCGCGCTGCAAGCTTTTTCTGTGTACCAGCCGCAATTTGAATCAGTTGCTATGGATGATCACGGGTTGGTGCCCGCTTCTGTTGCCGCGCAAGGTGCAGGCGCACGTTTGTTGTATGCCTTGCCGAATTTTCAAAATCCGACGGGCCGTACGTTGTCGGTTGAACGGCGCTTTGAATTAGTGGAAACCTGTTCACGTATGGGCATTCCATTGATTGAAGATAATCCCTATGGCGATTTGTGTTACAGCGGCGAGCCTTTGCCGAAGCTGTTAAATATGAATCCAGAAGGCGTTATTTACATGGGGTCGTTCTCCAAAATTCTGACGCCGGGAATTCGTTTAGGTTATATCGTTGCGCCAAAACCCTTGGTTCGGAAACTCGAACAAGCCAAACAGGCGGCTGATCTCCATACGGCAACCTTGACGCAAATGGTGGTCTATGAAGTCATTAAAGACGGCTTTTTGGGCGAACACATCCCAACCATTCGCCATTTTTACGCCGCTCAATGTCAGGTCATGCTCAACGCTATGAGCACTTATTTCCCCGATTCCGTGAAGTGGACAACGCCCTTAGGCGGCATGTTTATCTGGGTCACTTTGCCAGAGCACATCGATAGCAAAGAACTGTTGGAAGCCGCCATCGCACAGAACATCGCGTTCGTCCCTGGCGCGCCGTTTTATGCCAATAATCCGGCAAAGAACACTTTGCGTTTAAGCTTTGTGACCGTCTCGCCAGAGCGTATCTCGCGCGGTATCGAAATCTTGGGGCAATTGATTAAAGCTAGGCTGTAAAGGGATTTAAAAAGTAGAAAAAGGGTTTATCGTTAGTGATAAACCCTTTTTGCATTTGAAGGCGGTAAAATTTGGTTTTTATCTCTTGTCATTGCTATGCCAAAGTTATCTCTAGACCGTATTTTGCAATCGCAAGGATTTGGAACGCGTAAATATTGTCGCGAACTCGTGCTCGATGGCGAGGTCAGCGTGGATGGGGTTGTGCAGCGCAGTTACAAAAACTTGCTCGAAACTGATGGATTAATTTTTTCGATTTTTGACGAAATTTGGGTGTATCGAGAATTCGTCTATATCGCGTTAAACAAGCCGAGTAATTTTGAATGCTCACGTAAGCCCAGCCACCACCCCGGTGTGCTTACCTTGCTGCCAGAGCAGTTTAGCTGGCGTGAATTACAACCAGTCGGCCGCTTAGACCACGACACAACCGGTTTGTTACTTATGGCGGATGACGGGCCTTTCATCCACGCGCAATCCTCACCCAAAAAGCACATCCCAAAAGTGTATGTGGCGACGACGAGCGAAGCGGTGGACGATGCGTTGATTCACGCCTTGATGTCGGGGGTGCAATTACACGATGAACCCGCGCCGTTAGCAGCGCAAACATGTCGGCAGGTGGGCTCGCATCAGTTAGAAATCGTTCTTGAACAGGGTAAGTACCACCAAGTCAAACGCATGTTGGCTGCGGCTGGCAACCATTGCGCTGCGCTAAAGAGAATTGCGATTGGACAACTAAGACTAGACGCATTAGGATTGGAAGAGGGAGAATGGTGTTACCTAACCCCCACACAGCTTGCTTTGTTGGTTCCTGACACCGTACCAAATCCCGAACAACAACATCTCTAAAGGAGGAGATATGCCCGTAATAGTGATAGCCAATCCCAAAGGCGGTGTGGGAAAAAGTACTTTCTCAACCAATTTGGCGGGCTACTTTGCGGCACAAGGTCACAAAGTGATGTTGGGGGATGTGGATACGCAACAATCATCGCGTACGTGGTTGTCCCTGAGGCCGCCGCATTTACCCACCATCCAAGCATGGGAAATCGATGAAGGCCATATTGCAAAACCACCCAAAGGTACCACGCACATCGTCTTGGACACACCAGCAGGTCTGCGCGGCAGCAAATTAGACGCGGTGCTTAAGATCGCCGATAAAATCATCGTCCCTTTACAGCCTTCCATCTTCGACATTCTCGCAACGGAAGAATTTCTAAAAAAATTAAGCAAGCGCGACAATATTGTGCAGATTGGTGTTTTAGGCATGCGCGTCAATGCACGCAGCCGCGCTGCTGATCAATTGGTGCACTATGTGTCACAACTTGGATTGCCGGTCGTCGGTTATTTGCGCGAGACACAAAACTATATTCAACTAGCAGCGCTCGGCGCAACCTTGTGGGATGTAGCACCGTCAAAAGTCGAGAAAGATTTAGCGCAATGGGAAGAGATCGTTCGCTGGATAGAAAAGTAATCGCCTTTTTTTGAACGGCATGTATTTGGCCCCGAACAAACAAAGACTTTTTCATATACCAGAGTCTTGATCTATCTTTGCATTGGAAAGTAAAACTATGGCAGAGAAACAAGTCAAAAAAGATTTGCTCACCTCAAAGCTCGATTTCGAGGGTTTGGAAGGGTTTATTTTGGCCGATGAAAGTCCGGCCAGTAATGTGCCTGCAGCGTCAGTGCTGCGCCCTGACTCTCCGCAAGCGGCAGAGCAAGCAAAAGCTGAAGAAAACATCCTAGAGTCAATTCGCGCCGCGCAGTTAGAAAAGACAAGCAAGGCCGCGTCACCGATTCCAAGCGAGACAAGTACGGTAAAAAAAGCGATTGCCACTCCACCAAAACCAACAGCAAAGGCAGCAGAGCCACCACCAAAACCGGCGCCGAAGGCGACTGTCAAAAAAGTGAAAGCGGCGCAATCTGAAGACCGATTTACGCTTTACGCTGCCACATTTGTCTTGATTACCCTGATTGCGATTACGTTTTCTGTGTATATGTTTCGCGACAAGAACGAGAACGCGGCGGGTTTGAGTTATATCGAATTAATGCAAAATTTGATCAACGACGAGGGCATGGTCGCCCGCATGAAAGTCAGCATTCAAGTCAATTCCAGTGATGCGGAGTGGTTGCAACTGAATAAACAAGGCTTAAATGATGTTTTTTCAAAAGAGGCATCAACTTTAGATATTGAATCACTGCGCACCCCTGAAGGATTTAATGAAGCGCAGGAAACCATGCGAAAACGTCTCAATACGGCATTGAAGACAGACAAAATTCAAGCCGTATTATTGACAGAGTTGCTGCTGCAAAATCAAAGTGGCAAATGAAAGACGATTTGGGTACGTGACCATGTCGATGCAGTTACATCAAAATAATGTCGTACTGTTCTTGGTGAAAAACCGATTCCACTTGCAGTGAAATTGGCTTGCCAATGAAGTCGCCCAACATCGCGAGATGCTGCGATTCTTCTTCTAAAAACATATCGACTACAACTTGTGACGCCATAATGCGAAATTCGCGTGGGTTGAATTGCTTTGCTTCGCGTAATAACTCGCGCAGAATTTCGTAGCAAATCGTTCTCGCCGTTTTGACTTGCCCTTTTCCATCGCACGCGGGGCAAGGCTCACACAAGATATGCGCCAAGGATTCACGCGTTCTTTTGCGCGTAACTTCGACCAAACCAAGGGCAGAAAAACCCGAAACGGAAAGCTTGGTGCGGTCGCGCGATAAAGCCTTGTTGAGCTCGGCGAGAACCGCAGTTTTATGTTCTTCATTCTCCATGTCAATAATATCGAGAATGATAATGCCGCCTAAATTGCGTAAACGTAATTGGCGAGCGATGGCATGTGCCGCTTCTAAATTTGTCTTAAAAATAGTGTCGTCAAAATTACGACCAGCCACAAAACTGCCCGTATTTACGTCGATGGTTGTCATCGCCTCCGTTTGGTCGATGATTAAATAACCACCGGATTTTAGATTCACTCGGCGTCCCAGCGCACGCTCGATTTCCTCTTCTACACCATACAAATCAAAGAGTGGGCGTTCACCCGTATAGTGCTGCAATTTGGTGAGTACGGAGGGCGTATAAGTATTGCCGAACTCTTCCAGCATGATGAAGTTCTCACGCGAATCAACTTGTATGCTTTCTGTTTCTTCATTCACGAAATCACGTAAAACACGCTGTGCCAAATTAAGATCTTGATGCAGTAGGACAGGGCCAGGTTGGGTCTTTGCCAATTGCGATATTTTCGCCCACGTGCGGCGCAGGTAATCGACGTCGGCTTTTAAATCTTCATCGGAGGCGTCCTCGGCCATAGTGCGGACAATGAAGCCGCCTTTTTCATCAACTTGCTGCAAATTTTTTACTTTGGTTCGCAGATTTTCCCGCTCAGCTTCGTTTTCTATGCGTTGTGAAATACCGATATGCGAGTCCTGCGGCAAATAAACCAGCATGCGACCCGCGATTGAAATTTGTGTGGATAAGCGCGCACCCTTTGTTCCTATGGGATCTTTAACGACTTGCACAGTCAATGCTTGGCCGTCGAACAAAATTTTCTCAATCGGCGTGAGCGTGTGGCCTGCGTTGTTGTTGCCATTGCTAGCTTCTTGCGAACGTGCATCCCAGATATCGGCAACGTGCAAGAACGCTGCGCGCTCTAGGCCGATGTCGACAAATGCGGATTGCATACCAGGCAGTACACGTACCACTTTGCCGAGGTAAATATTACCGACTAATCCACGAGATAAGGTTCTTTCTATGTGGAGTTCTTGGACAGCGCCTTGAAAAATTAAGGCGACGCGGGTTTCTTGCGGGGTAACGTTGATTAGTAAGTGTTCGCTCATAAATTAGGGAATGTGGATGCCAGCGCGGCGCAGCAAGGTGCTTGTTTCAAACAGAGGTAAGCCCATAATGCCCGAATAACTGCCGCTGATGTGGGTAATAAAACGCGCTGCCAAGCCTTGAATGCCGTAGCCGCCAGCTTTGTCGTAAGGTTCTTGGGTATGGCAGTAAGCGATGATTTCTTGTGTAGTCAGTTTTGCAAAGCTGACTTCCGAAGTTTGTAGAGTATGAAAGCTATCGTGATGATGGTGCACGGCCAGCCCCGTTAGCACTTGATGAGTGCGTCCTGAAAGCAGGGTAATCATGTCTACAGCTTCACTAAAACTGCCGGGCTTTCCAATAATTTTGTCATCGATGACGACAGTGGTATCTGCTGCTAGGACGGGCCTTATCGGCAGCTTGCGCTCATGCATAAAGGCGGACGCGACGATGGCTTTCTCTTGCGTTACGCGTGCAACATAGTCAGCCGCGACTTCATTGGGCAAGGGCTCTTCAGTGACGTCGGAGCCGCGCGGTGAGGCGTCTCTCAGCAATAAAAGTTCGAATTCGATGCCAATTTGGCGCAACAATTCCCGCCGGCGCGGGCTTTTCGATGCGAGATAAATTTTATTTTGTACTAGTGGCATCGGCAGTCAAACGGATAGGGGTATTCGCAAATCGGTAAGTCATTGCAAGAAGTGTCTCTTTTCATGCGCAATTGCGTACGTCATGCAAGATTCACATCATACCCGATGATACGGATGATTTTGTGTGATGGAGTAGGCGCGATAAAGTTGCTCGGCAAGTAAAACGCGCACCATGCCATGGGGGAGGGTCAGGCTGGAAATACGCAGTAAGGCGTCTGCCTTGGCCTTAAATTGTGCATCGAGCCCATCGGCACCACCGATAACGAAAACAACATCGCGCCCATTTTGTTGCCAATGCACTAGTTCCTGCGCAAGGCCGACGGACGTGAGGTCTTTGCCTCGCTCGTCCAATGCAATAAGCATCGCATTTTTAGGGATCACCGCTTCGATCTTTGCGCGCTCCAGTGCCATCACGGTTTCTGCCGTTTTGCTTCCCGAGCGCTCGACTGGTTTAATTTCCTTCAAAATGACTTTGCATTCGGCCGGCATGCGCTTTGCATATTCATGAAAGCCCGTTTCTATCCAACTGGGCATTTTATGACCGACGGCGGCGATAATCAGTTGCATTGGTTTGGTTCTTTTAAATCAGATCAGAAAGCGAGTGATTGGAAATTTTTCGAAGTTTAAAGCTGAAAAAACGCTGCGTTCAACTGAAGGCAGCGTTATTTTCTGAACCCAATATTGACTATTCAGCGGTTTTGCGTTTTGTGGTGGTGCGCTTCGCTGCCGCCTGTTTTGATGATGCTGTAGCTGTCTTGGTGGAGGCCACTTTCACTCGTGCACCTGTTGGGATTTTTACGCGAGGCTTTTTGACGGCAGTATCAGCGGCACCGCCACTGATAGTGTCACTTAAATTTTTGCTGGTCTTTCTAACTGGTTTAGTCGCTGCGTCAGCGTCACTCGTTTTGGCAGCACGTGGCTTACGCGCCGGTTTTTTCTCATCGTCGTCCACTGTGGTTTGAATCGCCATCATGTCGTACGTTACTTCCGCAGGTACGGCCTTGCCGCGCGCGCGTTTTGGTGTTTCTTTTGGTGTCTCATGCGACATGACTTCTGTCGCAGTGGCAAGTCCCTTAGGAGCACGTTTGGCGGCGCCCATTTTGACTTCCTTGTCGCCCCAAATTTCTTCCAAACGATAATACGCACGAATCGCTGGTTGCATGATGTGCACGATCACATCACCTAAATCAACCAAGACCCATTCACCAGTCGTTTCGCCTTCCATCCCAACGATTTCGCCGCCATTTTCTTTGACTTTGTCGCGCACCGACGCGGCAAGCGCCTTTGTCTGGCGATTTGACGTGCCTGAAGCAACGACTACGCGATCAAATAGACTAGTAAGGTGAACCGTATCAAAAATCTTGATATCTTGGGCTTTGACGTCTTCTAAGGCGTCGAAGACGAGGGTTTGTAATTTTTTGATATCCATAATGGCTTCTATTTATATAAATGTTGTTGTTGAATATAGTCTAACACTTTGGGTGGCACCAGCCCAAAAGCTGAATTTTTTGTATCCGCACAGGCGCCCATCTTTAATTCCTGGCGAATTGCGCTGGCGGAAATGGGCCACGCAAGATCGGCACAGTAAAAACACATTCCGGCTGGACTTTGTTTCAATTGGTCAATCTGCGCGCTGCGATTATTCCAAGTCGTTTTGACAGATTCCGGTAGGTCGGCTAAATCTAAGCAATAGCCTGGTCGAGCCACGGCACATACATGCGCCAAATCGAATAAATTTTTCCAATCACGCCAGTTCGCAAGGTTCATTAATTGGTCCGCGCCGATGACGAAGATGATGGCAGTATCGCCACCCAATTCGCGCCGCAAATTTTGTAGTGTTTCAACGCTAAAAGTAGCGTGCCCTAATTGCGCCCGTTGAATTTCTTGTTGGTCAATAAACAGCGGGATAGTAAGCTCACCGTCGAAGGCCAGTTCCAGCATTTTCACGCGATGCATGGCATCTGCTGCCAAGCATTCTTTTTGCCATGGTTTTCCTGCTGGAAGGAGTCTTACCACATGCGGTTGCATTAGTGCAGCCACGTGTTTAACAAGGGCAACGTGGCCGCAGTGAACGGGGTCAAAGCTGCCACCAAAAACAACCACACAGTTGCGCGGTTTTATACCCATTCCTTATGTGCTAAAAAATCGCGCGCTAGGCTTGCTTCTGCGCTTTCAGGATCTGGATGCCAATCGTAGCGCCACTTCACGATGGGCGGCATGGACATTAAGATCGATTCTGTACGACCGCCCGACTGCAAGCCAAATAAAGTGCCGCGGTCAAACACCAAATTGAATTCAACATAACGTCCACGGCGGTATGCTTGAAAGTCACGTTCACGTTCGCTAAAAATCGTTTCTTTACGACGCAACAAAATTGGCTGATACGCTGGCAAAAAGGCGTCGCCCACCGATTTCGTCATGGCGAAGGAGTGAGCGAAGTCGAGTTGGTTGAAGTCGTCAAAAAAGATTCCGCCAACTCCACGGGCTTCCTTGCGATGTTTCAGGTAAAAATACTCGTCGCACCACTTTTTGAATCGTGGATGTAAGTCTGCGCCAAAAGGCGTCAATGCGTGCTTGCAGGTCTGATGAAAATGCTGGGCATCCTCAACAAAACCGTAATAGGGCGTTAAGTCCATTCCACCACCAAACCACCAGACATCAGCCGCGCCGTCATTGCCGTAAGCGGTGAAGAAGCGCACATTCATATGTACTGTGGGCGCATAAGGATTGCGCGGATGCAGTACCAAGGAAACGCCCATCGCTTCCCATTTTCTGCCAGCTAACTCTGGTCGGCTCGCCGCTGCTGATGGCGGTAAACTACTTCCCATCACATGTGAAAAATTAACGCCACCGCGTTCGAAAACTTTGCCTTCTTCGATCACGCGAGAAATGCCACCACCGCCTTCGGGTCGTTCCCAGCTATCAGTCAGAAAGCCTTTATCATCGATAGCGGATAGCCCATCAACAATCTTTGCCTGGAGTGCCAGCAAATAGGTTTTAACGTCACGTGAATCGCTCATAGTGGTTTTTTCGTAGGCTAGGCGTAATGTATTTCGTGTTTGAAAAACGAACGTCCCAATTAGTGTTTTTTGTTGAGTGCGCGCCAGCCTATATCACGGCGAAATTGCGCCCCGTTCAGCTGAATTTGTTCAATCGCGTCATACGCATGTTTCTGCGCGACTTTGACTGAGTCACCTAAGCCAACCACGCATAGCACACGCCCGCCATTACTCATTAAGGTTTTGTTGCTCAGGCTTGTTCCAGCGTGGAAGGTGATGCATTCGTTGGTTTCAGGGGGAATGCCGGTGATGACATCACCCTTGCGTGGCGCGTCAGGGTAGCCAGCCGCTGCCACAACAACGCCCAAGGCTGTGCGTCGATCCCACTCAAGTTCCGCTTCATCTAGGCTGCCATTCACAGCGTGTTCCATGACGGTAACTAAATCGGTTTTCAAGCGCGCCATAATTGGTTGTGTTTCAGGGTCGCCCATACGGCAATTAAACTCAAGCGTTTTAGGATTCCCTTGCGCGTCGATCATTAGGCCAGCGTACAAAAAACCGGTGAAGGTGATGCCATCTTTCGCCATGCCTTGAACAGTCGGCTGAATAATTTCGCGCATCACTCGTGCATGCAGTTTTGGCGTAACAATTGGTGCAGGCGAATAAGCACCCATACCACCAGTGTTCGGGCCTTGGTCGTGATCCAAGAGTCGTTTATGGTCTTGACTGGTGGCAAGGGGGAGAATGTTTTTTCCATCGACCATGACGATAAAACTGGCTTCTTCACCGTCTAAGAATTCTTCGATCACAACTCGCGCACTATTCGATTGCGATTGGGCAGAACCGTCGGGCAGCATCATGTCGACAGCCGCATGCGCCTCCGTCAAATTCATAGCCACCACGACGCCTTTGCCGGCCGCCAAACCGTCTGCTTTGATAACGATGGGCGCGCCTTTTTTGTCGATATAGGCGTGTGCAGCTTTGGCGTCTGTAAAGCTTTGATATTCGGCAGTTGGGATGCCATGTTTATGCATGAAGGCTTTGGCGAAATCTTTTGAGCTTTCGAGCTGCGCCGCTTCTTTAGTCGGACCAAAAATCTTCAAACCTTTTTCACGAAAGATGTTCACAATGCCTGCGGCTAGCGGCACTTCTGGGCCAACCACGGTTAATCCTATATGTTCAGCAATGGCAAACTCAGCAAGTTGATGCGGGTCGTTGATTTGCACATTGTGGAGATGAGGGTGGCTTTCTGTCCCCCCATTGCCTGGCGCGACAAAAACACTTTGAACCCGATCAGATTGGGCGAGTTTCCATGCCAACGCATGTTCGCGACCTCCAGAACCGACAACGAGAATTTTCATGATGTGATGTGCTTTGAAAAATTTTTCAAACGAATGAATGAGGGAAAAGAGCAAACAAGTTGTGTGAAAGACAGGTTGATCAACTCAATCTGGTCGGACGGTTTTTAGCTGAAAAATCGCATCTCTCAAGAAGGATTACTCTTCGATGATGGCGTTGGTAAATACTTCTTGCACATCGTCCAAATTTTCTAAGGCGTCAATCAGCTTTTGCATTTTGACCGCATCGTCGCCAGCGAAAGCCACTTCGTTGTGTGGTTTCATCATGACTTCAGCGATTTCTGATTTGAATCCCGCTCTCTCCAACGCGTCTTTTACAGATGATAAATCGTGTGGCGGGCAGAGCACCTCAATGCCACCTTCATCGTCAGTGTTGACGTCATCTGCGCCAGCTTCAAGTGCAGCTTCCATTAACGCGTCTTCGTTCACGCCAGGCGCGAAGAAAAGTTGACCACAATGGGTAAACATAAACGCCACTGAGCCTTCCGTTCCCATATTGCCGCCAAACTTGCTAAAGGCGTGGCGCACTTCGGCGACGGTACGAACGCGATTATCCGTCATGCATTCAACGATAATCGCCGCGCCGCCGATGCCATAACCTTCATAGCGCACTTCTTCATAGTTTGCGCCCTCTAATGTGCCCGCACCGCGTTGAATCGCGCGTGTTACGTTTTCTTTCGGCATGTTGGCGTCGGCTGCTTTATCGACAGCTAAACGCAAGCGCGGGTTAGAGGCAACATCCTCACCACCCATGCGCGCCGCAACCGTAATCTCTTTGATGAGGCGCGTCCACACTTTGCCGCGTTTCGCGTCAGTTGCCGCCTTTTTGTGCTTAATGTTGGCCCATTTGCTATGTCCTGCCATGTTTGCTCTCTTTAGTTTTGCAATCGTTCACTGATGGAACGTTTGATCAATTGATTTCCAAGCGCTTTTTCAGTGCGCTTTGGTTTTATAATGAAGGGCGCAATTCTACCATATGGACACCTCGCAAAAACCCTTACGAAATCCTAATTTCAGCCTAATTGAGCCCATAAGATCATGTCAAAACCACTTCAAATAGCAAAATCGATTACGTCGACTGCTCCAAATTCAGCGGCGGCTGGCAACACAGTAGAGTTGAACCTTTTATCTGATTGGGCGAATCGCCATGGTTGTATTACTGGTGCCACTGGTACAGGTAAGACAGTGACTTTGCAAGTGATGGCGCAAGCGTTTTCCAACATTGGTGTACCAGTCTTTATGGCGGACGTGAAAGGAGATTTGTCTGGGATGGCGCACGTGGGACAGCTTTCGCCCAAAATGCAACAGCGATGCGCGCAAATGGCGATCGATCCGCCCCAGTGGCAAGCATGTCCGGTCACATTTTGGGATGTTTTTGGTAAGCAAGGCCACCCTGTCCGCGCAACCATCTCCGACTTGGGGCCTTTACTTCTGGGGCGCATGTTGAATTTGAACGAAACGCAAGAAGGCGTTTTGCAACTCGCTTTCAAGATTGCCGATGACCATGGGCTGCTGCTATTGGATGTCAAAGATCTACGCGCGATGTTGCAACATCTGGGCGAAAACGCCAGTGAATACCAAACGGAGTACGGCAATATTTCTGCTGCAAGTATTGGTGCGATTCAACGCGGGTTGTTAGCAATTTCCGAACAAGGGGGCGAGCAGTTTTTTGGCGAACCTATGCTGAATATCGATGACCTCATGCAAACCGACGTACGCGGCAAAGGCATCGTGAATATTTTGGCGGCTGACCAACTGCTGCAATCGCCCCGCTTGTATTCCACATTCTTGCTTTGGATGTTATCCGAACTGTACGAACATTTGCCGGAAGTCGGTGATGTCGAACAACCGAAAATAGTGTTTTTTTTCGACGAAGCCCATTTGT
>OFSE01000423.1_pt1 | contig 12756 bp, 15 predicted proteins | sample 1543261 | NCBI WGS metagenome assembly OFSE01 (sample SAMN07774225, study PRJEB24372) | wastewater metagenome | isolation source: Exp Tend VB 50WW | collected 2016-02 | reverse complement strand
TAGTTCTTGGAAGTTAATCCCTTTCACCACGCGCCCCGCCGTGACATCTAAGCATGGGATCACGCGCTTTGCTAAAGTCATGACGCGCCTTCGTCGTAAGGATACACGCCGGTCAGTTCATCGGCGCGCTCTTGCGCTGTCAATAAGTCTAAAGTACCTTCGTAAATTGAACGACCGCAAATCACGCCCTCGATACCCTCATCTTCTACTGCGCACAGGGCTTCGACGTCGGCCAAAACATGCACGCCGCCTGAGGCGATAACGGGAATACTGACCGCTTTCGCCAAGGCCACAGTGGCATCAATATTCACACCGCCCATCATGCCATCGCGCCCAATATCGGTATAAATAATCGCTTCAACGCCGTAACCCTCAAATTTTTGCGCAAGATCAACCACGTCATGGCCAGACAATTTACTCCAGCCATCGGTGGCGACTTTGCCATCTTTAGCGTCGATCCCAACGATGATTTGGCCAGGGAACGCGCTACAGGCATCCGCTAAAAAACCTGGGCTTTTCACTGCCGCTGTGCCGATGATGATGTAAGAGACGCCGCTGTTCAAATAGCGTTCTATGGTGTCGAGATCGCGTATGCCACCACCCAATTGCACCGGCACTTCGTCAATCTCGTTTTCTACAGCAAAATCGCGCACGGCTTGAATAATCGCCTTCACCGCCGCTTCGTTCTTCGGCTTGCCCGCAAACGCCCCGTTCAGATCAACCAAATGGAGCCGTCGAGCGCCTTGTTCTAGCCAATGACGCGCCATCTCGGCAGGATTTTCCGAGAAAACGGTCGCTTGATCCATATCGCCTTGTTTAAGGCGTACGCAGTGACCGTCTTTCAGGTCGATAGCAGGAATGAGCAGCATGGTGAGAAAGTATGAGGGTGTGAGGGAGTAAAAATAAGGATGTTAGTGAAGATCTCTGGACTCTATCTGTCGGCAACTACGGTTTCCAGTGTACAAAATTTTTATACAATTGTAAGCCAGCCTTGGCGCTCTTTTCAGGATGGAACTGTGTCGCAAAAATATTGTCCCTTGCCACAGCGGCTGCAAACGGTGCGCCATAATCGCTGGTACCAACGACATGGGCGGCGACACTAGGCTGCGCATAGAAACTGTGTACAAAGTAAAAATAATCATTATCCGCAATACCTTGCCACAATGCGTGCGCACGGCCATGCATATCGGCGGCATTCTGCTTCACGCGGTTCCAGCCCATTTGTGGCACTTTGAAACGCGAGCCGTCGGCTTGCAATTTTCCGGCTAAATCAAACCGCACAACCTCGCCGGGTAACAAGGCCAAGCCTGGCGTATCGCCCTCTGCGCTGCGTTCAAACAACATTTGTTCGCCAACGCAGACGCCAAACATGGGCTTACTTTTGGCGGCCTCTAATAAGGCATCCTGCAAGCCTGATTCTCGCAGGCAAGACATACAGTCGGGCATCGCACCTTGTCCGGGCAATACCAGCCGATCTGCCGATCGAATATCTGCCACGTCGACCGATATCACTACCTCAGCTTCTGGCGCTACCGCTCGCAATGCTTGCGCCACCGAGCGCAAGTTGCCCATTCCATAATCCACCACAACAATTTTATTCATAACGCATTCAACGAATTCTGTTATCACTCTAATTTTAAAAACGTGGGAGTATGGTCAAAAATATGCCTTTTTGCGCATACTCTTAAAGCGCATTCAATTTATACCTAATAGAGTATGTTAAAGACTACCCTTAGTTGATGGAATCGTACCAGCGGCGCGTGCATCGAGTTCTGCCGCCATACGCAATGCGCGCCCAAACGCTTTAAACACTGTTTCGCATTGGTGGTGCGCATTGTCGCCACGCAAGTTATCGATGTGCAAGGTGACCAAGGCGTGGTTCACAAACCCTTGAAAGAATTCATGCGTAAGATCGACGTCAAACGACCCTATCATCGCCCGCGTGAAAGGCACATGAAACTCTAGCCCTGGTCGACCAGAAAAATCCAACACCACGCGCGACAAGGCTTCATCTAAAGGCACATAGGCGTGTCCATAGCGGCGTATACCTTTTTTATCGCCCATCGCTTGTGCCACGGCTTGCCCCAGCGTAATGCCCACATCTTCAACGGTATGGTGCGCATCGATGTGCAAATCACCGTGCGCCTCAATCTCCAAATCAATTAAGCCATGGCGCGCAATTTGATCCAGCATATGATCCAAAAAGGGTACGCCGGTATTGAGTTTTTGTTGGCCTGTGCCATCGAGATTAATGGCAACGCGAATTTGGGTTTCGTTGGTGTTGCGGGTGACTGCAGCGGTACGTTGGGCTTGCATAAGATTCAATCTTGGTTGGCTAAAGCAAATAATGCGGCTGGTAATGCGGTTGGTTATGACACTGGAATCGAGACTTAAGACAATTCGCGTAAAGATTCACTTAAGGCATCAAGCAGCAGCGTGTTTTCCTGCGCTGTGCTGACGGTAATACGCAAGCAGTTCGCCAGCAACTGATGCATTTTACCTACATTTTTCACCAAAATTTTGCGCGTTAACAATTGCTTAAAAACTTGTTCCCCGTTGGACACACGAATCAAGATAAAGTTGGCGGCTGAGGGGAAGACGTCAACCCCCGGCAAAAGCGCCAATTTTTCTGCCAAAAGGCTGCGTTGCCGACGCAATTCAGCCGCTTGATTTTCCAAAACAGCCACGTGGTCGAGCATAAAATCGGCCGCCGCCTCCGTCAACACGTTGATGTTGTAGGGCGGCCTGACCTTCTCGATCTGGTCCAATAAGCTTTGTGCCGCAGACATGTAACCAAGTCGTATGCCTGCCAAGCCTAACTTTGACACGGTGCGCATGACGACCAAATTGTCGAACTCGGGTAGACGCGACATAAAACTGACTTGGGCGAAGGCTTCATAGGCTTCGTCCACTACCACCAATCCGTGTTGACCTACCGCGTGCAAAATTGCCTCGATATCGGCGACCGAAAACAAAGTACCCGTTGGATTATTGGGGTAAGACAAATAAGTAATGGCTGGCCGATGCTGCGCGATGGCGGCCAACATTGCAGGGCAATCTAAGGTGAAATCCGCCCGCAGTGGTACGCCAATAAATTCCATGCCTGCAAAACGGGCCGACATGTCGTACATCACAAAACTCGGCAAGGGCGCTAGCACCTTGGCACCTGGCCGCGCACAGGCCACCGACAACATGGAAATAAGTTCGTCCGAGCCATTGCCTAAGATCGTCGAATAGCCTTGTGGCACACCGAAGTGCAGCGCTATTTTTTCTTTCAACTGCCGATAGCTAGGGACGGGATAACGATTGAGCGCCACTTCAGACAAACGCAACGCCAAGCCCTGCTTGAGCTCGTCCGACAAAGTGTAAGGGTTTTCCATGGCTTCGAGTTTGACGAAGCCCGTGGCATCTGGCACGTGATACGCCGACAAAGCGAGGATGTCTGGGCGCACAATGCGGGAGGCGAGGTTTTCTTTATACTCCATTATGTATCATCTTTTCAATTATCTTTGCGCCCTATTGATAAGCGCAAACCATGATGCGAACTAAGATACTCCACTTTTTTCATACAAAATGCCAAGCTCATTATCGATTAAAACTGGATGACTATCGACGTTTGCGACGGCATTCAGCTCGCGCGAAGTAAGTCCCAATTCCGCTGCCTGTTTCAAGCGTTTTTCTATCATTGTGCAGTAAGTTTGGTTCAGCTCGAAGCCGACAAAATCACGCCCACAATTTTTTGCGGCGACAGCGGTGGTACCGCTGCCCATGAAAGGATCAAGTACCACGCCGCCGAGTGGGCAAGAGGCTTTGATCATTCGCTCCACTATTTCTAGTGGCTTTTGGGTGGGATGGTCTTCCCTTTCCCGATGTTCGCGATGTAGGCGCGAAACGCTCCACACATCTTTCGGATTAAAACCCATTTCCAACCATTTTGCGCCTTCGAATTTTTTTCGACTACGGGCTTTTTTTGTCACGGCGTCGTAAGGAATTCGTATCGCATCTAAATCGAAATAGTAGTCTTTGCCATTCACAAAAAAACCAATCGTGTCGTGCACAGAAGAATACTTGCGCACACTGCCGCCCATGGACGGTACGCGCCTATCCCAGATAATTTCGTTCACCATGGTCATGCGTTGCTTGAGCATGACAAACACTTCTGGCGAGTATCGCCAAGTAAGGTAAATGTAGAGGCTACCGTTGGGTTTGAGTTTTTCTAGAGCGAGATCTAACCATTGCTGCATCCATTGCAAGTAATCGGCGCTTTCCAGTTTGTCCGAATCGTTGCCGTAATCTTTGCCCAAGCCATACGGCGGATCAGCCAAAATTAAATCAACACTGGCAGGGGGCAGTCGGCTTAAACCTTGCAAAGCGTCTTCACAAAAGACCTGATTTCGCCAGCCCGACTGCGCATTGTTCATGGCGTCAATCTCATCTCGGCACTGCGCGCGTGTGCTTGCAAGCCTTCACCATAGGCCAATTCGGCCGCGACTGCGCCTAATGATTGCGCGCCTTGTTCGCTGACATGAATAATCGATGAGCGTTTTTGGAAGTCGTACACGCCTAACGGCGAGGAGAAACGCGCCGTGCGAGAAGTCGGCAAAACGTGGTTCGGCCCCGCGCAATAATCGCCCAAGGATTCTGATGAGAAACGGCCTAAAAACAAGGCGCCCGCATGGCGAATAAGATCCGCCCATTGTTGCGGATCTTGTGCAGAAATTTCGCAGTGTTCCGCTGCAATATCATTCGCAATTGCACAGGCTTCGTGCATGTTGCGCACTTTGATTAGCGCACCGCGATTGGTCAGCGAAGTACGAATAATGTCGTGCCGAGGCATGGTATCGATGAGCTTGTCGATACTTGCTTGTACGGCATCTAGATACGCGGCATCAGGGCATAGCAAAATCGACTGCGCTAATTCATCGTGCTCGGCTTGCGAGAATAAATCCATCGCCACCCAATCGGGATTAGTGCTGCCATCGCACAACACTAATATTTCTGAGGGCCCGGCGATCATATCGATACCCACGACGCCGAACACGCGACGTTTCGCGGCCGCGACATACGCGTTGCCTGGGCCGACAATTTTATCAACGGCAGGGATGGTGTCTGTACCAAATGCCAAGGCGGCAACCGCTTGTGCACCACCGATGGTAAACACCCGATCAACTCCAGCTAGTGCGGCTGCGGCCAGTACCAATGGGTTTTTTACGCCATCGGGCGTAGGCACCACCATAATGACTTGCTCGACCCCGGCAACCTTGGCGGGAATCGCATTCATTAACACCGAAGAGGGGTAGGCTGCCTTGCCGCCCGGCACATACAAACCAACACGATCAAGTGGCGTGACTTTTTGCCCCAACACCGTACCGTCGGCTTCGGTATAGCTAAATCCGGCCGAGCCGCAGGCTAATTTTTGCGCTTCGTGATAATCACGTACTCTTTGTGCAGCTACTTCAAGCGCATGGCGTCGAGTTGGCGTCAATGCTGCAAGAGCGGCGTGCAACTCCGCTTGGGGGATTTCGAATTCCGCCACAGAACTTGCCTGTAATCGGTCGAAACGATTACTGAGCGCTAATAAAGCTGCATCGCCGCGTAGCTTGACGTCGGCAATAATTTCTGCAGCAACACGATCTATCGCTTCGTCTGTGTCTGCCTCAAAGGCCAGCAGGGTGGAAAGCTGTTTTGAAAAATCAGGCTGGCTTGAATCCATGCGACGCACGGGCAAACGATTACTGAGTTTGGGTGTGTCGTTGTCAGTGCGATTGGTAGCTTGAGTATCCATGATCATGAACCGGCGACGCTGGCGAAAGCATCGAGTATGGGTTGTAAGCGTAAGCGTTTGAGCTTGAGTGCAGCTTGATTCACGACCAAGCGTGAAGAAATGTCCATGATGTGCTCAACTTCAATCAAATGATTGGCACGCAAGGTGTTGCCCGTGCTCACCAAATCCACGATGGCATCTGACAAACCGACCAAGGGCGCTAATTCCATAGAGCCGTACAATTTAATCAGGTCAATGTGCACACCTTTACTGGCAAAGTGATTGCGCGCTATTTCCGTATATTTGGTGGCCACGCGCAAACGCGCGCCCTGCCGCACTGCCCTTGCGTAATCAAAGCCTTCCGATACCGCCACGGACATACGGCATTGCGCAATTTGCAGGTCGATGGGTTGATAAAGCCCAGCACCGCCATGCTCTTGCAGAACATCTTTACCCGCGACACCAAAATCTGCCGCGCCGTATTGCACATAGGTGGGTACGTCAGAAGCTCTGACGATAATCACGCGAACGTTGGGATCATTCGTCCCAATGATGAGCTTGCGTGATTTTTCAGGATCTTCGCTGACACGAATGCCAGCGGCTTCCAGTAAGGGCAAGGTTTCTTCAAATATGCGCCCTTTTGAAAGCGCCAAAGTTAGCTGCTGAAAATCATCCGTGTGTGATGTTGGAGCGTTCATAGTCACCGTTGTTTGTTACTTCACACGCTGTATTTGTGCACCGACGCCAGACAACTTCGCCTCCATTTTGTCGTAGCCCCGATCCAAATGATAAATACGATCGATTAGGGTGTCGCCCTCGGCGGCCAAAGCGGCAATCACCAGCGAAGCAGAGGCGCGCAAGTCCGTTGCCATGACTGGCGCACCGACCAATTTATCAACGCCATTGACGATAGCAGTATGGCCATCAATTTCAATTTGTGCACCCAAGCGGTTCATTTCTTGCACATGCATAAATCGGTTTTCGAAAATCGTTTCAGTCACCCGACTGGTTCCCTGCGCAATGCAATTGAGCGCCATAAATTGCGCCTGCATATCGGTAGGAAAGCCTGGATATTCGGTTGTGCGAAAGCTCACCGCTTTTGGCCGCGCACCCATTTGCGCACGTATCCAATCCGGGCCAGTTGTCAGGACAACGCCCGCATCACGCAATTTGTCTAATGCCACATCCAAAATATCACTGCGCGTATTCTTCAATGTAATGTCGCCGCCAACAGCCGCGACGGCGCACAGGAAGGTGGCTGTTTCAATGCGATCAGCGATGACGGTATGCGTCGCGCCATGCAAGCTTTCGACACCTTGAATAATCAAACGATCTGTTCCCACGCCGCTAATCTGCGCGCCCATCGCGATCAAGAGATTCGCTAAGTCCGTGACTTCTGGCTCGCGTGCGGCGTTCTCTAAAACGGTTTCGCCTTCCGCGAGTGTGGCGGCCATTAAAAGGTTTTCAGTACCCGTTACGGTAATCATGTCCGTGACAATGCGTGCGCCTTTCAGCTTTTTCGCCTTGGCGTGAATGTAGCCCGCTTCAATATGAATTTCCGCGCCCATCGCCTGCAAACCCTTGATGTGCTGATCCACAGGGCGCGAACCGATCGCGCAACCACCGGGCAAGCTCACTTTCGCTTCGCCGAAACGTGCCAACAACGGGCCAAGTACCAAAATTGAGGCGCGCATGGTTCTCACTAAATCGTAGGGCGCTTCCAGCTTGTCTACCTCGCTACCATTGAGGCTTAGAACATCGCCCTCAAACGTCGCTTGCAAACCCATTTGGCGCAATAGTTTGAGCATGGTCGCGACATCGTTCAGTGCCGGCACGTTATTTAAAACCAGCGTTTCCTTCGTCAATAATCCCGCGCAAAGGATCGGTAGCGCCGCATTTTTCGCGCCAGAAATGACGATCTCGCCGTTCAAGCGCCGGCCACCTGTAATCAGTAACTTATCCATAATTATTTAAATTCTTCAGGCGTTAAGGTCTTCATAGAAAGCGCATGTATTTCTTCTCGCATGCGATCGCCTAGCGCTGCGTAAACGATTTGGTGGCGTTGAATGAGACGCTTGCCGACGAAAGCCTCGGACACGATGATGGCAGTGAAATGTTGTCCATCACCTTCCACTTCTAGGTGTGTACACGCCAAACCGGCAGCGATATAGGATTTGATTTGATCAGGAGTTGGATACACAATAATTTCTTCTAAAAAATAACACGCGCAAAAACTAAGCGCGCAATTTATAACCGCGTTTGAGCATTTGAACAGCGATGAACGCAAACAACCCAAATGACAAACTCACTACCGTTGCGCTAAAAAATGGACTCACGTCTGATTGTCCAAAAAAGCCATAACGGAAACCATCAATCATGTAGAAAAATGGATTCAAATGCGAGAGCCCCTGCCAGAAAGGCGGCAAGGAGTGAATGGAATAAAACACGCCTGACAGAAAGGTCGCAGGCACAATAAAAAAGTTTTGAAACGCCGCTAATTGGTCAAATTTTTCAACCCAAATGCCGGCAATTAAGCCCATCGTACCGAGCATCGCCGCACCTAACAAGGCAAATACAATAATCCAAATCGGTGCGGCAAAACTCATGTGAGTAAACCAAACGGTCACCAAAAACACACCCGCCCCCACGGCGAGTCCACGTACCACGGCTGCTAGAACATAGGCGAAAAAAATATCCCAGTGAGACAAAGGTGGTAACAAAATAAAAACCAAATTTCCGGTAATTTTTGATTGAATTAATGACGATGAAGCATTCGCAAAAGAATTTTGCAACAGACTCATCATCACCAAACCGGGAATCAAAAAAGAGGTGTACTGCACGCCAGGATAAACCTGAACATGCGACTCTAGGACGTGACCAAAAATCAAAAGATAAAGCATGGCCGTGACGATAGGCGCCGTGACTGTCTGCGTGGCCACTTTCCAGAATCGTAAAACTTCTTTATAAAATAATGTTTGAAAGCCGCTCATTTAACGTCCCCAACAATTTGTAAGAACACGTCTTCCAAATCTGCTTGCTCTAATTGCATGGCTTCAATCCCGCAACCTGCCATACGTAATTCAGCCAAAATTGGCTCAACTTCAGCGTAATCATTCACGCGCAAAAGATACTGGTTTGCTTCCATTGGTTCATCGTGAAGAATCAAGGCTGCGCTCAACTTTTCTGGCAAGCTGCCATTCTTCAAAGTGAGCTTCATTTGTGAGCCAGAGATACGTTGAATTAAGGCGGACATATTGTCGAGCGCAACGACCTTTCCCAATTTGAGCATCGCAACGCGATTGCACAGTGCTTGCGCTTCTTCTAAATAATGCGTGGTTAACACCACCGTGTGACCTTCTTTGTTTAAGCGCGAAATGAACTTCCACAAGGTTTGACGCAGACCAACATCCACACCAGCCGTGGGTTCGTCGAGTACGATAACGGGTGGTTTGTGCACCAACGCTTGCGCAACTAGCACACGTCGTTTCATGCCGCCCGAGAGAGCACGCATATTCGTGTCCGCCTTGCCAGTGAGATCGAGATTTTCCATGACCTCATCGATCCACTTATCGTTATTTCTGACGCCGAAATAACCTGATTGCATACGCAGAGTTTCGCGCACTGTAAAAAACGGATCGAATACCAATTCTTGTGGAACAACGCCAATATTGCGCCGTGCCGCGCGGTAATCGGTGACGACATCGTGCCCTTGCACTCGCACTGTTCCTTCATCGGCGCGAATCAGACCCGCGATGATAGAAATTAAGGTCGTTTTACCCGCGCCGTTGGGACCGAGTAAGCCAAAAAATTCACCTTCTTCTATGGTAAGTGAGACACCGCCCAGCGCTTGCAATGATTTGTAGCGCTTTTTTACGTCTGAAATTTGGATAGCAGCCATAGACAAAAAACGCCCAGAGGCGCGGTAATGGAACGCATTAAACTGCGGAAAAGTCTTGAATTATAAGAGTTTTTTAACTTGCCGAGGCGGGGAACGCAGATTACTTACACCAGTGAGCGAGTGTGAAGGCGTTGAAATAAAAAATAGCTACGCAGCCAGGTCCACTGTCGATGCGTCGAAAGCGAAGAATTGCTCGATACCATACACCTTCATTAAGCTGCGCAAATTACTGGAGAATCCAGAAAAGTGCAGCTCGATACCCTTTTTTTCCGCATAACGTTGCCAGCCCAGCAGAACCGCAACTGCGCTAGAGTCAACTGATGTTAAAGGCGACAAATCAAAATTGCGCTCGCCTTTATCAATTGCCACAACGCCTGCAGTGGCGATCCGTGCAGCGTTACTGAGGTTAAGCATAGGTTCAAACGCAAACATAAGTACTCGCGCTTATTTTGCTGACTTACTTGCGCCGTTTGCGGCGAGCTTGGCATTTTTTTCGCTCAGAACCTTAATCAAACCATCAATGCTGGTTTTTTTAATCTCAGCGGAGAAATTACCTTTGTAAGTTTCAACCAACCAAGCACCAAGCACACTGATATCGTAGATCTTCCAACCAGTCGCGGTTTTTTCAAGGCGATAATTCAAAATGATAGGCTCACCCCGGGTTGGGATGATTTGGCTCTTTACTTCGACTTCGGTATCTTCTGGTGCTGCTCTCAATGGTTTAAATTCAACCCGTTGGTCCTTGATTTGCGAAATCGTATTGGCATAGGTGTAGACCAACAGCGTGCGGAATTCATTGGTTAATTGCTTTTGCTGCTCTGGCGTGGCATCGCGCCAAAATCTGCCCGCAGCTAACGAAGTCATTCGACCAAAATCGATAAAAGGAAGTACCTTCGTTTCGACCAAATCAAGAATGCGTTTCTGATTGCCGGCTTGAATGTCTTTATCCGTTTTGGCAAGATCAATAATCTCTTGGCTCAAACGCTTAACAAGCGCGTCCGGCGCCTCTTCTGCCGCTATTGCTGGCATCACAAAGCCAACACAAAGCAAACACAAAGCTAAAAACTGATTCAATTTTTTCATATTTTTTCCAATTTTGATGCGCATACACGCTGAATGAAAGTTTTTCCCCGTTTCCCTACCGATTAATGATCACAACATCGATTCGGTTGACCCAGACTTTTTTACTTATCTAAAAATCTATTGCGCGTCTGGATTGACTTGAGCGGCACGGCGTTGTAAGTGCCCGTCACGCGTGAACACGTACTTATCAAGCGCAGCCTCTTCCAGTAAATTTGTCGCCTCCAATGCCGCGGCTCGCTTATCCACCACCCTTACCACTGAGCTTGTGTAGCGAACCACTGGCTTAGCTTGCGCAAAAAGAATATCGCCCCAAAGATCAATCGGCAGTGCGAGCGCGTCTCTTACTGTCGATGGTCCGAACAAGGGCAGAATGAAATAAGGCCCGGGCTTGACGCCCCACACTCCCAAAGTTTGACCAAAGTCTTCCAAATGCTTCGGTAATCCCTCGCGCGACGCGACGTCAATCACCCCGCCAAGACCAAACGTTGTGTTCAATGCCAGACGCAGCAGATCTGTGCCGCTCTCCTCAAATTTGCCTTGCAGCAAATTGTTCACCGCTGTCCAAATATCACCAATATTTGCAAAAAAATTGCCAATGCCCGCCTGCACGAATTCTGGCAGCACCGTTTTGTAACTATTCGCGGCAGGTTTCAAAATAACCTCGTCCAGACCTTCGTTAAAACTATAAATCGCGCGGTTATAGCCTTCCAACGGATCGTCAGGGTTGTTTCCGATGCCGGTTTTGATACTGATGTTAGTTAGCGCCTCGCCTGCATCAGCACTAATAGATTCAATTACATTACCCGTGCTTTGTTTTACTTTGCCCATGGTCGTGCAAGCCGAACTGAGCAGCACAATGCAGACTAGACCCAACCACGCAAGCCATCTAAAAGAGACAATAGCTTCGGCGCTTTTGGCGCTACTAAGACTTGTAAAGTAGGGCATTCTCATTTTTTATCATCCTTTCCTTCAGCCGCCTTACTAAACAAAAATTGGCTAATTAAGTTCTCCAACACAATCGCGGGCTGCGTCAATTTGATTTTGTCGCCTGCAACCAGATTATTTACATCGCCACCGGGTTCAATACCAATGTATTGCTCACCAAGCAAACCTGCAGTCAGGATTTTGGCAGAGCTGTCTTTTGGAAAGCGATAGCGTTCTTCCAATTGCATGACGACCGTGGCTTGGAAAGTCTTATCGTCAAACTTGATTGCACTCACGCGTCCTACCACCACTCCAGCACTTTTTACCGCCGCCTTGGCTTTCAAGCCGCCAATATTGTCAAAACGGGTGATGACTTCGTAGGTTTTCTCAAATGAGAGGCTACTCAGATTTCCCGCTTTGAGTGCCAAAAAGAGCAAGGCCGCAGCACCTAACAGCACAAACAAGCCAACTAACGCATCTAATGATTTCTTTTGCATTTTATATCCTTCGTTGCTGAAGCAAATTGTTCAGCAAAGTTTTTACGCTTTCTTAAAATTAATTCTATAGTGCATTACTTTTGTCGTTGGTCTGATAACGCTCATTGAAACATGGCAGCGGTCAACAAAAAATCCAACCAAAGTACTAAAAGTGATGAAATTACCACCGTTCTGGTTGTCGCGCGCGCGACTCCTTCTGGCGTGGGCTGCGTCTCGTAACCTTGAAACAAGGCTACAAAAGTAACGGCAAATCCAAACACGATACTTTTGATCACGCCATTTCCGATGTCTTGCCAAATATCGACACCAGACTGCATCTGCGACCAAAACGCACCTTCATCAACACCAATCAGATTAACGCCAACGATATAACCGCCAATGACGCCCATGGCATTAAAAATCAGCGTCAAAATCGGCAAACAGATCAAACCCGCGACAAAACGTGGCGCGATCACCCTTTGCAAGGGATTAACCGCCATCATCTCCATCGCGGCCAATTGCTCGCCAGCTTTCATCAAGCCAATCTCGGCTGTGAGCGAGGTGCCTGCGCGTCCAGCAAATAACAGCGCCGTTACAACAGGTCCCAACTC
>OFSE01000422.1_pt1 | contig 12757 bp, 11 predicted proteins | sample 1543261 | NCBI WGS metagenome assembly OFSE01 (sample SAMN07774225, study PRJEB24372) | wastewater metagenome | isolation source: Exp Tend VB 50WW | collected 2016-02 | reverse complement strand
AATCTTTTTTGCTAACAGAATTACCCACCATCGTGATTATTCGGGGCAACTTTCTTTAAACGAAGGGCGCTCTGAAAGTTTATCAAAAAGCTTGGCCAAATTCGGATAATCAGTACGCCAATCAATTTCTGGGAAACGAAACGCTAACCAGCCTAAAGCACATGCTACGCTGATATCAGCCAAAGTTAAGTGATTACCAGAGCAAAACGCCGCTTCGCCAAGGCCACCCGACATGGATTTTAATCCTGCCATTACTTTGCCCATTTGGCGCTCGATCCACGCCTCACTTCGCATATTTTCTGGTCGCATGTTTTTTTCCAGACGAACCAAGATCGCTGCATCTAACACGCCATCTGCAAGCGCTTCCCAATTTTTAACTTCAGCGCGCTCACGGCCATTGGGCGGAATCAATTTGCCGACCGGTGTCAAGGTATCAAGATATTCAACAATGACACGCGAATCAAACATGGCACCACCGTCTTCCATTAAAAGACAAGGTACTTGCCCTAGCGGATTAGATTGCTGAATTGTGCTGTCTGAAGCCCAAACATCTTCCAGAATGAGCGCATATTCAAGCTTTTTTTCCGCCATGACAACACGTACTTTTCGGACGTAAGGACTAGCGAGAGAACCTATTAGTTTCATAATTGCTTTTTAAATTATTTATCGGTGATTATAACATTGCCATCCCGTTTTACCCACCAATGCAGCGCAAAACCAGCGCCCAGCTTGCCGTGGTAACAGAATGTTGCGTATCGCTATTCTCTGCCCTTTCAGTTAACTGGCTTGTTATGTCACTCCCTGATTTGACCTGCATCAATGATAAAATGGCGCACCGCTTCTATTCTTCGATTGCTTATAGATCAGCACGCACATCTGCTTGTGTGGAAAAATAAGAAGCGATAACAATAGGATTTAAACAAGATTGCGTTGGCTAGGCGCGCATCACACAAGATTCAATTACACCACATCGCCGAACCATGTCATAGGATATGCCGCAAGCATGTTGTTTTTTGCGTAATGCCGCTTGGCAATTTGTGTCTACATTCTTTGTGGACGACAAACACCGATAACGGTATAGCGATCAGCACCGATTTTCATTATTCACCATATTTTTCTCGATCATGCCCACTACTCTTGCCGCTTTATCTCCCCTTGATGGCCGTTATGCAAATAAAGTTGATGCATTGCGCACGACTTTATCTGAAGCTGGTTTCATGCACCACCGAGTCAAGGTGGAAATCGCTTGGTTACAGGCGCTTTCACTGGCAGGTTTTGCTGAAATCAAGCCTTTTTCTCCGGCTGCCACTGATTTATTAAATCATCTGGTTGAGCAATTTTCCGAAACCGACGCGGAGCGCATCAAGGCAATCGAAGCCGTCACCAATCACGATGTGAAAGCCGTTGAATACTGGCTAAAAGAGTCGATTGGCTTGCCACTGCCGAATAATTTTCAACACCTGCCGGCGCGTCCGCATCAAATCGCTCCCGAAATTACGGCAGAGCTGAAAGCGGCGGCAGAATTTATCCATTTCGCTTGCACCTCAGAAGATATCAACAATACCTCGCACGGCATGATGATCAAGACAGCACGTGATCAGATCATGTTACCGACATTGGATAAACTGATTGCCCGTTTAACCGAGATTGCGCACGATAACGCCAGTGTTTCCATGCTCTCGCGCACACACGGTCAAACTGCTAGCCCCACCACGCTGGGCAAAGAAATGGCGAATGTGGTGGCTCGATTAAAGCGGGCGCGACAAACAATTGCGCAGGTTGAGATTTTGGCCAAAATGAATGGTGCGGTCGGTAATTACAATGCACATTTATCTGCTTACCCACAACACGACTGGGAAAATTTCTCGCGTAAAGTAATAGAGCAACGGCTAGGTTTATCCTATAACCCTTACACCATTCAAATCGAACCGCACGATTACATGGCTGAAATGTTTGATGCCTTTGCGCGTGCCAATACCATCTTGCTAGATTTGAATCGGGATATCTGGGCCTATATTTCAGTAGGCTACTTTAAGCAAAAAACCAAAGCTGGCGAAATTGGTTCTTCCACCATGCCTCACAAGGTGAATCCAATTGATTTTGAAAATTCAGAAGGTAATCTCGGCCTAGCGAATGCATTGCTCAAACATCTGTCAGAAAAATTACCCATCTCACGCTGGCAGCGTGATTTAACCGATTCTACCGTGCTGCGCAATATCGGCGTGGCGTTTGGCTATACATTGCTTGCTTACGATAGCTGCCTACGCGGCCTCAATAAACTCGAAACCAATCACACACGCTTGGAAGAAGACTTAAATCAAGCTTGGGAAGTGCTGGCCGAACCGGTGCAAACAGTCATGCGCCGATACGGCATCGAAAATCCTTACGAACAGCTAAAAGAACTAACCCGTGGTAAAGGCATCTCGAAAGAAGCACTGCACGTATTCGTCAGTGGATTAGCGATTCCGCCGGAAGCCAAAGAAAGCCTGTTGCGTTTAACGCCAGCCAACTATGTTGGAATTGCTGCGCAGCTTGCCCGGCAGGTGTAAATCCAAGCATAAGTGTAAATGATTGATACAGACGAGGCTCGACTGGCTCGTCTGGCAGAATAGCTGTGTTAGGATTGTCATTACAACCAAGATCTCGATCACGCTTGAGCGCTTGCCACACCAAGATTTTTTGCGCGTGCGCTTTGTATGGGAACCGACATGCTTAAAAAAATCGCTGCCGAAAAATTAAAGCCTGGCATGTATCTGCAAGCCTTATGCGGATCATGGATAGATCACCCATTCTGGCGCAGCAAGTTTGTCATTACTGATCCAAAAGACATCCGTCAAATTATCGATAGTGGTATTACCGAAGTATGGATCAATCTCGAAATGGGGGCAGATGAATCCAGCGATGCGCCCGCACCTACTGCGGCGCCCGCGCCAAGCCCTGATTCGGTGGCAAACACAAAAAAATCAAGATCAACCACAGCGCCCAAAGCTGTCAGCATGTCAGACGAATTGCAACGCGCAGAAAAAATCTGCCACCGCGCCAAAAATGCGGTGATCTCTATGTTTCAAGAAGTACGCATGGGGAAAGCGATTTCGAGTGACACCGCCAATGAAGTGGTACAAGAAATCTCGCTCTCGGTCATGCGCCACCCGGGAGCCTTAATCAGCTTGGCGCGCCTGAAAAGCGCCGATGATTACACCTATATGCACTCAGTAGCGGTGTGCGCCCTGATGGTTGCCTTGTCACGCCAACTTAATTTAGATGAAACGCAAATCCGTGAAGCCGGCATGGCAGGTTTGTTACACGATCTCGGCAAGGCGCTCATGCCGACAGAAATTTTAAACAAGCCGGGTCGGCTGACCGAAGGTGAATTTGCCATCATGCGCGGCCACCCAGAGGCAGGGCATCGACTGCTATTAGAAAGCAATTTTGTTGGCGAAATACCGCTCGATGTATGTCTGCATCATCACGAACGAATTGATGGCAGCGGCTATCCACATGGCTTGAACGGCTCGCAGATTTCCTTGTTCGCCCAAATGGGGGCGGTTTGCGACGTGTATGATGCCATCACTTCCAATCGTCCTTATAAAGCGGGTTGGGAGCCGGTTGAATCTATTCAGAAAATGACCGAATGGTGTACCGCCCAATACGATGAAGGTATTTTCCAAGCATTTGTACACAGTATTGGGATCTACCCAATTGGCTCATTGGTAAGACTGTCTTCAGGTCGCTTGGGCGTGGTGATTGAACAATCTGAAAAATCGGTCGTTAAACCGAAGGTAAAGGTCTTTTTTTCCACCAAATCTGGTACCTATATTCCCCCTGAAATTATCGATCTCTCACGCCCGACGATTGACTGCAAAGCTGAGAAAATTATCAGTCACGAAGATGCAAAAAAGTGGTCGATCAAAAACTTCAATCACATGTGGGCAAACTAATGTTTGTTCGCCCACCATCAAACTGAACAGTTAATTGCGCACCAAATTCTCGGCCGCTATGAACTGACATAGGTGTGTAGGCACATATTGATGACCCAGCATTTCAATCTACCGCATTAATTCACAACATTAATTCACAACATTAATTCACAACATTAATTCAGCAGATTAATCCACCATATCAATCTACCTGTTTTGACTTGATTTATTTAAAAAATAAAGATACTCCCTATTTTTTATTAAATTTCATGCCATTCCCACACAACAATAAATCATCTTGAAAATATACTGGCATTAGTATAAAAAATTAACGATTCTTTTTCCTGGCGCCAACCAATTGTAGGCAAAGCCGCTGCACACTTTCCATTTCTTTGTTAATATTAGTTCTAACTCGAACTAATAAGAAAATTGCGCTGATTAAGTTAATGCTGTTCATTATTCTGTTTGATCACCTTGTTTTCTGCCATCCATCAACCAGAGAGCTCTGCACAAACACTTTGCGGTACGCAATTAAACGGCTTCACTTTCATTGAGAAAGATCACCATGATGCAACGCTACACAGGTCTAAATATTTTCTTTCACTGGCTACTCGCAGTGATGATCATCATTGCCTTCGTGGTTGGTACGATCATGACAGATATGCATTTCAGCCCACTCAAATTGAAAGTTTTTTCTTGGCATAAATGGCTGGGCGTTACGATACTCGGGTTGGTCGCATTACGACTCGTCACCCGTCTCATCACTGGAGCGCCAAGCTATCCTGACAGTATGTCGGCCTGGCAGCAGCGGCTTGCACATTGGATGCATGGCTTACTCTATGTGTTGATGTTTGCCGTGCCCTTATCAGGTTATTTCTACACACTGGCGGCGGGCTATCCGGTGGTGTATTTTGGTTTAATTGAATTGCCGGTACTCATGCCCGCTAATCCAGAATTAAAACCGACGCTAGAACTGACGCATGAGCTCTTGAGTAAAGTGCTGGCGGTCGCTTTTTTTGCGCATCTGGGCGCTGCGCTCAAACATCTTTTGATTGACAAAGATGGTTTGTTCCAACGCATGCTGCCGATGCGCCGTACTTCATAACCCCCCCTAATGTAATGATCTCTCAAGGAAACCAAGATGACTCTTCGCACGCTGCGCTTTCATCCTAAAACTTTTGCACTGGCAGCACTGATTGCGCTGGCCTTGCCTGCTGCTGCCGCACTGTTGAAACTAGATGCGGCGAAAAGCAGCGTCAATATCACTTTCAAGCAAATTGGCGTGCCGGTCGATGCAAAATTTAAAAAATTTAACGCCAATATCGATTACGACAGCAGCAAACCTGATGCCGCGAAAGCCAATGTCGAGATCGATATCAGCAGTTTTGATCTGGGCGACCCGGAATATAACAAGGAAGTATTAAAGAAAGAATGGTTTAACGCTAGCCAGTTTCCCAAAGCCAGTTTTGTCTCTAGCGCCATGAAAAGCAATCCGAATGGCAAACTCGATGTCAGCGGAACCTTGACCATTAAAGGCAAGAGCCAAGCCGTGAGTTTTCCTTTATCGGTGAAAAAAGAAGGCGCGGGTTGGGTGTTTGACGGCAGTTTGCCGATCAAACGATTGACGTTTCAAATTGGCGAAGGCGAGTGGAAGGATACTGGCACCGTCGCCGACGAAGTACTGATCAAGTTTCATGTAGTCACCACGCAGTAAATACCGATCCTGGGGCGAACCACGACTCCAGGCTTTTTTGTCCATGCATTTTTTTGCTATTTTTTTGGAGAAACACAATGAAGTTGAATAAACTGATCGCTGCCCTTTTCGTTCTGAGCGCTGCACCAGCATTTGCGCAAACCTATAATGTTGATGCTAATCACACTTACCCAAGTTTCGAAGGCGACCATTTCGGTGCTTCTTCATGGCGCGGTAAATTCAATAAAACCAGTGGTGTGATTGTGCTCAATCGTGCCGCCAAAACTGGCACAGCGGATATCACGATCGATACCACGTCGGTTGATTTCGGTCTGGATTTGATGAATGAACATGCCCGCTCAGAGAAATTGTTCAATACTGCCAAATTCCCAACTGCCACTTACAAAGGCACTTCCATGAAATTTGACGGCGACAAATTGGTTTCCGTTGATGGCCAATTCACTTTGTTGGGCGTGACCAAAATTGACATTGCAAATGACTAAATTCAAATGCTTCATGCACCCAATATTGAAGAAGGAAGTCTGCGGCGGTGATGCTGTGGCTGAATTTAATCGCACCGATTTCGGCATGGACTACGGTATCGCTTGGGGATTCTCTCCTACTGTGAAACTGGCCATTCAAGTTGAAGCCGTTATCGCCAACTAATCTGTCTGGGATCATTCGTCAGAAGCATTTATTATTTCAAGAATGCTTCTGGCGAAACACATGGTCAACATCATGAATAAACGCTATTTACGTAGCATACGATTGCTAGCCGAGTGCATGCAATTATTCGAAAAAATATCTGGCGCTCATGTCCGTAAGCTGGGGTTAACCGAAGCACAATTTGATGTAATTGCCACGCTCGGTAATACGACCGGAATGACTTGCAAACATCTCGGCGAAAATACCTTGATTACCAAAGGCACATTAACCGGTGTGCTAGATCGCTTGGAAGAAAAAGGCTTGGTACAACGCTGCCGAGCAGACGCCGACAAACGTCAGATGACTGTGAGATTAACCACTGATGGTGAAGACGTTTTTCAAAAAACATTTCCGCAAATTGTCGAAAGCGGTCAGCATTTATTTGAAGACTACAATGAAGCCGATTTCGCCGCGCTGGATCGAGAATTACTCAAGTTAAAAAAAAACTTAAGCCTGAGCAAAGCATAGTTTCCCTTATTGCTTGATTTTGCTTAATTTCCTTAATACTGCACCCTGTATTTTTACAAACCACCCGTAAATAGTGCGGGCTTGGTTATATTTTTTTCAAAAATATAGGAGTATATAAAAATTCAAGAGATAAAAAAGCGATGTTTTTTTCAACATCGCTTTTTTATTGGCTTCAAGCGCAATGTATTGCACTTATCGATACCACATCAAGCTAGTTTGCCATGACACTGCTTGAATTTTTTACCGCTACCGCATGGACACGGATCATTGCGCCCCACCTTGCTGTATTTCGCGTCCATCTGGCTAGATGTATTTTCTGGCTCTGCGGTCGGTGCCAACATTTCCTCTGGGGTTGCATTGGCATCAAAATCAGCATGTTGGAAATGCACATTTTCAACTGACGATTGCGCGAGTTGCTGCTCAGCAGCTTCAATTTCTTCGCGTGATTGTATGCGCACAGTCACCACAGTTTTGACCACATCAGCTTTGATCTGCTCTAACATTTGACCAAATAATTCAAACGCTTCACGCTTATATTCTTGCTTAGGATTTTTCTGTGCATAGCCACGCAAATGAATCCCTTGGCGTAAATGATCGAGTGCGGCCAAATGTTCACGCCAGTGCGTATCAATACTTTGCAGCATAATGCTGCGCTCAAATCCAGCAAAAGACTCGCGCCCAACAATCGCCACTTTTGCTTCATAAGCCGCATTGGCTGCGGCTAGTACGTGCTCCAAAATATCGTCATCGGTCAGATTGGCTTCATCTTCCAACATCTTGAGTAAAGGCACTTCCAGCGCCCATTCATTTGCCAGAACCGATTGCAAGGTTTTGATATCCCATTGTTCTTCTAGCGACTCTGCTGGCACATAGGTGCGCACAATGTCTTCAAACATGCCGTGTCTGAGTGACGACATCAGCTCAGTCATGTCTTGCGCTTCCAGCAGCTCATTACGTTGTTGGTAGATCACTTTACGCTGATCATTCGCCACATCATCGTATTCCAGCAATTGTTTGCGCACGTCAAAATTGCGTGCTTCAACTTTACGTTGAGCTGATTCAATGGAGCGGGTAACGATGCCCGCTTCGATTGGCTCGCCTTCCGGCATTTTCAGGCGTTCCATGATCGCGCGCACACGATCACCTGCAAAAATGCGCAGTAAAGGGTCATCTAGTGATAGATAAAAACGTGAGCCACCAGGATCACCCTGACGACCAGAACGGCCACGCAATTGATTATCAACCCGACGCGATTCGTGGCGCTCAGTACCGATGATATACAAACCACCTGCATTCACTACATGCTCGTGCAACGATTGCCACTCATCACGCAAAGTTTGAGCACGCCGCTGTTTTTCTTCTGCAGATAAATTGTCATCAGCATCAATAATCTGCACTTGTTTGCCGACATTACCACCTAACACAATATCGGTACCGCGCCCGGCCATGTTGGTGGCGATAGTGATGGCCTTGGGGCGTCCAGCCTGCGCAATGATCTCAGCTTCACGCGCATGTTGCTTGGCGTTTAAGACATTGTGCGGCAGATTTTCCTTGCTCAATATGTTAGATAACAATTCAGAATTTTCGATCGATGTCGTACCTACCAGCACAGGCTGACCACGTTCGTAACAATCTCGAATATCGGCCAACATCGCTTTGTATTTTTCGTTAGCGGATTTATACACTTGATCTTGACGATCTTTACGCGCAGATGGCCGATTTGGTGGAATCACCACCGTTTCAAGCGCATAAATCTCTTGGAATTCGTAAGCTTCTGTATCGGCAGTGCCGGTCATGCCTGATAATTTGGCATACATGCGGAAATAATTTTGGAAGGTAATCGATGCCAGAGTTTGATTCTCGTTCTGAATCTTCACGCCTTCTTTTGCTTCAATCGCTTGATGCAAACCATCTGACCAACGTCGTCCTGTCATCATACGGCCAGTGAATTCGTCAACGATCACGATTTCATTGTTCAGCACAACATACTGCTGATCTTTTTGATATAAAGCATGTGCACGCAGCGCCGCATACAGATGATGCACCAAGGAGATATTTGCTGCGTCATATAAAGACGCGCCTTCGGGCAACAAGCCCATGCTGGTTAAAATCTGCTCAGCTTTATCATGCCCTGCTTCAGTTAATAAGACTTGGTGTGATTTTTCATCTTTGGTGTAATCACCTGGCACCTCGACCACACCTTTACCGTCTGGCGTTTCTTCGCCAATTTGCAAGGTCAGTAGTTTTGGCACTTCATTGATTTTGTAATACAACTCGGTATGATTTTCTGCCTGCCCGGAGATAATCAACGGCGTGCGCGCTTCATCAATCAGAATCGAATCAACTTCATCGACCACCGCAAAATTTAAGCCACGCTGGACGCGATCTTTGGCTTCATACACCATGTTATCGCGCAAATAATCAAAGCCAAACTCGTTGTTAGTACCGTAGGTGATATCTGCTGCATACGCTTGTTGTTTGGCGTCATGTCCTAATTGCGATAAATTCACGCCAGTACTTAAACCCAACCAACCATATAGATTACCCATCCACTCAGCATCACGCTGTGCCAGATAATCATTCACCGTAACCACATGCACGCCTTTGCCCGACAACGCATTCAAATAGGTTGGCAAGGTCGCCATCAAAGTTTTACCTTCGCCAGTGCCCATTTCGGCAATTTTTCCGTAGTGCAGCACCATGCCACCGATCATTTGCACATCAAAATGCCGCATCTTCAATACACGTTTGCTAGCTTCACGGCATACGGCAAATGCTTCCGGCAAAATCGCATCCAAGGTTTCACCATTCGCGATACGAGCTTGAAACTCCGGTGTTTTAGCCTTTAATTGCTCGTCTGACAAAGTTTCCAGCTTAGGCTCTAGCGCATTGATGGCACGCACGGTATTTTGGTATTGCTTCAAGAGCCGCTGATTACGGCTACCGAATATCTTGGTCAGGAATGACATGCTTTGAATGAATAGAATGAAAAATTAAATAGGTAAAACTGAATGCAAGAGGCGCGCTATCAATTTGCAAAAATCTTGGTGAAAATTGAGATAAAAAGTAGCCGCATATTCCACAAACAGCATGGCTAGCTTGCGATTTTACCACGCATCGCTGGTTTTACTGCGCTTAACCCATTGTTAGCGCAGAAGATAGAGGAAAATTTGGCGACGAAAGTGACAAGATCAAGCCCAATTCAACAATTAGATACAACAATTATTTACCAAGGCTGATTAAATTGTTTTGCCCAATCTGCGCATTGCCTGCGCTTAAAAATTTATGGGGGTTTTGCGGTACATCCCGTACCCGCACCTCGAAGTGCAGATGCGAGCCGGTTGAGCGTCCAGTCGAGCCAATATCGGCGATATGCTGACCGCGCTTAACAATATCGCCCACCTTCACATACACCCTTGACGTATGCGCATAACGCGTCATGATTTCACCACCATGATCGATATCAATCATGTTGCCAAATTGCGGGTGATATTCGGCTGCGACCACCACACCACCAGCCGCTGCCACGATCGGCGTGCCAGTGGGCGCGGGAAAATCAATTCCTTCATGAAAGGCACTGCTGCCATTGAATGGATCTAGCCGCCAACCAAAGCCAGAGGCGTTATAAGTGACATTCACCGGCTGCACAGTGGGCAACATTTTTGCCTGTAATTTGAAGCCAATCAATTTGGTTTCGACCACATTCATATAATCGGCACGATGTTCAACATCTTTTGCCATTGCATCCAATGCTGCCTGAAACTCATCCATGTTCAAGGCTTTTGGCGCGATCCGCCCACCATCTTCAGCGCCACCACGGCCTGGCAATTCTTTAAAATTGAATTCCTCTGGTTTGACCCCAGCCAACCCTTGCACCCGCTCCCCTAATGCATCTAGACGAATCAATTGGGCTTGCATTTCTCCTACCTTGACTGCCATCGCCGCCAGATTTTCTTTAATGTATTTATCTTTTGATTGCGGATTACCCATCAATAAACTATTACTTTGTGCAGGTAAAAGTGCGCTTAAAAGTGGCACATCGGCAGCGGCGAGGCGCAATGTGAGTGCAGCCATTGCTGCAGAACATAGCATTGTGATAATTAAAAAACCAAACAAAGAAAAAATGACATGGACAGGAGTCAAGGTAATTGACTTGGCTTGCGTAAAGCGCGGGTGCATGACAATGATCTGCATCTTTGTCTCCTATGTTTTTTCTACGGATACCGATTTGCATCAACCTAGAAACGCCGGTAACTATCGTTAAACTTCAACATCCGTTTTGATTATTGAATCAACGAGTCAATTTGCATCCTTGCCTTGACGTTCTGGCGCACAGCCGTTTAGACTGAAGCGGCACTTTAATTCAAACTTCGGCATTCCCGACTCATCACACAATCTGTCTAATTGGCGCATGCAAAGAAACATTTCGGGGCAATACCCATTTCATATCAAACGCGGTAAAAAACTCGTTGGATCAGCGGGTGTCGCAAGCTATTTGCAACATAGCGACAAAATCGCGCCATTACTTCCCACCATCAAACGTAATGCCTTGCTGCAAAAAGAATGCCAGCAATTTTTACCAACGATGTTTCAACGATGTGAAGTCTTGCAGCTTGTGGAAGATTGTTTGATACTGGCGACCCCAAACGCAGCGATTGCTAGTAAATTAAAACAAAATTTACCAAAATTACAATTACATTTACAACAGCAAGGCTGGCAGGTTAGCGCAATACGGGTGAAAGTACAAGTCAGGCCACAAAACCCCTATGTTCCAGAGAAGAAGCAGCTTTTCCTTAGTCAAAATGCCATTTTGGCATTCAGCCGACTAGAAGATAGCTTGGAAAAGACCGGGCAAAATCAAGAATTATTGGCCGCACTTGAACGCTTAATTCAACGCCATCGTAATAAAGAAACCTAGGCGAGAACTCGCCGTCGATGAGTTTGGATTAGGCCAATGCCCATTCACGCTGTTCCTGCTCTGCATAAGTGCTGGGAACTTGGTTCATATCATCAAAAGTAACGACCTCAAACGCATCTGGTTGCGCCAACAGTGCACGTAGCAACTGATTATTCAAGCCATGCCCAGATTTATGCGCTGAATAACTGGCCAATAATGGATGCCCCGCCAGATACAGATCGCCAATGGCATCCAAAATTTTGTGCCGTACAAATTCATCTTCAAACCGAAGGCCATCCGCATTTAGTATGCGGTATTCGTCCATGACGATTGCATTTTCCATCGAACCGCCTCGCGCCAAACCAATGCCACGCAACATTTCAACGTCTTGCATAAAACCAAAGGTACGCGCTCTGGCAACATCTTGCACATAAGAAACCTTGGCGAAATCAACTTCGGCAGTCTGGGTCGTACCGTCCACCGCTGGATGATTAAATTCAATGAAAAACTGTAGTTTAAATCCTTCAAATGGTTCTAATCTGGCCCATTTTTCGGTTTTACCTTGGCCTTCTCGGATTTCTACTGGCTTTAAGACACGGATAAATTTTTTCGCGGCGGGTTGCTCCTGCAAACCAGCCTGCTGCAATAAATACACAAACGATGAAGCCGAGCCATCCATGATAGGAATTTCTTCTGCACTGACATCGATAAAAATATTATCAATGCCAAGCCCAGCACAAGCAGAAAGCAAATGCTCAACCGTAGAAATACGCGCGGCACCATTCACCAAGGTGGACGCCATACGAGTATCGCCGACCTGCATCGCTAAGGCCGGGAATATAACTGGTGGTGTTAAATCGATGCGCGTAAAAACAATACCCGCATCAATTGGGGCTGGTCGTAAAATCAAATCAACCTTGGTGCCAGAGTGAACACCAACGCCGACGGTTTTGACCTGCTGCTTAATTGTTCTTTGTTTTAACATGCGTAAATTATCCTAGAAACGGCGGTTGGACGAGCGTGAGTGTGCGTTTTTGCGGCTTCCTGCCTAGACGCGACGACGACGCAGACTACATT
>OFSE01000420.1_pt1 | contig 12767 bp, 9 predicted proteins | sample 1543261 | NCBI WGS metagenome assembly OFSE01 (sample SAMN07774225, study PRJEB24372) | wastewater metagenome | isolation source: Exp Tend VB 50WW | collected 2016-02 | reverse complement strand
GCTGTGCAGTATAAAGCGGGGGTCATTATTATTGTGTTTAACAATGGCATGTTTGGCACCATCCGCATGCATCAAGAGAAAGAGTTTCCTGCTCGCGTGTCTGGCACAGAATTGCATAACCCAGATTTTGCCGCTTTAGCTCGTGCTTATGGTGCGCTTGGCGAAGTGGTGGTAAGCACAGAAGAGTTCGCACCTGCTTTTGCGAGAGCCTTGGCGCACACGCAGCAACATCAACTACCAGCGCTGATTGAGCTTCGTTATGACGGAAACCTCATCACGCCTGGCGCAACATTGATGACAATGAGAAAGACCGCACAGAGCGCCGGGAAGTAAGGCGGCATTATCAATAGAAGAGAACTTAACGCCACTAATCACCGCGCGGAGATTTAACTCCTCGCGGCTTTCACAAAAATTGTTCTCGGACGACTTAACTAAACTGCGAGAAATCTGGTTTACGTTTTTGAAAGAATGCCATGAATGCTTCTTTGGCTTCAGGCGCATTGAGCATCGCTGCAAAATGGGCATTCTCTTCATTCATTTTTACCCTCACCAACTCGGCGCGGTCGCCACGCATGAGTCGCTTGGTCAAACGTATTGAAGCTGCCGGCAGAGCAACCAACTTTGTCGCCTGTTTTTGCGCATACGGAAGTAATTCTTCGAGCGGTAAAACTTTGTTCGCAAAGCCCATCTCAAGTGCTTCTTGCGCGCTAAACGGCTCACCCAGCATGAGTTTTTCAGCTGCTCGTTGGTAGCCAACGATTTGTTGGAACACGAGGCTCGATGCGAATTCTGGACATAAGCCCAATTGCGTGAAAGGCATCGATAGCTTCGCATTCTCTGCCAAGTAAACCATGTCGCAATGCATTAAAAGCGTCGTACCAATACCGACTGCCGCACCAGAAACCGCAGCAATAACAGGCTTGCTTGCATCATTGAGCGCATGCATAAATTGGTATACCGGCGGTGCATCTGAAGTCGCGAGCATTGCCGCATTTTTCATAAAATCTTCTAAATCATTTCCTGCTGTAAAAATCTCTGGCTTACCGGTAATAAGAATGGCACGTACTGCCGTGTCTTTATCTGCCGCGCGCAAGGCGTCTGCCATACTTTGATACATGGCACTCGTAATTGCGTTTTTCTTCTCTGGGCGATTGAAGTTAATCGTCAAAACGCCGTTTTCTATGTTGGTTTGGATTTCCATTTTGGTCCCGTTATTTGCTTACAGAATAGTCACTTGCGGCTTAACCCTGATCAGTTCTTAGCCGACCTCGTAACGTCTTTACTAGAGAAAAATCTAGAAAAAAATAAACCGCACAAATGCGCGGTTTATTTATTCTTCCATGAGTCTCAACGACAAACTTACATACGCTCAAAAATACCGGCAGCACCCATACCGGTACCCACACACATTGTCACCATGCCGTACTTTAAGTTATTTCTATGCAAAGCATGAATGGTGGTTGCCGCTCGGATCGCGCCAGTCGCACCAAGTGGGTGACCTAAGGCAATTGCACCACCCATAGGATTGACTTTAGCTGGATCCAGACCTAAGTCTCCAACCACTGCCAATGCTTGCGCAGCAAACGCTTCGTTCAACTCAAACCAGTCGATTTGGTCTTGCGTAATGCCGGCGGCACGACAAGCGGCTGGGATGGCTTCTTTTGGACCGATTCCCATAATTTCAGGCGGCACACCGCGTACCGCAAACGAGGAGAACTTCGCCAGCGGCGTGAGATTGAATTGCTTCAATATCTTTTCGCTGACCAAGATCAACGCACCAGCGCCGTCAGAAGTTTGCGAACTATTTCCTGCTGTGACACTGCCCTTTGCAGCGAATACGGGTTTAAGTTTCGCTAATCCTTCGATCGATGTGTCTGGACGTGCGCCTTCGTCACGATTGACTGTACGCTTTTTCAACTCGATTTCGCCTGTTGCCAAATTTGGCACGCGATCAACAATATCCACTGAAGTCGTCTCAGCATCAAAAAAGCCTGCGTTCTGCGCAGCGATTGCACGTTGATGGGATTGCAATGCAAACGCATCTTGCGCGTCACGTGAAACTTTCCACTGCTGTGCGACTTTCTCAGCCGTCAAGCCCATGCCATAAGCCATACCCACGTTTTCATCTTGCAAAATCGCCATATTCATTGATGGATTGTTTCCCATCATTGGCACCATCGACATCGATTCGACACCGGCCGCAACCATCACGTCAGCCTGACCGACGCGAATACGATCCGCCGCCATCGCAATTGCAGTAATCCCAGAAGCGCAATACCGATTGATGGTCACGCCACCTATCGTATTTGGCATACCCGCTAGCAGTACGCCCATACGCGCAATATTCAAGCCTTGTGAACCCTCGGGGAAAGAGCAGCCGACGATTGCGTCTTCGATCAGTTTCGGGTCCAGATTGGGCACTTGCGCTAACGCCGATTGCAATACGCGCACCAAGAGGTCATCTGGACGTGTGTTACGAAACATGCCACGACCGGATTTACCGATCGGCGTGCGAGTTGCAGAGACGATGTAAGCGTCTTGAAGTTGTTTAGTCATGTTAAGGTCCTCGCCAAGTTTTGTTTAGTTACGAACTGGCTTGCCAGTTTGCATCATGCCCATAATGCGCTCTTGTGTTTTTGGATGATTCAATAATTCCATAAACGCTTTGCGCTCCAAGTCGAGCAGCCATTGCTCGCTTACTAAACTACCGTTATCGATATCGCCACCGCTGACCACTTCGGCAATCATTCTGCCCAATTTGAAGTCATGCGCAGAAATAAAACCACCATCTCGCATATTGATTAATTGACCAGCAATGGTCGCCATACCGTGACGCCCCGCCACCGGTACCAATTTACGCATCGGTGGGCGATAACCCGCATCAAACATGGCACGTGCTTCAACTTTTGCGACATGTAAGAGTTCGTACGGGTTAAACACGATCACATCATCTGCGGACAAATAACCCATCTTTTGCGCTTCAATAGCTGACTTAGATACGGCTGCTGTGGCGGCATTCGTGAAATAATTTTTCAAGAACTGCAACAAATCTGTGCCCTTGGCGTCAGCGGCAGCGCGCACTGCGGCCTCCTTAAGACCGCCACCACCGGGAACTAAGCCAACGCCAACTTCAACCAAGCCGATATACGATTCGATGGAAGCGACACGTTTCGCTGCGTGCATTAACAATTCACAACCGCCACCCAAGGCTAAGCCGGCAACCGCCGCGACGACTGGAACGTTGGCATACTTCAAGCCTTGATGCGCTTGCTGTAAGCGCGAAATAGCAGGTTCTATGGCTTTGACACCACCTGACATAAACAGCGGCAACATCGCTTGCAAATCCGCACCTGCTGAGAACGCACCGCCATCGGCCGCATCGGCACTCCAAATCACCAAGCCTTTGAAATTTTTCTCCGCTTCAGCAATCGCCTTTTCCATACCTTCGATGACGCCTGGGCCAATGACGTGCATTTTGGTCTTCATCGACAAAATCAAGACGTCATCGTTCTGATGCCATATGCGTACCGAATCATCTTCAAAGAAAGTGGTACCTGCTGTCGCACCATTTGCACCACCTGCACCCAAGACTGGCGCACGGAAGGCTTGCCGGTCGTATACCGCTAAAGTCGAGCGCGGCACATACTTCTGGCTGCTAGCCGACCAAGAGCCCTCTGCGGAATGAACACCAGTGCGGCCATCAAATACCCATGCGGGTAACGGCGCATTGCATAGCGCTTTTCCGGCATCGATATCTTCTTTGACCCATGTGGCAACTTCTTGCCAACCCGACGCCTGCCATGTTTCAAACGGCCCTACATTCCAACCAAAGCCCCAGCGCATAGCGAAATCAATGTCACGTGCATTGTCAGCGATGCTGGCGCTATGCACCGCAATATAGTGGAAAGCATCACGGAAGATAGCCCACAAAAATTGCGCTTGAACATTCGTCGATTCACGCAAAGACTTCATCTTCTTAACCGGATCTTTTTCTTTCAAAATCCGCGCTACCAAGTCATCTGCTTTCGCGCCACCCGTTACATATTGTGCAGTGGCGAAATCGAGCCTTTGAATATCTTTACCTACTTTTTTATAAAACCCAGCACCCGCCTTTTGTCCTAAAGCACCACCAGCAACGAGCTTCGCCAAGACTTCGGGTGTTTTATACACCGCAAAGAAAGGGTCATCCGTTAAATTGTCTTGCATGGTTTTGATGACGTGACCCATGGTGTCTAGGCCGACCACATCTGCCGTACGGAAGGTGCCGGAAGAGGCGCGTCCCAATTTTTTACCTGTTAAATCGTCCACAACGTCAACGGTGAGACCAAATTTCTCTGCTTCGTAAATCGTTGCCAGCATGCCGAAAATACCGACGCGGTTGGCGATAAAGTTTGGCGTATCTTTTGCACGCACCACACCCTTACCCAAAGTGGTCGTGAGGAAGCCTTCAAGTTGATCGATAATTTCCGGGCGTGTTGCCACCGTTGGAATCAATTCCACCAAATGCATGTAGCGCGGTGGGTTGAAAAAATGCACGCCACAAAAACGCGCTTTCAACTCAGCATCGAAGCCTTCGGACAATGCCGTAATGGACAAGCCAGATGTATTTGACGCAAAAATCGCATTCGGCGCGATGTGGGACGCCACTTTTTTGTATAAATCATGCTTCCAATCCATGCGCTCAGCAATGGCTTCAACGATCAAGTCACATCCAGCCAGGACATCGAGATTGTCTTCGTAGTTGGCGACTTCAATCAAACTTGCATCGTCCTTATTACCTAGCGGTGCAGGATTGAGTTTTTTAAGATTGTCGATTGCGCGCAATACGATGCCGTTTTTCGCACCCTCTTTTGCCGGCAAATCAAATAACACCACAGGCACTTTGGCGTTGACGCAGTGCGCAGCGATCTGCGCCCCCATCACACCTGCGCCTAGAACGGCGACTTTTTTTACGATGAAATTAGTCATTTTCTTACCTCATATGTTGCGCGCCGCTGCTTGTGTCACCAATTCTGACAAAGTCGACAAACGCGAAAATTCAAACAGTTTTGGTATTGCGGAATTTGAAAATCCCCGCTTTGCCCATTGCACCAGCGGGGATTTTTCAAGTTTTAGAACAACTCAGCATCTAAAGAAAGCAAGTTCGCAGATCCTGAACGGGCTTGACGAATCAACATCGCCGTTTCTGGGTACAAACGCGCAAAGTAAAAGCGTGCGGTCGCGATTTTCGCAACGTAAAAATTGTCGCCAGAGTCTTTCTTTTCTAACGCAATTTTTGCCATTTGAGCGAAGAAATAGCTATACACCATGTGACCGACAACCCGCAGATACGGCACAGCAGCGGCACCCACTTCATCTGGATTTTGGAAGGCCTTCATACCGATTTCCATGGTCAGCTTGGTGACTTTATCGCCCAATTCAGCCAGGGGCGTGACAAATTCAGACAAAGCTTCGTTAGTGCCGTTAGCTTCGACAAAGGCTTGTACTTTTGCGCCAAATTTACGGAGCTTCGCGCCGTTATCCATCAAAATTTTACGACCCAACAAGTCCAACGATTGAACTGTGTTTGTTCCTTCGTAAATCATGTTGATACGGGCGTCACGAACATACTGTTCCATGCCCCATTCAGCGATAAAACCGTGGCCGCCGTAAACCTGCAAACATTCGGATGTTGCTGTCCATGCGTTATCTGTAATGAAGGCTTTAATGACAGGCGTTAACAACGCAACTTCATCAGCACAATCTTTACGCACTTCTTCATCAGGATGATTTAACTCTTTGTCGAGTTGCAACGCCACGTACGCACAGAAAGCGCGGGCGCCTTCGGCATAGGCTTTGGCTGTGAACAGCATACGGCGCACATCCGCATGCACAATAATTGGATCAGCTGGGCGATCTGGCGCTTTGGGGCCTGACAAGCTGCGCATTTGAATGCGATCTTTGGCATAAACCAAGGCATTTTGATAGGCAATTTCAGTCAATCCCAGTCCTTGCATACCAACACCCAGACGCGCGGCGTTCATGAAAACGAACATCGCATTCAAGCCTTTGTGTGGTCCGCCGATCAACCAGCCTTTGGCTTCATCTAAGTTCATTTGGCATGTTGAGTTGCCATGGATGCCCATTTTTTCTTCGATCGCGCCGCAGAAAATAGGGTTTCTTGCGCCCAAAGTACCATCTTCATTTGATAAAAATTTCGGCACGATGAATAAGGAAATGCCCTTTGATCCTTCGGGTGCTCCTGGTAAACGTGCCAACACGAGGTGAATAATATTGTCGACCATGTCGTGCTCACCAGCCGAGATGAAAATCTTCGCGCCGCTAATTTTGTAAGAGCCGTCAGCCTGTGGTTCCGCTTTGGAACGCAACATACCCAAATCCGTACCGCAATGGGGTTCGGTTAAGCACATCGTACCGGTCCATTCGCCAGAAATGAGTTTGGGCAAATACAAGGCCTTTTGCTCAGGTGTGCCATGTTCATGGATGCACTCGTAAGCACCATGCGATAAGCCTGGATACATAGTCCACGCTTGATTCGCCGAATTCAACATTTCGTAAAACGCATTGTTCACGACCAAGGGCAAGCCTTGTCCGCCAAATTCGGGGTCGCACGATAATGCCGCCCATCCTGCCTCCACATACTGTTTGTAGGCCTCTTTGAAGCCTTTTGGCGTGGTTACTTCATGGGTGGTTTTGTCATGGTGGCAGCCTTCGCGGTCGCCAGAGTGGTTCAACGGGAACAGCACTTCCGCTGTAAATTTTCCACCTTCTTCGAGGACTTGATTGATGATATCTGCATCCATCTCGTCATACTTCGGTAATTGTTTCAATTCGGCTTCAACGCCTAACAACTCGTGTAAAACAAACTGCATATCCCGCAAGGGAGCGACATACTGACCCATTATTTTCTCCAGAAGACAAAGTTAAAGCCGTTGAACAAATTTTTTTACCGACGTTTTTTTAAACCAACTACTTTGAAAATACTCAGCTACTTTTCGTGCTTTTCTGTACTCAATTCGCCACCTCAAATCAACCGAGTAAGCGACGGATAACCTTAAGCAGAATAATATTCAATCACCCGCTCAAATCCTTGCTGCGCGCGCTCTATACTGCCTGGCTTGCGCAGAAAACGTGCGTCATGGTGCAGTGCGAGCACCAAGCCATACATTTCATACACGATCTGCTGCGCATCAACATCTGCGCGCAAATGCTGGCATTGAATCGCCTGCTTCACCGCTCGTAGCAATGCGCCTTGCCACGCCAACACCATGCCCACTAACTCTTCACGAATCGGCCCTTGCCTATCGTCATACTCCACCGCACCACTGATGTAAATGCAGCCCGAGGCTATTTCGTGGCTTAACCGTGCCAGCCAAAGTGTAAACATGCTACGTAGTCGCGGCAGACCTTGTGCTTCTTTCACGCTCGGGTAAAACACTTCTAATTCAAAACGCGCGTGATAGAGCTTGACGACTTCTATTTGCAAATCTTCACGTGAGCCAAAGTGTGCAAAAACCCCCGACTTACTCATGCCCATCTTTTCCGCTAACACGCCGATGGTCAAGCCTTCGATGCCGTGTTTGCTTGCGATTTCCAAAGCCATGTCCAAGATTGCAGCACGGGTAGTTTCACCCTTGCGCTTTTGCTTCACTGTATTGTCCATTGCCAGCTTTTTTGTCTTATCAATTGGGTGGTTCGCTCAGGAAATCAACGAAGCAAATTAAACGAACGACCGTACTATTAATCAGCCAGATCAAAAAGTCAAACAAGTTGCGACGTTTAGAGGAGACGCCCTAGCGCAAAAAAATCATCGCACTTTTCTCTCGATCAATTTCGATCACGCCGCACTTTGCCTACGCTCGAGCACGATATCTTTACGAATCACCACTCAATCCACCAGTGCGCGCGTAATCCATTTGTCGCCGATCGCGTTTGGTCGGTCGACCAGTGATTTGCGCGCTGGGCTCCTTGTACAATTTTCGCTGCATCGCAACATCGATGCGTCGCTGCTGGCTTTCCGCAGTTTCGGCATACAACGTTTGCGCAATTGTTGCAGAACCTCTGGTTTCTGAAATCCGAATAACATGCACGGTCCAGGTTTGTTCTGCGACATGAATTTCTAACTCGTCGTCAATTTTGATTGCATGCGCTGGCTTTACGCGCGCGCCGTTTTGCAAAACACGCCCCAAAGAAACGGCGTCAGTTGCTAAACTTCTGGTCTTGAAAAAACGCGCCGCCCAAAGCCATTTGTCGATCCTGGTGCTATCACTCATCAAACTTCATTCCTGACACGCGATTGTCGATTAATGAAAAAGCAGTGCATTCGCTCGCCCAAAAATGCTTCACTGCAGCATTTTTGATTGCTTTTGGAAGCAATTATTTTTCAACATATTCGGAACGATCATACTATTTTTCGCGGCATTTGAAAGATAAAAAACGTGATTCTCGAACTAAATTTTTCTGCTCGTTAAACAAGCGCCGACAAAAATTTATCGTAGCAACAAAGACGTTTTTTTAAGTACAAAACGATGTACTAACAAAAGCTTAGAAAAATAGAAAACGCTGTTTCCGCGATAAGCGCGAGCTACGCTTTCAGCTTAGATCTGCTGCGCACAATAAAGCATACTGCCCACTTTTTTACGCAAGTATGCCTTTTTGCGCTTAGATTAAGGGCGGACAAAAATAATACTAAGTGATGTATATCAAATTTAGGTATAGCCGCCCCAGGTAACGATTTTCATCGCGGTGCGGTAGATGACATAGGCGCAGCCGTGCCAGAAGCGTTCAAACCACGAACGATTGATGTAATCAGCGAGTGCGATTGGTACCCCGTCTTGCACGCCCGTCTCCAAGTGGCGACGAAGGCTGGCGCAAAACTCCGCATTGCGAATCACAATATTCGCCTCGTGGTTCAAGAACAAGCTGAGGCCGTCGACATTACTTGAACCAACCGTTGCCCAATCGTCGTCAATCACGGCAACCTTCGCGTGCAATTGGGTTTTTCTATATTCGACGATCTTCACGTTGTGACTCAACAATTTTGGGTAAAACGAGCGCGTGACAGCATCTTGTAAATGAAATTCGCCGACACCTATCAACAACGTGACATCTACGCCGCGGCTCGCCGCCGAAATCAAAGCTTGGCGAAACTTTCGCCCTGGTGCGAAATACGGGTTCGCCAAAATCGCCTGTTTTTTCGCCATTCCCAGCGCTTGCAAATACGCGCGCTGAATGGTTGCGCGATTACGTAAATTGTCGCGAATCACAAACGCAGCATGCATTGGGCCTGTGTTCGTCTGCGGCGCAGGCAAGCGCAAACGCCAACCTAGACTCAGGCGCGCACTGAACCCAAGTCGCCCAATGCGCAACCACTGCGCCTCAATTTCTTTGCGAACTTGGGCGACTAAAGCACCCTCAAGCAACACTGCAAAATCCCAGCGCGGAAAGGGCAAGCGCGCGCCAGAGCCATCATCTGCCAAATAGTCGTCGATGATATTGATGCCGCCAATCAGTGCGCGCTTGGCATCGAATACACCTAACTTACGATGGTTGCGCGCAAGGCCGCGTTTAAACCATGGGTTAAACCGCCGGCAGGCAACGCCTGCACTAGAAAATTTTTGTGCCAATGCATTAGCACGCGCATCACCCGAACCCACCCAATCGATAATGACATGCACCGCGACGCCGCGTTGCGCAGCGTCACATAAAGCGTTCCTTACCTGATTCGCTGTGGCGTCATCGCTAAAAATATACGTTTCTAGATAAATTTCGCGTTGTGCGTGCTGGATCTCGCGCAACAAAGTCGCAAAAAAATCACTACCACAGTGCAGTAATTGGAGCTGGTTTCCCGCGACGAATTGAAGTTTTGCCATTTTATGTTTGCGTTGCGTCGCTAAACACTAAGATCGCAAGCTCAGGCTGGCAACGATAGGGACATGATCAGACAAAGTATCCCAAGGGGCGCCGCGCAATACGAGCGCTTCATGAATCTGAAAACCGCGTTGATAAACACGATCCAAAGACAGCCACGGCAGGGCGGCTGGGAAGGTCTTCGCGTGGCTTTGCCAACGTGGCCACTGAACCTTCGAGAGAATATAATTGCTTCGTCGACCAAACGCTGTGGAAGCAAGCTTGCTGGCTTTGCTCACGCGTTGATCAAACACTTCAGACACGGCAAGTTCCTGATACATGACTCGACTTAAGCGCTGCGTCCAGTCGTTAAAATCGCCGGCAATAATCAGCGGTGCGTTGTCGGGCAAATCGCGTTTTATTTGCATCACTAATTTCGCAACCTGGCGGCGCCGACTTACGGCAAATAAGCCCAAATGAATCACAAAACAGTGCACTTCAGTGCCATGCACCGACACCACTGCATGCAATATTCCTCGCTGCTCGTACGCATGATCAGAGACGTCATAGTTATTCACCCGTGTAATCGGGAAACGGCTTAACAGCGCGTTGCCATGGTGCCCGTGGTCGTACACGGCATTCATGCCATATGCAGCTTCATGCGATTCTCCCGCCAAAAAATCATGTTGCCCATCTTCCGGCCATTGGTCGTGGGTACGAGCGTGTAGATCATGCCGCCCCTGAACTTCCTGCAAGAAAATTAAATCCGCATCAAGCAAACTCACCGCGTTTTTTATCCCATGAATACGCGAATGTCGCCCAAAACTGCTGACGCCTTTGTGGATGTTGTACGTCGCGATGCGAAGTTTCATGGATAAAGTTTCATTGATTTGCCTTCCTGCACCGTTCAGGAAGTTGTAGGATTGCCTCAGCATTCGAGGGAGAAAAACATAAATCCGCGGCAGCGCGCCAGTTCAACCAGCGATATTGCACATGCTCGCGCGGGGAAAGACTAACATCTTGCGTGTCCGGCAAGCATAAACCAAACACGTGCTCAACATTTTTCGTCACACCCGGCGCATAGCGGTGCCGCCAAACGGGGTAGATTTCATACACGTTTGAAACCGCCCAATCTTGCAGATCGAAGCTTTTCGCATCGAGTTTCGTCTCTTCCTGAACTTCACGTATTGCTGTGTTCATGAGAGGCTCATCGACATCATCTTTGGAGCCAGTAACAGACTGCCAGAACCCCGGCTTGTCGGCACGCTCTAATAACAACACATCGAGCGCTGATGTGTAGATCACTACCAACACCGATTCAGGAATTTTGTAATTCATTTTTTGCAAAAATTTCTTTATGTCTGCGAATGACGCGATTTTACGCGAACTAGACAGGCAAAAAAAATGACCCAAATTTGGGTCATTTTTTGGGCCATTTTTTTAATGCATTTTTCCACGTAACTCGAAACCTAAATAACTTTCGCTTCCGTCGCCCGCAAACGAATATGCAATTCACGCAACTGTTTTTCATCAACAACGGATGGCGCTTGCGTTAACAAGCACTGTGCACGCTGGGTTTTAGGGAACGCGATCACATCGCGAATCGATTCGGCACCCGTCATCATCGTCACAATCCGATCCAGCCCGAAAGCCAAGCCGCCATGCGGTGGCGCGCCGTATTGCAAGGCATCTAATAAGAAACCAAACTTCAATTGGGCATCATCATCACTGATTTTCAATGCACGGAAAACCTTGCTTTGAACTTCAGCACGATGAATACGTACAGAACCGCCGCCCAATTCCCAACCATTCAAAACCATGTCATAGGCTTTTGCAATGCACTTTCCTGGGTCCGTTTCCATGAAGTCTTCATGGCCATCTTTTGGCGCCGTGAAAGGATGATGCGTCGCTGTCCAACGGTCGTTCTCTTCATCATGCTCAAACATCGGGAAGTCGATAACCCACAAAGGTTTCCAACTATCTTCAAACAAACCATTCGTTTTACCAAATTCGCTATGACCAATTTTTACGCGCAATGCGCCGATTGCATCGTTCACAATCTTCGCTTTGTCTGCACCGAAGAAAATCAAATCACCATCTTTCGCACCAGTGCGCGTTAAGACTTCATTCAGCGCTGCGTCGTGAATATTTTTGACAATAGGTGATTGCAAGCCATCACGCCCTTGCGCTTTGTCGTTGACTTTAATGTACGCCAAGCCTTTTGCGCCGTAGATCGCAACGAATTGCGTATAAGCTTCAATCTCAGATCGAGGCATATTCGCGCCACCCGGCACCAATAAAGCGACCACGCGGCCATTGTGCATATTGGCGGCACCAGAAAACACTTTAAAGTCCACGTCCTTCATGACATCTGTGAGTTCTGTGAACTGCAATTTCACGCGCATGTCCGGCTTGTCTGATCCATACAGGCCCATCGCTTCAGAGAAATTCATCACTGGGAAGGGATTTGGCAAATCAATATTCAAGGTGTTCTTGAATACCAAGCGAATCATTTCTTCAAACAAGTCGCGAATCTCTTGCTCGGACATGAACGAGGTTTCGCAATCAATCTGCGTAAATTCGGGTTGGCGGTCAGCACGCAAATCTTCATCGCGGAAGCACTTGGTGATCTGATAGTAGCGATCAAAATTTGCCACCATTAACAATTGCTTAAACAACTGTGGCGATTGTGGCAGGGCAAAAAACTCACCAGCGTTGACGCGTGAAGGAACCAAATAATCACGCGCACCTTCTGGCGTTGATTTCGTTAACATCGGTGTTTCGATATCGATAAATCCATTCGCATCAAGAAACTTGCGCACTTCCATCGCGACTTTGTAACGCAAACGCAAATTGTTTTGCATTTGTGGACGACGCAAATCCAAAACACGATGCGTCAAGCGCGTGGTTTCTGACAA
>OFSE01000419.1_pt1 | contig 12771 bp, 22 predicted proteins | sample 1543261 | NCBI WGS metagenome assembly OFSE01 (sample SAMN07774225, study PRJEB24372) | wastewater metagenome | isolation source: Exp Tend VB 50WW | collected 2016-02 | reverse complement strand
GCGTTGTGTTCCATGTTGCCGAATTCTGGACGCGCGTTCAGTCCGCGTCAAGCCAAGCCATTTCCCGCCCCTTTCTGGCGATGTCAGACCCGGCCACTACGATGCGCGGCATGGGGACCACCGCTGCGATCACCGCCCTGAGGGGGCGACTGCCGACCCGACTCTACCCGTGGGACCGTGTCCGACTCGCGACCCGTGCCCTCGACGGCCACCCGCACGGGACGACGCCGCGCACGGTCGCGTCTGCCCTCGGGATCCGGCTGCTGGTCGGCCGCACGTCGGGCTGCGGTGGCGAGTGCGTGAGCGGCGACGACGTGGTGATCGGGCACCACCGGGACGCGCGGACGCAGGCGCTGCTCGCGTGGCACGGGATCGCGCACGTCCTGCTGCGGCGGGAGGCGTGGGATCACGACGAGGGGGACGTCTGGATGCTGACGTTCGAGCTCGCGTGCCCGAAGGCCGTCGTGGATCAGGACGTCGACGAGCTCGTCGCGACCACCTGGGCGCCTGAGGCCGTGGTCAGGGCGTGGGTGCCGATCGCGCGGACGCTGGGGCGTAGGTAGCTACTCGACCGGGACCTCGCGAGTGCGACAGGCCCACGGGGACGGCCGGTCGGGACACGCCTCGTCCGGGCCGACGCATCGGGCGCCGCACGGGAGTTGCGGGGCCTCGCAGTAGAGGCCGCAAGCGGAGCAGTCGGCGTCGTGAAACGACAGCACCATCGCCGGGGGCGTCCGCTCTCGGCAGACGCATCGGGCGTCCGTGCACGCCTCGTAGTCGATCAGGACCGATCCGTCGTCGTTCTCGCAGGCGCAGTCGGCGCACTGAGTCGGGCCGGTCGGGTCCGATCCGCGGTTCTCGCAGACCGTGATGGTCGGCGGCTCGCACGCCACCAGCAACGCCACCACCAGCCACACCGCACGCATCGTCGACCCCGCCCGGACACCGCCGGTGGGTCGACAGTACCCGCACGCGTCGAATTCGTCGGGGAAATCGACCATCGACCCGACACGTTAAGCGTGTTGACAGGCTACACGCTACCCGTGTAGGGTGCGTCCCATGCTGACGAACCCCACCACCTGCCGCCGCTGCAACGGAATCGACGCCCTTGGCCAGTTCGAGGACGCGCACTGGCGCGGCCAGACCCTGCGCGGCGCGGACGGCCGTGCCCTGTGCGTGCGCTGCGAGGGGAGCGGCGAGGAGCCGCCCTGCGCGGCGGACTGCGACTGCGACGCGTGCTGCGCCGCGTACGACGACGCCCACCCCGACGACGCTCACCCCGACGACGCCGCGATCGCGGCCTGAACCGGAGACGACCCATGACCCCCACGATGAACGCCCTGCTGGACGCCCGCACGAACCTCGATCGCGCATCGGCCGCGCACCAGCACGCGGTCGACCAGCTCGCGATCACGACGGAGCGCTGGCTCGAGTCGCGGCCCGACCGCATCCGCCTCGACGCGTACCGCGACACGCTGCAGGCCCGTCACGCGGCTGGTCGTGCCGTGAAGCTGGCCGAGCGCGCGGCCGTCGCGGCCGGCGACCTGTGCGGCGAGTGCATGCAGGTCGCCTCGGCCGGGTGCGACTGCGGCGAGCGGCCGGCCGTCCACTCCGCGGTGCGGGAGTCGAACGACTGGGTGGCCAGCGCCATGATGTCGATCGGCCTCGGCGGGGGCGTGCTGTGAACTCGCCCCGCCCTCTCCCCATGTCCGCGACCTCGATGCGCGCCGCGAAGCTCGACCCGGAGAGCCCGCGCCAGTGGGCCCGGTGGACGCTCGCGAGCCTCGACGGCGCGGGAGTCGTGTACCGCGGCCGGCTCACGAACGATGGCGTGGTCGTGCTGACGGGTGGGTCGTACACGCAGCCGTGTCACTGCGAGTTCGACGTGCTCGCGATCCTGCGGACGATCTGCCTGGACGTGGCGAAGCGGCACCCGGACATGAACCTCGACGCGAACGAGCTCGCGCGGGACGCGGTGGCGACCGTGGGTCAGCGGATGCGGCGGGAGCGGGCGTGGACGGTCAGCGAACTGGAGGTGGTGTGATGCCGAACGACACCGCCCCCATGGCGCTGGTGATGGACGAAGGCCGCGCCGCGTACGACGCGATCGAGGCCGTCAACTGGTCGACGCTGAAGATCATCGGCAAGAGCCCGCTGCACTTCCAGCACGCGAAGAAGACGCCCGGCAAGGACACGCCCGCGCGCCGCAAGGGCCGACTCGGACACCTCGCGGTGCTGGAGCGCGACCTGTTCCGCAAGTCGATCGCAGTGTGGGAGGGCGGTCGGAAGCAGGGCAAGGCGTTCGACGCGTTCGAGGAAGCGAACGCCGGACGCGAGGTTCTAAGCCAGAAGGAACTCGACGAGATCAACCTCATGGCCGCGATGGTGCGGACCGATCCGGCGGCGAAGAAGTACCTGACCGGCGGATCGGCCGAGGTCACGGCGACGTGGACGCGAGACGTGAAGCTCCCCGACGGCAGCGCGACGGTGTCCGTGAAGTGCAAGGGGCGGCTCGACTACGTCGCGCAGGCGGTGGTCGACCTGAAGACGACGCGTGACGCGAGCCCGGACGGATTCGCTCGCGAGGTTTGGCGCTACGGCTACCACACGCAGGCAGCCTGGTACGTCGACGGATACGCCGCCGCGACCGGGCGCGAACTCCCTGCGGTGCTGATCGCGGTGGAGTCGGAAGCGCCGCACGTCGTCGCCGTCTACCGCATCCCGGACGACATCCTGCAGATGGGCCGCGAGCACTACGAATCGCTGCTGGCCCGATACGCCGAGTGCAGCCGCGAGAACCGCTGGCCCGGCTACTTCATTGGCGAGAGTGAGCTGACGCTCCCGCGCTACGCGTATCCCCTCAGCGCAGACGAAAACCTGGACGACGTCGGCCTCGACTTCGGGGCAGAGGAGTAAGCCATGCACTTTGATGAGTTGTTTCCGAACCGCTTCATGAAGGCCGGAGAGTTCAAGGGGAAGGACGTCACCCTCAAGATCGCGAAGATCCTTCGGGAGGAACTGGAGGGCGACAAGGGGAAGGAGACGAAGGCGATCGTGTCATTCGACAAGACGCCGAAGCAGCTCGTCCTGAACAAGACGAACGCGCTGTGTCTGAAGGCGATGTTCGGTGCCGAGGTCGACGGCTGGGTCGGGAAGCGGGTGACGTTCTACCCGGCCGCGATCGAGTTCGGCGACAACGACCTCGCGATCCGCGTCCGTGGCTCTCCCGACCTCGCGGCCGACATGACGTTTGACCTGAAGCTGGCGCGGAAGAAGGCGAAGCCGACGACGCTCCGGAAGACCGGGAAGCCCGCCGCCGCTCCCGCTCCCGCCGAAGAACCGCCCCCCATGAGCGACGACGATCAGTCCGCCGCCGCGTAGCCACCACCACCCAGGGCCACGAGCCCGGAGACACCCATGAACAGCGTGCAGATCGTTGGACACCTCGGGGCCGACCCCGAAGTCCGGTTCACGAACGACGGCAAGGCGGTGGCGAACATCCGCGTCGCCACGAACGAAGGTAAGGATCAGGTCGAATGGCACCGCGTGACGTGCTGGGAGAAGACCGCGGAGCTTGTCGCGGAGTATTGCAAGAAAGGGAAGCTCGTCGGCGTGCAGGGCCGCATCCAGACGCGCGAATACACCGACAAGGAAGGCGTCAAGCGGTGGGCCACGGAGATCGTCGCGAACCGCGTCGAGTTCCTGGGCGGCAAGCAGGACGGCGACGCGGCCCCAGCATCGGGTGACGCGCCGGCTGAACGATCGTCGGCGGCTCCGGCCCCGACTCCGCGCGCGTCGTCGGGATCGCTGCCGACCACGTTCCCGAACTACGGCGGGGCGAAGAACGAGCCGATCGCCGGTGCTGCGGAAAAGGACCTGGAGTTCTACGCGGGCCGGGCACGGCAGACGCTCGCGGACCCGGAGAAGTCGAAGTTCCACGCGAAGGAGCGGCTGCTGTTGGAGGCCATCGATGCGGAACGCGGACGGGTCGGGACCGCGGCGCCTGCGTCGGGTGGCGCGGCCTCCGACGACGACATCCCGCCGTTCTGACCCGACACCTCACCCGCCCAACCGGCTCGCCCTCGCAAGGGGGCGGGCCTTGGCCGGTAGGAGGCCCGACATGCGACCGCTCTACGACCTACAGCCAGCCCAGCCCCGGAACGCCCGCCTGTGGGACGGGACGGCCGGGACGGGCGCGATCACGGTCCCGAGCGAGATCAGGAACGCGGCGACGCTGGACGACGCACGGCGGCTCGCCGGAATGAACCCGCACCTGCCGCACCGCGAGGACGTGCGCGCGGCGTTCGTGGCGGGGCGGGAAGACCGTGAACGAAACGAAGCGCCCACCGTGGCCCCGAAGCAGCAAGGAAGCCACGACCGCCCGCCGCGCTGCGCTGATCGCTGCGCTCCCCGGAACGCCTGCCAGTCTGCGCGAGGCGCTGCCCGCGTACGCGAGCTTCGAGGCGTCGACCCTGAACTACGACCTGCGCATGGTCGGGGCGACGCGCGGCGAGGACGGCGCGTACTCGATCGCCGCCGAGAAGCCGAAGAAGGCCCGCGCCGCCGCGGTGACGAGCCGTCCGATCGAACCGTCGGCCGCGCCCGTCCGCCCGTCGCTCGCGAGGGCCGCGCGCGAGGCGATCCGCGAGGCGAACGAGTCGGACGCGCCGGTGTACCTGGAGCCCGCGTTCGCGAAGGCGCTGCACGGGATGCTGGTCGAGGCGGGGCTGTGAGCGCGCAGGGGAGCCTGTTCGGCTACGTGATCGCCGCCGAGAAGTCGGGCGGCACGGTCTGGGGCATGGGGCGGAACGAAGCCGATGCCCGGAAGGACGCGGCCAAGGCGCTGAAGGACTACGGCCCGGCGACCGCGCCCGAACTCGTCGTGATGCCCGCGTCGCCGCCGCTGGTCGACAGGCTGCAGGAGATCGGCGGCGGACCGCAGTTGAGGTGGACTTGCTGGGAGGGCGTGGCGCGGCTCACGTCGGAGTCGACGATCGGGGAGGCCGCGTGACCACCCAATGGGCCAAGGAGCGCCACACGGTCGCCGCAACGCGAGGCATCTCAGCGGGCTGGCGCGTCCCGGTGACGGCGTGCGGGCTGGTCGTGCGGTCGGGCAGCGACGTGAGCGACGTGCTGCCGCCGACTTGCGTGCGGTGCCGCGATCTCGCGAAGGCTCGGCTGGCACAGCCGGAACTGCGGATGGAGGCGAGCCGTGCGTGACCTGCGGATCGGATCGCTGTTCAGCGGCATCGGCGGGCTGGAGTTGGGCCTGGAGCGCGCCGGATTCGGCCCCGTGGCGTGGCAAGTCGAGATCGACCCGTTCCCGCGTGCGGTCCTCGAGAAGCACTGGCCGAACGCGGTGCGGCACGAAGATGTGAAGGCCGTTGGAGCGCACAACCTGTCACCCGTGGATGTGATCTGTGGCGGATTCCCCTGTCAGGACATCTCGCTCGCGGGACGCGGTGCCGGACTCTCCGGCGAGCGATCCGGCCTCTGGTTCGAGTACCTCCGGATCGTCCGCGAACTCCAGCCCGCGCTCGTCATCATCGAGAACGTCGCGGCGCTCCGGAAGCGCGGGCTTCCAACTGTCCTTGCTGGATTGGAGGACGCCGGATACCGCAGCACCGTCCTCGACATCGCCGCGTCGGACGTCGGCGCGCCGCACCGCAGGAAGCGGATATTCATCGTTGCCGAACGCGTGGCCGATGCCGCGAGCGGAGCACGATTCGGGCGGGCATCGGGGCACGAAGGACACGCTGCATTCGGCGGTGAAGGCGTGGCCGACGCCGACAGCGGGCGACGGGTCTCGCGGGTCGCTGACGATGATGCGCGGGAACCCGACGCTCAAGGGGGCGGTGAACTGGCCGACGCCTGTGGCCGGCGACTCGAAGGCCGTGGCGAACGCGACGGCGATCCGGTCGGACCCGAACAGCAAGCACCACTCCGGCACGACGCTCACGGACGCGACTCGGATCTGGGCGACGCCGACGGCGAGGGATCACAAGGACACGGGCGACCTGTCCCGCATCAACGCGCGGCCGGGGCGCCCTCCCGATCTGGTCCCGCGCATGGTTCAGGCGCTCGACCCGAAGAACACCGCCCCGCTGAACCCGGCATGGGTCGAGCAGTTGATGGGCTTTCCCAATGGCTGGACCGAGTTGCCGCCCGAAGTGCTTGGCCGTCTCGCCCTGGCGAGGCGCAAGCCCCGTGGGAAGCGCCCCGCACCGCCGCCAACGTCGCCGCCCGTGGAGCCCGATTGAAGGGGATCGGGAACGCCGTCGTGCCGCAGTGCGCGGAGGCGGTCGGCTTGTGGGTCGCCGCGAACCTGGCCCCGGCGCGGGCGCGGACTCACACGACGAGGGCGGCATGACGCTCTACGCCTGCCAGTGCGGTCACGTCGAGCTGGCGCAGGACCGCGAGCCGTACGCGTGCTCGCGCTGCCCGAAGTGCGGGTCAGGGATCGGGCGCCCGGTGGCGTCCAAGCATCGAATCGAGTCCGGCCGCTGCGTGACGTGTCGTCGGCCGGTCGAGTTGCTGGTGGCGGTCGGCGTGAGGCCGGATCGCATGGAGACGGCATGAGCCGACAGACGATCGACCGGGTGCACCACCCGAAGCGTGGCCCCGGCGCGCTGCACTACGAGAACGGCCCGGCGTCGTTCGTCGCGAATGACGGCACCGTGACGCCGCTCAAGTCCGCGAGCATGGGCGGCGCGAGCTCGACGCGCGGCAGCTGGCGCGTCGCGGTCGACCCCGAACACGGCCGCGTCGAGTGCCCCCTGGTCGAGGCGGGCGACGCACACCGGCGCGGATGGATCGCGTCCGTGGGCGACTGCTGGATCGTCTGGCTCGCGGCGAAGGGCCAGCGGTGGGGCGGCTTCCGGATGCGGATCGAGCCCGACAGTGGCGCGGCCCCGTGGACCGTCGAGGTCAGCATGCTCTGCGGCGGACGCCCCGCCTACGCCGCCAAGGTCGAGCGGTCGCGAGGGAAGCTGCCGCACCGCGAGCCGGAGGACGACCACTGGCAGACGTGGAGGCTGACCACCGGCGAGGTCATGGCCGTGCGCGACTGCGCGCCGGCCGTCGCTCCCGTCGAGCCGACGCCTGCGATGCAGGGGGTGCTGCTGTGACCCCGCCGCTGACCAGCCCGCAGGCGCGACCCGCGGCGTCCCCCGTCACCCTCAGCATCGACGAAGTCTGCCAGCGCCTCGACTGCCGCCGCACGAAGGTGAAGGAGCTGCTCCGCGCCGGCGACCTCACCCGAGCCGCCCGCGTCGGAGCCCGGACCCGCGTGACGATCGCGAGCGTCGAGGCGTTCGAGGCGCGGATCACCGGCGTCCGCCCCGCCGCCCCGCCCCGCCGCCGCGTGCCACGTCACCGCCCGGTCCCTGGCTCTGGCGGCGCTGCCGTGCTGGCGATCCCGATCGACTGAGCCTCCACGAGAGGAGGGTCCGCCCAATGAACGAGCCGGAGCGGCAGCACGATCAGCGGCGGGACCTGCGTGCCGTCGTAGAACCGCGACGTGGTCCGCGTCGTGGCGTGCCCGATCGTCTCGGACACGAGCGCCAGCGGAACGCCGGTGCCCTCCGCCCGGACCTCACGGCCGAGCTCGCGCGCCCACGTCACGAACGAGTGCCGCAGCTCCCCGAGGCTGTGGAGCGGCAGCGGCTTCTCACGGCGCCCGTTCACCCGCCCGAACGCCCGACGGACCTCGCGGCAATGGCGAGCGTTGTCGACCGGCTTCCCGAGCGCCTGCAGCCGAAGCGCCGCCGCGAACGACTGGCCGTCCAGGCTCTGCGTGTGGATGCGCCCGGACTTGTGGTCGAGCCGCACGGTCCCTGCGATCTCGCCGACGCCCAGCGCGCGCAGGACCGCTTTCCCCTCCCCGATTCGCGACACCTCCGTTTCGTGCAGCCCGGTCCGCGCCCGAAGCGCCAGCACGTCTCGCACGTCCTGCGGCTCGACCTCGCGGTAGACAGCCTCCAGCGCCTCGACGGTCCAGCCCTTCGCGCGCCTCGCTTTCTCGGGGCGAGCCTGTGGCACCCGGAGCGCGAGGGTCGGGTCGTTCGCGGTGAGCAGCGTCCCGGTGTGCTCCCTGAGGTACGCGGTGAAGGCCTTCAACGCGATGATGCGGTGTTGCCGCGCCGTGTCCCACGCAGCCAGGTGCGCCTGCAGGTCGGCCAGCGTCACGGCGCGCAGGTCGCGGCCGGCAAGGGCGTCGACCCAGTGGGCGAGGTAGAGGCGCAACCGCTTGCGGTAGTTCGGCGTCCGGCCCTCGGCGGCGACGTGGCGCAGGTAGCGGGCCACCGTGTCGGGGTCGAGCACGACGCGGCCCCGGTCCTCGTCGTCGCGCTTCAGGTACGCGGCCGGGTCGCGATCGAACAGCGCGAGCTCGCCGAGCGCGGCGGGCTCGGAGTCGACACGGAGCCGCAGCCGGTGCCGCACGCCGGCCACCTGGCGCTCGAGCAGCCAGACGGTGCGTCCGTGGCGATCCGCGGCGGTGCGTCCGCCTGCCCAGCGTCCGTTCCAGTTCATGCGGCCGGTCTAGCACCCTTGGGTGAGTGCGTCCGGAGTGCGTCCTGCGTGACGCGCTGCGTAATGACTCGGTGCGCGGACCTCTATAGAAGGTGGTGGTCCCGACAGGAATCGAACCTGTGGCCTACGCTTTAGGAAAGCGCCAGTGCGGGACCGGAGGAGCGGATATGGCTGATTTTGGCTCGATTGGTGGTCGCCCGGAGACGGCGGGAGACGGCGCTGGGCGGCTGAGTGCGTCCGAATTGCGTCCGGTGGACGCGGCTGGCCGGGAGTGGCCGGCGGAGTTGGTCGCGCTGGTCGGCGCGGTGGTCGACGTGGTGGAGGAGGACCTGGAGACGGAGCTCGCGGAGGCGCGGCGGGAGGCGGACGAGCTGCGCGCGCGGGTGGCGGCGCTGGAGGCGGCGGTCACCGGAACCATCGGGGCGTTCCCCGTCTGCGGATGGTGCGGGTGCGGCACGACGACCCTGCGCGACATCAATGGAGTCAAGCCGTGCTGTGACTCGTGTAACCGGCAGATGGAGTTCCCCGTCGCGGAGACTATTCCGGTCGATCTCGACCCGCTGCGCGACGCCCTCTCCGGCGGGACCAGCGCCCTCGACGCCGTGGTGTCGGCGGCGGTCGCTGAGGAGCGGGCGCGCATCCGGGCGCGGGTGGAGGCGCTGGCCCGCATGGAGACCGTCGGTCGGTACGACATGCAGACGTGCAGCGACGAGAACGACGAGCACGGCTACTGGCACGCCGCCGACGTGCTCTTCGCGATCGGCGGTGCGCTGTGATCGCCATTACCGCCGAGGTCGTGCTGTCCGCGCTGCTGGACGGGATCGACGACCCGCCGCCCGACGGGCCGCCCCAAGAACTGTGGGTCGCGCTGGGCAACGAACGCGCGCGCGTCCTGAAGATCACGGAGGACCGGGAGCACGCCGCTCGGCTTGTTGAGGACCGGAATAAGTGGCTCGCGCACTGCGAGGCGACGGCGGGGACGTGGACTTACCCCGACGGGGACATGAACCGGAAGGCCGTGCACGTCAGCAAGCCCCTGCCTGTCGGATACCTCGGCCGCGCCCGGCTGGTCCGGTACGTCGTCGCGTCGGAAGGCGGTGCGCTGTGAGCATCAACACGAAGGAGCTGCGGGCGCTGCTGGACGACGCGATCGACGCGGCGAACTGCGCCAACGCGGTCCACAATCTCGACGGCCACGAAACAGCGGCAGCGCACGCGGAGCGTCGTCGCGAGCGGGCGAGAGAGGCGGTGGCGATCATTGCTGCGGACGCACTGCCGGACCTGCTCTCGCTCGCGGAGGCGGTGCGCGAACTGGCGCCGCTGATCCGCACGCTCGACGCCACGATGGTCACGACGTACGCGGTGGACGACGGGATCGACCACCGACCGACTGCCACGCAGCGCGACGCCGCCCGGCGCGTGCTCGCGATCCTGGAGGGCAAATGAGCGAACTCCGAAGCGACGTGGTGGGCGTGGCGGTGACGTGCGCGGTGTGCCACCAGCGGAAAGCGCCGCGAGGCCGGTCCGCGCCCGCTGCGGCGTCCTACTGCGATTGGGACTGCCCCGGATACACGCAGGAACCGCACGCCGGATCGCTGTGGCCCGGCGAGTCGGAAGAAGCGTTCGGATACCCGGTGTCGGACGTGGGCACCCGGAAGGTGGCGCCGCCGCGCGCGGCAGGAGACGGACGATGACCCGACTTGAGATCGCTGCACGAATGCTCGCCGCCGAGAACCCGATCGAAGAACGCGACGTCGCGGCCGACGGCGCCAATCACGCGCGGATGGCGCTCGCGTGGGCCGACGCCCTGCTCGCCGCCGCCGAGAAGCCCGCCGCGTGCGCTGGCTGCAACGGGCGCGGCGAGGTCGGCGGACCGCTGCGGGACGGGTCGACCCAGACGGACGCGTGCTCGTTCTGCGCCGGGACGGGACGCGCCGAGAAGCCCGCCGAGGTCGAGCGGTGCCCGAACCACCACAAGGACGGGCGATGCTCGCTGGATGACGGGCACGCCGGGGATCACGTCGCGAAGTGGGGCGACACCGGAGCCGAGATCGCGCGGTGGCCGCGTCGGCTGTCTGACCTTGGCCGTGATGCCGAGAAGCCCGCCGAGTCTCCGTTCCCCAACCCGGTCGCCAAGCGAGACGCCGAGTGGACGCGGGCGTTTGCCGAGGCGGTCGGACTCGATTCCGGGCTGGCTGCGCCGATCATTCCGGGCGGTGTGAAGGCGTGCATCGAGCAGTTGCGCGCCGAGAAGCCCGCCGAGGCCGCGCCGGTCGTCCCGCCCGCGCTGCCGTGGGTCGTGCGACAGAAGTCGGATAAGCAGGTGTTTGCGGCGTTTCTCTGGGAGGGTGGTGCGGACCTGTACTTCTCTCGCATCGTTACCCCGGACGAGTTTGAGATTGTCGAGGTCGCCGCCGCGCCGACGGTCGCGCCGGTGAAGTTCGACGCGGACGGCGAGGCGGCCGGGACCGGCTGGCAAGCGTACGAGGGCGGCATGACGACGACGCTGACCATCGACATCCAACTCCGCCCCGGCGAGGACGCGGGCGAGACGGTCGCGAAGATGCTGGCGGCGTGCGGGAGGGGGCCGTGACGCCGCTCACGGAAGAGCAGGCGATCCGCGCACTGCGTCGACTTGCTGCGCGGTGGCCACCGACAATCGGGCTGCTCGCGACGGGAACGCTCCATGTCGTGCGGACGCCAATCAACGCAGAGGCCGCCCAATGGGTTGCGACGATCGACGGCGTCCCGAACGAGGGTGGCGACCCGCAGTGGGCGGTAGGTACGTTCGGCGACGCCGCCCGAGGTAGCCGATGAAGACGATCCCCAACCCCGCCGCGCGACTCGACGCCGCGCACCTGGCGATCGCGGCGCTGAAGACGGCACTCAAGAAGGCGCTGTGGAACGCAGCGGAGCACTCCGACGGGTGCCTCTACTGCGGCGAAGGCGAGATCGTCAACGGAACCACGACGCCGGAGCACCGCGCCGTCTGCTGGTTCTACCAAGCAGAGCGGCTTGCCTCTGGCGCCGCCCTCGCCCCAAAGGAGTCCTGACATGCTGCCCAACGACAGCGCCGACATCCCGGCGGGCGCGACGAACACGACGACGCCGATGAGTGACCCGACCGAAACCGCCCGCCGCGTGCTCTCTGGGCACCCGTCGCTGCCCGCATCGGAAGACCTCGCCCGCGCGCTGCTGGAGACGCAGGCGCAGATGACCGAGGTGATGCACGAGATCTGCCGCCTCCAGCCCAACGGATCGCCGCCGCCCGGTGGACTTGCGAACCACGCCGCGTGGTGCGTCCAGAGCGCGCAGGCGGCGCTCGCGGCGGCGAACGCGCGGGCGGACGCGGCGGAGGCTGAAGCCGCGAGCATGGCGGACACCTTTCACGGTCGCACGCTGGAGCTCATGCGCGCGTACGAGGAGCGCGACGCGCTGCGGGCGCAGGTCGAGGCGCTGACGGCCGAGCGGGACGCGCTTCACGACGACCTGCACGGCGACCACGGGTCGATGGCGAAGGAGATTGAGCAGAAGGAGATCCGTGAGAAGGAGGTGGCCGACCACGCCGCGATGCTCGGCTGCGAGGAGGAATGGTCGAACGGGCACGATCACGGCGAGTGCGTGCCGGTCCTGATCGCCGATTTGCACACCCGGGCGATGCGGCTGGAGCACGAGATGCTGCCCGCCGCCCGCGCGGAGGCCGAGTCCGTGCGCGAGTCCGTGCGCGAGCTGGTCGACGGGCTGCGGGACGCGATCGAATCGCAAAAGCCGCGCACGGCTGGGTGCGCCTGTTGCGAGTTCTGGACCGCGAAGATCGACGCCCTGCTCGCGAAGCATGCCACGCCCGCGCCGATGCCCGACAAGGACGAAGAGGCGGCATTCCTGGGTATTGGCGCGGTCCTTCAGGTCGCGCCGACGCCCGCTGCGGTGCCGGGGCTGGTGTTCGGGGCGCCGGACGCAGAAGGCGCCCGGACGGCGACCGCCACGGATGGCCGCATGTACGTGGTGTTTCCTTCGTTCACGCGCCAGACGGTCTGGTTCTGGCGTTTGCGTATGTCGCCGCAGTTCAGGGACGAGGGCGAGTGCGCCACGGAATCGGAAGCCATCGCCGCCGCGAACGCGCACAACGCCGCGCGGCTCGACGCGGCGCGTCAGGGCAGCCCGAAACAAGGGGCTTGACGGATACGGTATCCGCCGCTACTGTTGCTTGGTCAGGACGGAACGACACCCGCTGAACCC
>OFSE01000417.1_pt1 | contig 12801 bp, 13 predicted proteins | sample 1543261 | NCBI WGS metagenome assembly OFSE01 (sample SAMN07774225, study PRJEB24372) | wastewater metagenome | isolation source: Exp Tend VB 50WW | collected 2016-02 | reverse complement strand
TTTCGGTCAATTTTAACGTTCTTCGTTGCTCATGGCTGGCCATGAGCGCCTCATTCACGTCAAAATTGCCTCGAAAAGTGCATCCGCCATCTTCTCAAATCCTAATGGAAATTCTCGGTTAAAGCGACCAGTGTAAACCGAATTGCGGGCTTAATGAAGCTTGTTCTTTCTGAATTGTCGATAAGAAACCACTGGCTTGTGCGCCAAATCAGCGCCACACACCAAGAACACAATCACAGCTCGATCATTCCGCTCTGTGACTTTCAATGAGGTAAAACGCAAACACGAAACTCAAAATCTAATGCCAAACCTTTTTACGCACGTAAAAAATGGAATAAGTTTCTTAACATAGCAGCGGTAGCGCCCCAAATGAAATATTCACCATACGGCATGGCATAAAAGACGCGCTGCCCTGCGCCATTGGGCAATTCCAATACCCGTTGCTGATGATTTTCCTCACTCATTAAAAACGACAATGGCACTTCAAAGATCGATGCAACTTCAAATGGGTCCGACTTTAAACTCAAGGTATTTCTAACCAGTGAAACAACGGGCGTTACCTCATACCCGGTACCAGTCTTATGTTGCGGCAAACAACCAATGATGTCGATATGCTCGCGCTCCAGGCCAATTTCTTCATACGCTTCGCGCAAAGCGGTTTCAATGATAGAACTATCGCTTTCCTCAAAACGTCCGCCTGGGAAACTGATTTGACTTGGATGATCATGTAAGTGTGCTGCGCGCTGGGTTAGCAACATGTGCAAACCATCCTCACGCACCACCAAGGGCAGTAGCACGGCAGCTGGCTTGAAACGCTCATATTGTGGTAGCAAACGCTCGTCCACTAGTTCTGGCTGCCAGATTGGCGGATGTTTAAAGCGCTGGCGCACCGCACTTTCAGAAAGACGAGAGAGTGGCACGGCAGCTTCCTGTTTGACTGCCACGATCGGCAATTGTTCAGGATCAAATTTCAACATCACGCTCATTTTGTGTGAGAATTTTCCGAATTAAAAACTAAAAAGGGACGCAATCGCATCCCTTTTTTTCTATATTCAATAGAATTACGCCTCTTTCACCGCTGCCGCTTTGCGGGTAGGTAACTTCTCTTTAATACGAGCCGATTTACCTGAACGTTCACGCAAATAGTACAACTTGGCGCGACGAACATCACCACGACGTTTAACTTCGATCGAAGCGATCAATGGTGAGTACAATTGGAATGTACGCTCAACGCCTTCGCCAGATGAAATTTTACGAACGATGAAATTTGAGTTCAAGCCACGATTGCGACGAGAAATCACAACGCCTTCGTATGCCTGAGCACGCTTACGTGTACCTTCAACAACGTTGACATTAACCACAACGGTATCGCCTGGGGCGAAATCAGGAATACTTTTCCCGAGGCGAGCAATTTCTTCTTGCTCTAATGTTTGGATTAAATCCATTTTTATTACTCCAAGTACCATCTTGCTGACGCCAGTCATGACAGGCTCAGTAGAGGATGGGGTTTAACAAGCGGCTCCCAGCAGAAGGAAACCACACTCAATTTACTGGTAACAACAAAGAACCAGCAATCCAACAATAGTCTGCGACTTACAACAGGCTATTTAAAAACTTTTCATCAGCGCGACTTAACAATCCTGCCTCGCGTGCAGCCGCAATTAGCTCTGGCCTTTTTTGTACACTGGCTAATAAAGATTGCTGTCGCCGCCACTTTTCAATTTCTGCGTGATTGCCACCTAGCAGCACTGGCGGCACTACCTGACCTTCAAAATCCTCTGGTCGGGTGTAATGCGGGCAATCCAACAAACCATTAACAAAACTATCTTGTAATGCAGATGTATCATCATGCAAGGCACCGGGTAACAGACGTATTACTGCATCCATCAAGGCCATTGCCGGTAACTCGCCGCCCGAAAGCACAAAATCACCAATACTGATCTCTTCATCCACGCAAGCATCAATCAAGCGCTGATCAATTGCCTCATAACGACCACACAGTAAAGTCAGGCTTGACGACTGTGATAGTTCAACTACTTTACGATGCGTCAATGAACGACCTTGTGGCGACAGATAAATGACTTTACCAGACTCACCACCTTCACTGATCTGACGTTGCTTGGCGGCACCAATCGCGGCTTGTAAAGGCTTGGCAAGCATCACCATTCCCGGACCACCACCATACGGCCTATCATCTACCGTGCGATGCTTGTCACTGGTAAAGTCACGTGGATTCCACAGGTGTACGCTGCAAATTTGCTGTTCAAACGCCCTGCGCGTCACACCAGATTGAGTCAAGGCTGCAAACATTTCAGGAAACAGCGTAATAACATCAAACTGCATCATGAACGCTTCCTGCATAAAAAAGAGTGCAGCATTTGCCTAAAAATCGGCACCCCAATCAACCACGATGGTTTTCGTTGACAAAGCAACGTCTTTGACAAAGTGCTCGACAAACGGAATCAAGCGTTCGTGCTTACTTAACTCTGTATCAGCGACTTCAGTGCCAGCGACACGCAAAATTGGATGCGCGCCGTTGTCCATCAAATCTCGCACCACGCCCAGAGAATCGCCCTGCAAATTTACGACCGAACAACCAATCAAGTCTTGCCAGTAAAATTCATCTGGTGGCAAAACTGGAAAATCAGCGCGGGCAATTTTAACGACAGTGCCCTTCAGTGCTTCAGCAGCATTTCTATCATCTACATCAGACAAGCGCGCAACCACTTCATCACCATGCATCTTTGATGACAGTCGCTGCGCTGCATACACGCCGCCACGATGCGCCGACTCCAACCACCAAGTCTTTGCAGATAACAGAGCGTCGGCAGTAGCAGAATAAGGCTTTACCTTGACCCAGCCTTGTAACCCAAACGCACCAGATACATATCCAACCAAGATTAAATCTTGAGGTAACTCTTTTTCGGCAAGCATGTCGTTAACCAACAATAACGAAACGCAAACGACTAATCGCCAATGCCAAAATTACGCAGCTTTGCCAGACTGAGCGACCAAACGAGCAACTGCTGGTGACAATTGTGCACCAACGCCTTGCCAGTAAGCCAAACGATCTGCGGCTACGCGCACGGTTTCAGCATTGCCATTTGCGATTGGATTATAAAAACCAATGCGCTCAATGAAACGACCATCGCGACGATTGCGTGAATCTGTTGCAACGATATTATAAAAAGGACGCTTTTTTGCGCCACCACGAGCTAAACGAATAACGACCATAATATTTCCAATAAATGTCTAAAGACGGAAAAAGCCGTAAATTATAGCCGACTTTTAGCAAAAACCGCAAGTGCTATCCTTGCCACATTCCATCCACAAGTTAGTATGAGTCGATTTGCTAGTCAGATATCTAAAAAACAGGGTGAAACCGCAAATCTCCAGATTAAACTTTCAACCCATAGCAACCTAAAGCAATTTTCTTAAAACAACGAATTATTTTCTAAAAAAACCGATAAACTAGCTGAAACCTTCGTGCCTTTGGTGATTCCCGCCAACAATGACGCCTATGAACCCAATTCTTTAATTCGATAGCTCAATTAATGCATACCCCTCATAAAAACAAAACACTTGCAACCTTACTTTCCAGCCTATTGGGTGCCTTTGGCGTACATCGCTTCTATTTACGAGGCAAGAAAGATCGCTTGGCCTGGCTGCACATTGCCACACTACCAATTGCAATTTTATATACAAAACTTTTTTTCAATTTGCCTCTGTTTGTCACGGCTAGCCCTTTCATGTTATCGGCATTGGCAGGACTGTTTGAAGCCTTGATTTTAGGCCTAATGTCAGATGAAAAATGGGATGCAAAGTTTAACCCGCAATCAGGCAAAAAGAGCGACTCTGAATGGCCACTTGCACTCATATTGGTGCTGACGCTTGCGATTGGTACAATCGCACTGATTGCTATCTTGGCGCGAGGATTCGACCTGCTCTACACCGGTGGCGCCTACGGCTAGTTGAATAAAATCGAGTATTGACGCATGACGCAGTAAGTACTCGATTTCTGTAGAAAACAGTCTTTGGATTTTGATCAAAACTGCTCTTCGGCCAACTCTAGCACGCCCGCGCTACCCTCTATAATGGAAGAACATAGACCTTCAGCAGCAGACAAAATATGGTCTGCAAAAAAACGGGCGGTAATTATTTTTGCTTTCAAAAAGTCAGTATCACCTTCGCTGGTTTGCAGCATGCTGTCAGCAATCAGCGCCGCACGAGCCATTTGCCAGCCTGCCAGCACGATGCCCGCCAATTTTAAGTACGGCACGCTACCAGCATATACGGCCTTGATATCTTGCTTATACTGACTAACGACAAAGGCAACCGCTGCTGTCAATGCCAATCGACCTTTACCTAATTGCGATGCGATCGCCTGTAAATCGGCTGACGTATTTGCCGCCAATTGATTCTCGGTTTCGTGTACCTGCGCCAACAAAGTCTTGGCAACGGCTCCCGCATCACGATAAGTTTTTCGGCTCACCAGATCATTTGCCTGAATTGCAGTGGTGCCCTCGTAAATCGTCAATATTTGCGCATCCCGATAATATTGTGCAGCGCCAGTTTCTTCAATAAAGCCCATACCGCCATGCACTTGTACTCCGGTTGAAGTGACGTTCAAGGACATTTCGGTAGACCATCCTTTCACGATTGGCACAAGAAACTCATAGCTTGCTTGATTCGCCTTACGTATCTCAGCGTCTGGATGATGATGCGCTATGTCGCTCATTCCAGCCGCGACATAGGAAAGAGCACGCGCACCTTCGACTTGTGCGCGCATTGACATGAGCATGCGACGCACATCGGGGTGATGAATAATCGTGACCGGCCCTGCTGAACCAGCCAGATCACGCGATTGGACGCGATCTTTTGCATAAGACACTGCCTTTTGATAAGCGCGCTCTGCTAAACCAATGCCCTGCATACCAACCCCAAAACGTGCGGCATTCATCATGATAAACATATACTCTAAGCCACGATTTTCCTGCCCGACCAAGGTACCAATTGCGCCACCATGATCACCAAATTGCAATACCGCCGTTGGACTAGCTTTGATACCCAATTTGTGTTCAATGGAAACGCAGTGAACGTCATTCCGCGCACCTAATGATCCGTCCGCATTGACCAAAAATTTTGGCACGATGAATAATGAAATTCCCTTCACGCCTTCAGGCGCATCTGGCGTGCGAGCCAATACCAGATGAACGATATTGTCCGTCATATCGTGTTCGCCGTAAGTGATAAAAATCTTGGTGCCAAACAGTTTGTAAGTGCCATCGCCCTGCGGTACAGCACGCGATCGCACCATCGCCAGATCAGAGCCGGCCTGCGGCTCCGTAAGATTCATGGTACCGGTCCACTGTCCAGAAATAAGCTTTTCCAGATAGAGTGATTTCTGTGCATCACTGCCAGCGGTAAGCAATGCTTCAATCGCGCCATCACTCAGCAAGGGACACAATGCAAAAGAAATATTCGCCGCATTGATCATTTCCAAACATGGTGTCGCCACCAATTTTGGCAAGCCTTGCCCACCAAATTCCAGCGGATGTTGGATGCCTTGCCAGCCTGCCTCGCCAAATAATTTGAAAGCTTCTTTAAAACCTTTAGATGTAAAGACTTGACCATCTTTCCAGTAACTCGGTTCCTGATCACCGGTCCAATTCAATGGCGCGACCACTTCGCCGGCAAATTTTGCGTTCTCTTCCAAAACAGCTTCGACGGTTTCAAGACTCGCATCTTCGCATTGCGGCAGCTCATTAATCTGACTAAGTCCGGCAAGTCGATTCATCACGAACAGCATATCTTTTACTGGTGCGGCATAAGTCATATTTACACTCCAAAAAAAGAGCAGGAAGGCAAAGCTTCACTGTACGCCAACTACACGCACAGAAACTTGCCTCTCCTGCTTGATCGACACATTGACAACGCTAATAGGCGCTTGCCAATCATGATTATTTACCCTAGCTCAGCAACTAGCTGCGGCACAATCTCAAAAAGATCGCCGACAATGCCGTAATCCGCGACTGAAAAAATCGGCGCTTCAGGGTCTTTATTAATCGCCACAATCGTTTTTGAATCTTTCATACCAGCCAAATGCTGAATCGCGCCTGAAATACCAACTGCAATGTAAAGCTGCGGGGCGACAATTTTTCCAGTCTGCCCAACTTGCCAATCATTAGGCACATAGCCCGCATCCACCGCCGCACGGGATGCTCCCATTGCGGCACCAAGACGGTCGGCCAAAGGTTCCAATATCTTAAACGCGTCTGCCGATCCCATGCCACGGCCACCTGAAACAATCACTTTAGCTGCCGTCAATTCTGGCCGATCAGACTTTGCCACTTCACGTGAAACAAAGGCTGACTTACCCGAATCGGCGACCGCAGCAATACTCTCGATTACTGCGGAGCCACCCGTTGTCGCTGCATCAAAGCCCGTACTGCGCACCGTAATAACCTTTACTGGGTCGGAAGACTGCACAGTCGCAATCGCATTACCTGCATAAATAGGCCGCTCAAAAGTATCGGGTGAATCAACTTTTGTAATTTCAGAAATTTGCGCAACATTCAATTTTGCTGCAACGCGCGGCAAAATGTTTTTACCATAAGCAGTCGCCGGAGCCAAAATATGCGAATACCCGGCAGCGATAGCGAGCGTTTGCGCGGCAATATTTTCTGCCAAACCCTGACCCAAATAATCGGCGTCTGCATGCAACACCTTACTAACGCCAGCCAATTGTGCCGCCGCTTGCGCTGCACCAGAGGCATTCGCACCAGCAACCAAAATATGCACGTCACTTCCACACTGCAAAGCAGCAGTCAGTGTATTTAAAGTACTTCCTTTGAGTGAAGCATTATCGTGTTCGGCGATAACGAGAATAGTCATAATGTTTCTACCTGATAAAATGTGTGGAATAAATCAAAAATGATTTATGTCTGAATGAGTCATACACGAAGTCATACGCATAAAAACTAAGCGATTACTTTTGCTTCATTTTTTAATTTATTCACAAGCGTTGCAACATCGGGAACCTTAATGCCAGCGCTACGCTTAGCTGGTTCAACAACCTTCAAAGTTTTAATTGGCGAGGTCACATCAACGCCAAGATCGGCGGGCTTGATATTGTCCAGTTGCTTCTTCTTGGCCTTCATGATATTTGGCAGCGTGACATAACGTGGCTCATTTAACCGCAAGTCGGTCGTGATAATGGCAGGTAAAGTCAAACTCAGCGTTTCCAAGCCACCATCCACTTCACGCGTAACTGCCGCTTTACCATCCGCCACCGTCACTTTGGAGGCAAATGTCGCCTGTGGCCAATCTAACAAGGCAGCCAACATCTGACCGGTCTGATTGCAATCATCATCAATGGCTTGTTTACCTAAAATAATTAGTTGTGGTTGCTCTTTATCAGCAATCGCTTTAAGCAATTTAGCAACCGCCAATGGCTGCAACTCCACATCAGTTTCAACCAAGATCGCGCGATCTGCGCCAATTGCCATGGCTGTGCGTAAAGTTTCCTGACATTGCAACACGCCACAAGAAACCGCGATGACTTCAGTAACAATTCCCGCCTCTTTTAGACGCATTGCCTCTTCGATGGCAATCTCGTCAAATGGATTCATCGACATTTTTACATTGGCAATATCCACGCCGCTACCATCAGATTTAACGCGCACCTTAACGTTGTAATCGACCACACGTTTGACCGGAACCAGGACTTTCATAATTCTGCCTTTTTCTTAGTTAATCTTATCAACAGGGAGTGATGCACAGCCACGACTTCTTTCAGATCAATGCACCAAAATAGAATGCTTCTTATACTTATAGAACTGACGCAAAATTGTCCCAACAAGGCGTAGCGCCGAAGACAGTACTTCAGTACGGCAAAATTCAGCAACAATGTTGGGGCAGCTTTGCGCATGTCCTAACTTACTATTAACTGGTCAATTATAAAACGAAATAGCCAGCACGTCGCCAAAAATGAACGGTCGTACTATTAAAATCAATTCTTTTAGAGGAAAAGCTCAAAGAAGTCTTTCCGAACTCCGAAAAACCAAATAAAAAAGCCCGCATCGATGGCGGGCTTTTCTTACACAGAACTATTTAAAAATTTGATGATAAACGGAGGTGAATTCCAGTCAATTTTTAAATCATTTGCGTTTTATAAAATACTCAAACTCTTCCACACCTTCCAGATGAGAAAGTAGTTCATTTCCCGTTTGCTTTGAAAACGCTTTAAAGTCTCGCACCGATCCAGGATCAGTCGCAACGACACGCAATACTTCACCCGTTACCATGTCAGCCAACGCTTTCTTTGTTTTAAGAATAGGAAGGGGACAGTGCAACCCCCGCGCGTCCAGCTCTTTATTAAATTGCATGATTTTTCCAGTAATAAGAAAAATTAAATAATACTTGAAGCTAAATGGTTACAAAAACCGTGAAAGAATTCTACCGGAAAATTCACTTCGATGGTGCGTCGCAACAAATATACTTTGATCACCCAAAGCTTTGTCACATTTTTGCACCATTACAGTGTCAATAAGTCACCAAACCGATTTATTTTCTGTCAAACCACGGGCGTTCATTGTGTCTACAAGCGGCCACGCAACCATTCAGGCACGGCAGCCAAGGCATTCGGCAAACCGGTAGGATCAGTTCCCCCAGCTTGAGCCATATCTGGACGCCCGCCCCCTTTACCGCCAACCTGCTGCGCAACAAAATTCACCAAATCGCCCGACTTCACTTTATCAACAGAATCAGCGGAAACCCCGGCCACCAAACTCACCTTGCCATCCAGCACCGATGCCAGCACGATGGCCGATGGCTTTAATTGCTCTTTCAATTTGGTGACCGTCTCACGCAATGCATTGCTATCTGCGCCGTCCAGAATTGCGGCCAACACCCGAATTCCTTTGACATCCAGCGCTTGACCAACCAGCGCATCACCTTGATTTGCGGCTAGTTTCGACTTCAGTGCGACGACTTCTTTTTCCAGCGCCTTCATCTGCTCTTGGGATTGCAATAGACGCTGAGTCAAGTCTGTTGGCTGTACTTTCAATATAGCCGCCGCCGCATCTAAGCGGGCACTCAAATTTTGCATCAAGTGTAGCGCTACCTGCCCAGTAACTGCTTCTACGCGCCGAATACCAGCCGCAATACCGCCCTCTGCCACGATTTTGAATAACCCGATATCACCAGTACGAGTCACATGCGTACCACCACACAACTCGCGCGAACTACCGATATCTAAAACGCGCACTTCATCTCCATACTTTTCACCAAATAGAGCCATGGCACCATGCTTGACTGCCTCATCAAAAGACATGATTTGCGCTTTTGCAGCCACATTCGCTAATATTTCCCCATTGACGATCTGTTCGACCTGTAAGATTTCATCAGACGTCATCGGGGCATTATGACTAAAGTCAAAACGCGTTTTCTCAGCATCAACCAAAGAACCTTTTTGTGCCACATGTGCACCCAACACTTCACGCAAAGCTTTATGCATTAAATGCGTCGCCGAGTGATTGCGCACAGTTTGCGCTCGCACTTCAATCGCAACCTGCGCATCAACGGCCTGACCAATCGCTAATGTGCCAGAGCGCAAGATCCCATGATGGCCGAATACATCTGCCTGAATTTTTTGGGTATCGCTGACATCAAAGATAACGCCAGCGTGATTCTTTAACACGCCGGAATCACCACATTGACCACCGGACTCAGCATAAAATGGTGTCACATCCAATACCACTATCGCAGCCTGCCCTGCATTTACCTGACTAACTGCGCTGCCATCAACATAAAGCGCGATAATTTTGCTGCTGTGTTGCAGCTCGGTATAACCGACAAACTGGGTCTTATCGCCGTTATATTCAATTGCGTTCGCCATTTTGAATTTACCGGCAGCTCTAGCCATTTGTTTTTGATTTGCCATGGCAGCATCAAACCCAGCTTCATCCAGAACGACATCTCGCTCGCGACAAATATCGGCGGTCAAATCTAGCGGAAAACCGTAGGTGTCATATAACGTAAATGCCGTATTCCCATCTAGGTGTTTGCCATCCTTGACCAATGCAGCTTCCAGAATTTTCATGCCGTGTTCAAGTGTCTCGCCGAACCTCTCTTCTTCCTGCTTTAAGACTTGCGCAACCCGGACACCTGCTTCCGCCAACTCTGGGTAGGCGACACCCATTTCCTTGACCAAATCGTCCACCAATTTGAAGAAGAATGGATGGGTTTGTCCTAACTTATGGCCGTGGCGCAATGCACGACGCGTAATTCGGCGCAATACATAACCACGCCCTTCATTACCAGGAATAATGCCGTCAACGATCAAAAATGCGGCGCACCGAATGTGATCAGCGATTACTTTCAACGAATTGTTATTTAAGTCCGCACACCCAGTCTCACGTGCTGCCGCTTTGATTAACTGTTGAAAGGTATCGATTTCGTAATTGGAATGCACGTGCTGCAACACAGCCGCAATGCGCTCCAGCCCCATGCCTGTATCAACACAGGGCTTTGGCAATGGATGCAAAACACCTTGCTCATCCTTGTTGAATTGCATGAACACCAGATTCCAGATTTCAATAAAACGGTCGCCATTTTCTTCAGGCGAGCCCGGTGGCCCGCCCCAGATTTCCGCGCCATGATCGTAAAAAATCTCGCTGCAAGGGCCGCATGGACCAGTCTCCGCCATTTGCCAGAAATTATCCGACGCATAGCGTGCACCTTTGTTGTCGCCAATGCGAATGATGCGCTCTACCGGAACGCCAATTTCGTTTTGCCAGATAGCATAGGCTTCATCATCTTCCTGATACACGGTCACAGTTAATTTGTCCTTCGGCAAACCATATACCACCGTCAACAATTCCCACGCATAATGAATTGCATCGCGCTTAAAATAATCACCAAAGGAAAAATTGCCCAGCATCTCAAAAAACGTGTGGTGCCGCGCTGTGTAACCCACGTTTTCCAAATCATTGTGCTTACCGCCCGCGCGCACGCTACGCTGCGCAGTGGTTGCCCGCGTATAACTACGTTTGTCCTGCCCTAAAAACACATCTTTAAATTGAACCATGCCGGAATTTGTAAACAGCAAAGTCGGATCATTGCCAGGTACCAGGCTCGATGAGCGAACAATGCTATGTCCTTTGGATTCAAAAAATTGAAGGAATTTAGAGCGTATTTCTGACGAGTTCATAGGATTTATAAGGGCAAAAGCCGTAAGAAAAGTAAATTTAACCTTTGATTATACGTGATAAGCCGGCTCTTTTTGAGCATGAAAAACAAAACCCGCAACGTATTAACAACGTTGCGGGTTTTTCTATTACAAGTCACGCGCTTTACGATAAGCGCATTTTTAATGCCTTCAATGTTAAGTGCAATTGAATTTGCTTAATTGACCGGGGCAGCAACTCTCGCATTATGTTTTTTATTATAAATTTTCTTGCTAGCGCGATTTTCTTCCGCTTGCAGTTTCGCCCGCTCTTGCTTTGTTACCACACCGTCCGCCTTCGCCGCTTCTTTATCGGATTCAATCTTGGTTTCGCGTCGTTCCAGATTCGCGGTTTCGTGTGCAGTCAACGCGCCGGAATTGACTCCAGACGCAATCCGCGCCTGTTGGCGTTCTTGTCTCTTCGTAACACTTGGTGTTGCTGTACCTTGCGCAAATACGGGCGCTACCAGCATAGAAGCAACTAACAAAGAAACGAGCTGAATTGATTTTTTCATGATATATCCCTTTAGAGTGAAAAGTATTTCTATTTTTTAAGTCATTAATTTTTCTTTAGTCAAAGCCATGATCATTTTTAAATCACCGCATGCCTATGTCAAATAAACGCTCATACGATACGCATTGTTGACAGAAAAAATTGTAAGCACAGTAAGTAATTGTAAGTACCGTCACCACCATGCAATCGAATGCGAGGCTAAAAACTGGCGGAAATCAAATCAATTCTATCGGTACAAAACGCGTCCACGCCCCAGCCGCGAATCTCAGAGGCACGCTCAAGATCATTTACCGTATAACAAAATAGTCCAAAATCCGCTTTTTTTATTTCTGCGGCGACATGCGGATCCAAGCTTTGATGATTGGTATGAAGCGAAATCGCATCAATTTCTTGCAGTTGTTCGCGCCAATTTTTTGCCACTGTTTCTGTCAAAAATCCACGCGGAATAGCAGGTGCAACCTCCATCGCAGCGATTAATGCGTCATAAGAAAACGATGAAAATAGTGGATACCGCCAATCAAAAACAAGGCTATCCGTATTATTAGGCGTACCAATTTGTGCATAGAAATGATTAGTTATAGCAGCAACCACTCGTCCAGTTTCCACCTCAAATCCGGGGCTGGGTTTTATTTCCACGTTCATGAAAATTTTGTGCGTATGGCAAAAATTTAATACCGACTCGTAACTTGGTATACATTCACCAATGTATTCAGGGGAAAACCAAGCTCCGGCATCCATACGCATCAAATCGGCAGCTAAAGTAGTTGCCACCATCCCATCGCCAACAACAGTACGGCCAAATTCTGGATCGTGCATTAGCACAGGAACACCGTCCTTTGATAACATCACGTCAAACTCAACCGCTCGATACCCTAATGCCAGACCCCTGCGCATTGCGGCAAGCGTGTTTTCCGGAGCTAGTTTACCCGCGCCGCGATGTGCAAGCACCTTAGGATAAGGCCACATAATTTTTCCAATCAGTGATTTAACCGAGAATTTCCATTAGGATTTGAGATGATGACGGATGCACTTTTCGAGGCAATTTTGACGTGAATGAGGC
>OFSE01000412.1_pt1 | contig 12946 bp, 11 predicted proteins | sample 1543261 | NCBI WGS metagenome assembly OFSE01 (sample SAMN07774225, study PRJEB24372) | wastewater metagenome | isolation source: Exp Tend VB 50WW | collected 2016-02 | reverse complement strand
GTAAAATTTTTCGACAATTTTTGAGCTTTAGATGAGTAGATAAAACGCTAAAAACCGCGTTTTTAACGCAGTTAAACCTGCAGCAAAAAAGCCCGCCCTGACGTAAGGTATTTCCCCAGAAAGTCAAGACTGGCGCAATGCGCGAAAGTGCGTATCATCGCGTCTTTGTTTTTCACTTTTTTCACTCGAAACCCTTACTTATGTTGCCGTCAATAGAACAACGCCTTGCCCTTGAAATTGCTGCCAAACCCCAACAAATTGCCGCCGCCGTCGCTTTGATGGATGAGGGTGCGACCGTGCCCTTTATTGCGCGTTATCGAAAAGAAGCCACGGGGGGGCTTGACGACACGCAACTGCGCTTGCTGGAAGAGCGTTTGCGTTATCTGCGTGAGGTGGAAGAGCGGCGCAAAACCATCCTTGCTTCGATAGAAGAGCAAGGCAAAATGACGCCGGTTTTATTGGACGCCATCACCCACGCGGAGGATAAAACGCGACTCGAAGACCTCTACCTGCCCTACAAACCCAAGCGCCGCACAAAAGCGCAAATTGCCATTGAGGCGGGCTTGTTGCCGCTCGCCGACTTGTTACTCAATGAACCAAGCCGCGTGCCTGACGACGAAGCGACGGCGTTTATTCGCGCCCCGTTCACAACAGACAATGGCGATAATCCCGGCGTCGCAGATAGCAAAGCGGCCTTGGATGGTGCGCGGCAAATTTTGATGGAACGTTTTGCTGAAGACGCAGCACTGTTGCAAGTGGTGCGCGGACAGATCATGGAACACGGCGTGGTGGAATCGAAAGTCGTCGCGGGCAAAGAAGATGCGGGCGCCAAGTACGCTGATTACTTTGACTATACGGAAACGCTGAGCAGCATTCCCTCACACCGCGCGCTCGCGATATTTCGCGGTCGGCGCGAGGAAATTCTGACAGTGAATTTGCGTCTCGACATGGAAGAGGAAAAGCCAAAATGGGATGCGCCTCTGAATTTATGCGAAAGCCGGATTGCGGCGCATTTTGGCATTAGCCAAAAAAATCGCCCTGCGGACAAATGGTTAGCAGATACGGTGCGCTGGAGTTGGCGCGTGAAGGTGTTTAGCCACCTTGAATCTGAGCTGATGAGTAATCTGCGCGAACAAGCAGAATTAGAGGCCATCAACGTGTTTGCGCGCAATTTAAAAGCCCTCTTGCTGGCCGCCCCCGCTGGGCAACGCGCCACGATGGGCTTAGACCCCGGCTTGCGCACGGGCGTGAAAGTCGCGATTGTTGATGCGACGGGCAAGGTGCTGGAACACAGCACGATCTACCCGCATCAACCGCGCAATGACTGGGATGGTTCTCTGCACGTGTTAGCGCAACTCGCGGCGAAACATAACGTGTCATTAATCTCGATAGGCAATGGCACGGCCTCGCGCGAAACCGACAAGTTGGCGCAAGACTTAATCAAACTGAAACCAGAATTAAAACTCACCAAAATTGTGGTGTCGGAAGCAGGTGCATCCGTGTATTCGGCATCAGAATTTGCCTCGAAAGAGTTGCCCGATTTAGATGTCTCGATTCGTGGCGCGGTGTCGATTGCGCGGCGCTTGCAAGACCCGTTGGCGGAGTTGGTGAAGATTGACCCTAAGTCCATCGGCGTTGGTCAGTATCAGCATGACGTCAGCCAAACCCAGCTTGCTCGTTCGCTGGATGCCGTAGTGGAAGACTGTGTGAACGCCGTTGGCGTTGATGTCAATACAGCCTCTGCGCCTTTGTTGGCGCGGGTTTCAGGCTTATCGACCAGTGTTGCGCAAAGTATTGTGAACGTGCGCGACGCTAAAGGCGCATTTAAAACGCGGGCAGAATTATTGAAAGTGCCGCGTTTAGGCGAAAAGACGTATGAGCAAGCAGCCGGTTTTTTACGCGTGATGGGCGGCAGCAATCCGCTCGATAGTTCGGCCGTGCATCCTGAGTCGTATCCTTTAGTCGAAAAAATTCTTGCTGACCTAAAGAAGGACGTTAAAAGCCTGATCGGCGACGAACGTTTGTTAAAAAGTTTGAGTCCTGCAAAGTATGCTGACGCGCAGTTCGGTGTGCCTACCGTGACGGATATTTTGAAAGAACTGGAAAAACCAGGGCGCGATCCACGTCCTGAATTTGCCACGGCAAGTTTCAAAGAAGGCGTGGAAGAAATCCGCGATTTGCGGCCCGATATGATCTTGGAAGGCGTGGTCACTAACGTGGCTGCTTTCGGTGCGTTCGTCGATATTGGCGTGCATCAAGACGGTTTAGTTCACATCTCAGCGCTTGCCAACACCTTTGTGAAAGACCCGCATAGCGTGGTCAAGGCGGGGCAAGTGGTGAAAGTGAAAGTCTTGGAAGTCGATGAGAAACGCAAGCGCATCGCCTTGACCATGCGTTTAACCGACAGCGCACCGCAAGCAGGCAGCCAACCCGAACAAAAAGCCGATCGGCAAGATGCAAAACGCTTGCAGCAACATAAGGGGCAACAAGCGGGACAACAAGCAGGGCAACAGAATGGCCGTCAAAATGCGGCGCCGATGAATAACGCGATGGCGTCAGCCTTTGCCAAGTTGCGCGGCTAGGGCATCTGATATTGATGCGTCTAGGGCGGGTTGCAGGCTTGCCACTTATGCCACGGACGCATTTATATACTCCCTAATTTTTATCTTCTTACGACCTGATTTGCGCATGATCTTATTACCTATACATAAAAATACGGTATAGGGTATGTATGAATTACACTCATTTAGTGACGCAAGAACGAAGCCCCTGATTGCTTTATAATGGCACACCAATTTTTTAAGGAAGCATCATGAGCGACGTGCAAGAATGGATCAAAGAAACCGTGACACAACACCCTGTCGTTTTGTTTATGAAAGGGACGGCACAGTTTCCCCAATGCGGCTTTTCTGGCCGCGCAATTCAACTCATCAAAACCTGCGGCGTGAGCGATTTAGTCACGATTAATGTGCTGGAAGACCCTGTGGTACGCCAAGGCATTAAAGAGTATTCAAATTGGCCAACCATTCCCCAGTTGTATGTCAAGGGTGAGTTTGTTGGTGGTTCGGACATCATGAACGAGATGTTTGAAAGTGGTGAATTACAAACCCTGTTGAAGGCTTAATCACCTAATTACTTCCCCATCACAGCAACGCAAGCCAAGCCATTTTGACTACGCCGACCAAACGCATCATTGTCGCCATCACGGGCGCTACGGGCGTGGTGTATGGCGTGCGCTTGCTGCAAACCCTGCGCAGCGCTGGGGTAGAAACACATTGCCTGATTTCTGACGCGGGCGTGCTGAATTTGCATCAAGAGCTAGCCTTGAAACGCAAAGACGCGGAAGCCTACGCTGACGTGGTGCACAACGTGCGTGACGTCGGTGCCAGCATTGCGAGCGGCTCGTTTCAGTCTGACGGCATGATTATTGCACCTTGCTCGATGAAAACGCTAGCTGCTGTCGCCCATGGCTTATCAGACAACCTCATCACCCGCGCGGCTGATGTGGTGCTAAAAGAACGCCGCCGCTTGGTGTTAATGGTACGCGAGACACCATTTAACTTAGCGCATTTGCGCAACATGACTGCCGTGACCGAAATGGGCGGCATCATCTTCCCTCCCCTACCCGGTTTCTACCACCGCCCCGCTAGTATCGACGAAATGGTCGACCACACAGTGGGCCGCGTGCTTGATCTGTTTTCTGTCGAGCATCAATTAACGCCCCGCTGGTCAGGCCTAAAACCAGAGTAAAGCGCGTACTGCTTGGCAGTATTGCTCACTATTCAGTGCCGTCGAACACGATTACAATGATCTTGTAGCTTGTTTGCGCGCCCTATCGCAAAGCAAAACGCTGCTCGGTCACTTTTTTCGTTTGCATCGTTGAACCTAGAAACGGCGGTTGGACAGGTTCGAGTGTGCGTTTTTATGGCTTTTTGGCAAGGCGTGAGGACGAAGCAACCTTCATGTTGCGAGGACGAGGGCATTCCACTGGAATGCCGAAATAGTCCAGAGAGCCATAAAAATGTGCAATCGGGCCTGTAGCGTTCTCACCAAAACGGTGAGCATTATTAACAGTTAATCCGAATGTAGAACAGGAACTAAATTGAACTTTGAAGCGGTCAACTGCCGTTTCTAGGTTGAACTAGCCCGAGAACCAAGATGACGACACTCACACCGCAGGAAGTATCCTCTCGTCTGGAGCAACTCACAGAGCTGAGCATCGCGCTGGGCAATGCGCACGAAGCACCCCATTTTCTTGAGCGCATCTTACGTACGGCAAAAAGAATCGCCCATGCGGATGGCGGCACCTTGTATCGCATCAGCGCTGATCGACAAGCGCTTGAATATCACATCACCATCAACGATAGTTTGCACATGCAGTTAGGTGGCGAACATGGAGGTGCGATACAAATACCGCCGATTCCCTTATACGACGCAAACGGCGAACAAAATCTCACTGCCGTGGCAGCATGCGCTGCGAATTGCCGGCATTCGGTAAACATTGAAGATGTCTACCAAGCGAGTGGCTACAATTTTTCTGGCATGCGGCAATTTGACTTGGTCAACCATTACCGCTGTCAATCCTTATTAACCGTCCCGATGAGTAATCATGAAGGGGAACTAGTCGGTGTGCTGCAGCTAGTGAATGCCCAAGCACCTGGCACGCAAAACATTATTCCGTTTAACGCGACTGACCAAGTCTTCATTGAGGCATTGGCCGCCCAAGCGGCCATTGCCTTGAGCAACCAAGCCTTGATCGCGCAATTAGAAAACTTATTCGAGTCTTTGGTTAACTTAATCAACATCGGCATCGACGAAAAGTCACCCAATACAGGTCGACATTGCCATCACGTGCCAGAACTCACCATGCTGCTGGCAGATGCTGCTGACCGAACGTTAGATGGCCCACTCGCGAGCTACAAGATGAGCCCGAAAGATCGCAAAGAACTTTGGTTGGCGGGGCTTTTGCATGATTGCGGCAAAATTACCACGCCAGTGCACGTGATTGAAAAAGGCACGAAGTTGCAAACGATTATCGACCGTATCGAACTCATTGATACGCGTTTTGAGGTACTGAAACGCGATGCTGAAATACGCTGTCTACGCAGGCAACTGGAGCGCCAAGTCGACATGGCGGAGGCAGCCCAACAACTCAAAGCCGAGCTTGCGATGTTGGACGACGAGCGCCACTTTTTACGTGCAGCCAACGTGGGTGGCGAACGGATGAGCGATGCAGACACCCTGCGGGTGCAACAAATTGCACAGCGACGCTGGCATGAACCGAGCGGGACGGAAAGCAACTTCCTGACCGCTGATGAAGTCAAAAATTTATCTATCAAAAAAGGCACGCTCACGACCGAGGAGCGCCACATTATTAACAACCATATTGCGGTCACGATTCGTATGTTGGAGGCGTTGCCTTGGCCGAAGCACCTGCGCAATGTTCCTGAATATGCGGGCGGCCATCACGAAAGAATGGACGGTAAAGGTTACCCACGTGGCTTACGCGGCGATCAAATGTCGCTACCCGCCCGTATGATGGCAATCGCAGATATTTTCGAGGCGCTGTCCGCAAAAGATAGACCGTACAAGGTGGGAAAAACGCTGACGGAATCTTTGGAAATATTGGGGAAATTTAGCCAAGAAGGTCATATCGATCCAGATTTATTTCATGTCTTTGTGCGCGAAAAAGTGTATCTCGAGTATGCACAGCAATTCATGGACCCGGCACAAATTGATGAAGTGAATCACGCAGCAATTCCCGGATTTAATGACTACGCCAAAGAAAGCATTGGATGAAAAATTCAAGTCGCGGCTTGTTTCTTTGGACAGCGCTTTTCATCTTAGTCGGCGCGTTGGAAACCACCTGGTGGCACGCCTTACAACCCATTGAGAATCGCGTATCTGATTTTTTCGTCAGGCAGCTTTCGCGTCAACTTAGCACCGATCCCGAAATCATTATTGTCAATATTGATGATGCGAGTTTGGCTCGCATGGAAGGGGAAGTTGGTAGTTGGCCGTGGCCGCGTGCTGTGCATGGCGATCTGATTAACGGCATTTCAAAACAACATCCAAAGGCGATTGTTTTTGATTTGAATTTTGTTGAAAGCGACCTGTATCGCCCCGAAAGCGACGCCTTGTTTAACGCTGCCTTAGCGGGCAAAAAGCACGTCTATTTCCCCCTGATTCGCCTTCCCGAAATACAGGATGCGGCGGGGCCGAAGATCGCCGACATTGCTGACAAGATCGGCATTATTCGTAGCGATGCGGCAGACGCCAACGCGCATATTGCGCTCCAACCACCATTAGCGATCAAACCAGAACATTGGCGCGTAGGCACAGTTAACTTCCTCAACGATAGTGATGGTGTGGGACGCCAATACCATTTGTTTACCGACGTCAATGGATGGTTAGTGCCCTCTCTGCCAGCGCGGCTGGCGATGGATCTTGGTTACCCTGTACCGCAACAGGCGGACTTAATGTTGAATTGGCGTGGTGGATTAAAGCCATTTAAGCGCATTTCCTACGCTGATCTGTATGATGATTTTAATCGTCAAACGCCACTGCGTCCCAGAGATGAATTCAAAGACAAGATCGTCATCATCGGCACAGATGCGTCATCCTTACACGACATCCGTGTGACACCCATTGATAGCTTGTATGGTGGCTTAGATATCCTGGGCACGGCAATCGACAATCTTAAAAATCAACGCATCACACGAATTGCGCCGAATTGGGTGCCTGCCGCGTTTGGCACGGTGTTATTACTGGTTTTGAGTTTCTGTTTTTGGCTCAGGAAACAAGCACTTTGGATAGGCGCGGGCTTGCTCGTTGTGAGTATTGCTGGGCTGATTGCAAGTGATGCCGCCTTATCCCGTTTGTTGCTTTTGTATTTGTTTACGCCGATGATGCTTGCGTGGACTTTTTATTTTTCCTTGGCATTGCGCGAATACTTACGTGAAAGAAAATCCAACCAAGAGACCATACAACTTTTCAGCGGAATGGTGAATCCGCTGGTGGTAAAAGAGTTGATTGCCAGCGGAGGCGTCAGTCGGGCTGGTGAAAGTCGAGAAATTACTGTGTTGTTTTCAGATATACGCGGCTTTACGACTTTATCGGAAAAGCGTCAGCCACAAGAAATTGTGACACTCTTAAATCGCTATTTTTCCTTGCAAGTGGAAGTGATTTTGCGACATGGCGGATCATTAGATAAGTTTATTGGTGACTGCATCATGGCGTTTTGGGGCGCACCGCTCGACGACCCGAATCATGCAATCAACGCCGTTAACGCGGCGCTTGAAATGACGCAGGCCTTGGAAAAATTCAAACAAGAAATTTCTTTGGGTGACATTGATTTTGATGTAGGGATCGGCATCCACTCAGGCCCTGCGGTGGTGGGATTAATCGGTTCGGAGAAGAAACGCGAATACACGGCGATTGGTGACACGGTGAATTTGGCGAGCCGAATTGAGGGGCTTACCAAAGGTGTTTCGCGTATTTTGGTATCAAAAGAAACGGCTGCCTTATGTCGGCATGAACTTGACTTTCAACTCACTGGCTCATATAAGATTAAAGGGCGCGAGCAAGAAGAAGAATTATTTGCACCTGTTCAGGGAGTGACCAAATGAAATCGATTGTAGTGTTTATGTTGGTATTTTTTTGTTGTATAAGCCATGCCGAAGAGACCGCGCAGCTAGTCCGGTCCACCGACTTAAAAAGTCAGCCGTTTAGCGATGCGTCAACCGTAACCACCCTCTCAGAAAGTAGCAAAGTGGAGGTGATATCGCGAAAAGCGAGCTGGGTGGAAGTGAAGGCTGGCAATGACAGCGGTTGGGTCAAGCTACTCAGCCTCAGATTTGGTGGCACGCCGCAAAGCGGAAAATCAGACAGCGGTAGTGGTTTGAAGTCGCTGTATAACCTCGCGACGACAGGTAGCAGTGGAAGTGTCGTGACGACTAGTGCGCGCGGCTTTGACAAGAGTAAGTTTACTAACCCAAGTCCGAACACCCAAGCACTCAAAACTATGCAAGCGTACGCGGCATCAAAACAAGAAGCAGAAAAGTTCGCTGCGGCAGGCAATCTGCAAACGCAGCAAGTCGCCTACATTGAATCTTCCAAGAAGAAATGATGAAACCTTTTCATTCGCTAGCCCTACTCGGGATTACCTCGTTTCTTTTGACAACCTGCGATATCGCCTACGCACAAATTAATTTCCGCAACTTAGACCTCAACAAGGTATTCAAGACCGCGCAAGACGCGAAAGATGCGACAGCAGAAATCAGTGAGCAGAACGAAATTTTGATCGGGCAAGAAATTGCTAGTAATTTGCTAGGCCTTGCGCCTTTGGTAAACGACCAAAAAACGCAAGAATACGTGAATCGGGTTGGGCGCTGGTTGGCCTTGCAAACGGAGCGACCAGATCTCCCGTGGGCATTTGCCGTGTTGGATTCGGATGAGGTCAACGCATTCGCGGCACCTGGCGGGTTTATTGTAATTACGAAGGGGCTTTTATCGCACATGCGAAATGAAGCCGAGCTCGCAGGCGTGCTGGCACATGAAATTGTGCATGTGCTGAAGAAGCACCACTTAAATGCGACAAAAAAGGCTGGCGGGATGAATCTTGCAAAGGACCTAGTAAGCATAGGAATCGACGCGAAAGGTGGCAATCCAGCTTTCCTGAAACTAGCATCAGCAGGCACCGAGCTCTATACGCGTGGCTTGGACAAAGGCGACGAGTTTGAAGCTGACCGACTCGCGGTGGTGATCGCGGCGCGGGCGGGATATGAGCCGTTTGGTCTTCCAACTGTGCTGCAAGCAATACAGGCGATGAATGCGAAGGACGAAAATCTGTCACTGATGTTTGAGACGCATCCACCAGTGAGCGACCGACTCTCCATGCTGGAGAAAGTAATGACCTCGTCGTTCGATCGCTTTGAAAATCAAGCTGATCTCTCTAGCCGTTTTATTGCCACGCTCTATCCACCGGCACCACAAGTACCGGCGAAGAAAAGCGCTCCGGAGAAAAAAACCAAAAATAATAGTGCTGCAAAAGAGAAAAATTGATTGCCCTGCCGCCCGCTTGCTTATTGCTTTGTAGATCTTTGAAAAGCTTCAGCCTTGACTATTCCATTTCCAAATCAATCGTGTCGTTGTTGCCTTCGCCTTGCCGTGCTACTGCACTGTCTGCGGCTCGTCGCCTAGACACAATTGATTTGGAAATGGAATAAAGATACGCGCCCCGCACAATCACCCAAGGAGAAATGATGAAGTGGAAAACGCTTTTTGCGCTTAGTGCTTGCTGGTTGGCACTTTCGCCCCATGCTTCGGCCTTAACTGCCTCCGATGTGAATACTTTCACTCTGCCAAATGGCATGAAATTTCTTGTCTTGGAAAGTAAGAGTATTCCGAATGCCAATATGTACACCTACTGGAAAGTCGGGTCACGCAACGAAGTGCCCGGCATTACTGGTTTGGCGCATTTTTTTGAACATATGATGTTCAACGGGTCGAAAAAATTTGGCCCCAAGCAGTTTGATAAGACCATGGAAGCCAATGGCGGTGCAAACAATGCCTACACCACCAACGATATCACCGCGTATACGAATTGGTTTCCCGCCGTCGCGTTGCCCGTGATTTTTGATTTGGAAAGCGATCGAATTGCCCATTTAAGTATCGACGCTAAAGTGGTGGAGAGTGAGCGTGGCGTGGTTTTGTCGGAGCGCAGCACAGGCTTAGAAAACTCGAATCTGCGCGCGCTTTGGGGCGAAGTGTATGCGGCGGCATTTACGGCGCACCCGTATGCCATTCCCACTATCGGTCACGAATCTGATATCAAAGCCTGGACGCAAGACGACTTGCAACGCTTTTTCAATGTTTATTACTCAGCAAATAATGCGGTCGCGGTGATTGTGGGTGATGTCAAAGCGGATCAGGTAAAAGCACTTGCGCAGAAGTATTTTGGCACTATTCCAAAACGCGCCCTGCCACCCGCAGTGCGTACCGTGGAACCGGAACAAAAAGGCGAGCGTCGGGTTTTTGTACGCAAGGAGTCAGCGACGAGTGTCAATATGATGGTCTCTTACAAGGTACCTGCAACCCAGCATGCCGATTACTACGCCTTAAATGTCTTGGCGAGTTTGCTGGCTGAAGGAAAAACATCTCGACTGTATCAAGCCTTAGTTGAGCAAGGTATTGCGACTGATGTAGGCGCAGAACAGGGGCGTGGTTTTGATCCGGGCTTGTTTAATTTTTACGCCGTGGCAGCGAACAAGGTCTCTGCCGATAAGTTGGAGAAAGCACTGATTGCTGAAGTCGATCGTTTAGTCAAAGACGGTGTCGCCGAAAATGAGCTACAGAAGGTCAAAAATACCAAGCTGCTCAATTTTTATCGCGCTCAAGAAACAATTAACGGAAAAGCCGCGCAGCTTGGCGAATATGAAGTGTTCTTTGGTGACTATAAAAAACTTTTTGATGCCCCCGATGCCTACCGACGCCTCACGACCGCAGAGATTCAAGCCGTGGCCGCAAAGTATTTTAAAAAATCGCAACGCACGATCGGTGTGTTAGCGGCAACAGAGGAGTGACGCAATGCGTATTTCTTTCTTTCTATCAAAGCACCAACAAAAATTGCGTCTGAAAGCATGCCTTGCATGCTTCATCGTTCCCTTGAGTTTTACCTCTGCGGTGCTTGCAAATTCGCCCATCACGGCAAGTCCTGCTCCTGCGGTTGCAGCGACCACCTCCAGCCAAGTCGCGAGTTTTCGGCTGCCCGCGTATGAAACCCACACCTTGTCAAATGGCTTGACGGTGATACTGATGGAGCGCCGCGATGTTCCCTTAATTGCGGTGCGGGCGGTATTCAAAGCCGGCGCGATTTACGACGCCAAGCAAGCGGGTTTGGCCAACCTCACTGGCGATGCATTGCTTTTGGGTAGTGCGAAGTTTGATAAAAAAGCCATCGACAGTACTTTTGATTTTCGGGGTGCGCGCATTACGAGCACCACAGGCTCAGACGCCAGCTCACTTAGCCTAGATTTCGCGAAAGAAGATGCCGATACGCTGCTGCCGATTTTGGCCGACATCATTCGCCAGCCGAGCTTCGATAATGATGAGTTTGTGAAGCTGCGCGCACGCACGGTGGATGGTTTAAAACAGGCTAAGGAAAGCCCTCGGAATGTGGTGCAGGCTTACTATCGCAGTATGTTGTTTGGCAGTGGCGCTTACGCGAATGCGCCGTCTGGCAGTGTGTCTAGCGTCTCGGCCTTGCAAACGGCAGACGTAAAAAACTTTCATCAAGAAAACTATCGGCCGGACAATGCAGCTTTGATTGTGGTTGGCGATTTCAACGCAGCGCAGATGCGCAGCAAATTAGAAAGCCTGCTTGGCAATTGGCAAGCAGCCAACGCGACTCAAGCTAAAAACCCAGCGATAAAATTAACTAGTCCAGACACCGGAAAAGTGCTTGCCGCCACAGAACGGGTTTGGCTAGTGAATAAGGCCGATGCCGTAGAAACTACGTTCATGTTTGGTGGTGCCGGTATCGCTCGCAATGACCCTGATTACGTGCCCTTGCAAGTGCTTAATACCATTTTAGGCGGGCGTTTTACTTCGTGGTTGAATGATGAGTTGCGAGTGAATTCTGGTTTAACTTATGGCGCGAATAGCAGTTTTAATCCCTTAGCCAAAGCCGGTACGTTTGCCGTATCAAGCTTTACTGCGAATGCAAAAACCGAAGCTGCCTTGGCGCTGGCATTTAAAACCTATCAGCGCTTATGGGATAAAGGTATCGATGCAACAAGTTTGGCGTCGGCAAAGGCCTATGTCAAAGGGCAATACCCACCGCGTTTTGAAACCAACCAGCAGTTAGCAGGCTTATTAAGTGAAATGCACGTGTCAAAAGTGGGGCGTGAACAGATCGACCGCTTCACGCAAGATGTTGATTCACTCACGCCGGCAAAGGCCAAAGCGCTGATCGATAAACATTTCCCACGCGATAAAATGCAGTTGCTGTTAATCGGCAAAGCGGACGCGATCCGAGAAATTGCCAAGAAATATGGACCTGTGACGGAATTGCAAATCGTTGACGATGGATTCGCACCACCAAGTAAATAAGCGTCGCTTCAGATAATGACAATTAAGCGGGAGTATCCTAAAAAATTGGCTTCTCCCGCTTGATATCATTAGCACTATGTTTTATACATAGCACAGTATGACAATTTAGATGAACCATGGGGGATATGCATTATGATGTTTTCACCCAGCGCCTTCTCGCCATATTCAAAACCCTATGCTCAAAGCCTTCATACTTGATAATCAAGCCGTCGCGCGCAATTTGCTCGGTTCCGTACTGACGATGGGCGGGCATGAAGTGGTTGGGGACAGCAATACCAATTTATCCAACCTCGCGCGCATGGTCAGGCTGCAACCACAAATTGTCTGCATAGACATCGGTGAAGCCGATAAAGACGGGCTGGAAACTTTGGAGCGATTGCGTCAGGAACTGCCCAAAGCGCTAGTTTTTTTGGTCTCAGCAAAACTTGATGCCGATACCATACAAGCGGCGCAGCAAAGGGGCGTGCACGGATTTATCGTCAAACCCTTCAACGGCACCGCCGTACTGACCTCCATACGCAACACCATCATCCGTATCGCCACCCAACAAAAAGCGGCAAAAGTCGCTGACGCAGCGGAAGATAATCCTTCGCATTAATGTTGTATCGGCAGCCCTTCGTCGTGCCTTATCCCATTTCTAAATCAATTGTGTCGTTGTTGCCATCGCCTTGCCGTGCTACAGCACTGTCTGCGGCTCGTCGCCTAGACACAATTGATTTGGAAATGGAATTACTCGCGGCGCATTCATCTCGCGCAATGGCGATTTCATCGCCCGAGCGCCTTGTTTGGTCGCAAACTCACCGCACAATTTCTGGCTGACTTAAAGTAGGCTAAA
>OFSE01000411.1_pt1 | contig 12948 bp, 12 predicted proteins | sample 1543261 | NCBI WGS metagenome assembly OFSE01 (sample SAMN07774225, study PRJEB24372) | wastewater metagenome | isolation source: Exp Tend VB 50WW | collected 2016-02 | reverse complement strand
CTTTGAGAACAAAGAGGATAAGCCAAGGTAAGGTTTCTGCGCGCTTTTACTGGCTTTGACGCTTTGGAACCTCAAAGCATTGACAGAACAACAACCTTATACGTTTTACGTCCACAAGCTAAGCGGCGGTTCATGCACGACGGCACGCAAGATGTCGCTGCGCGATATGAAGCCCACAAGTAAACCGCCTTCGGTCGTAATCGGTACGCCGTCGAGTTTTTGGTCCAGCATCAAGGCCGCGATTTGTCGTACGTCCGTTGCACTGCGTGCCGCAATGACTGGTGTGCGCATGACGTCTTGAACTATTTTTGCGGCCTTGGCTGCTCCATCATGCAGCGCAAGCCACAAGTCGCGCTCTGTGGCTAGGCCGACTAGCATCTCTTGCTCATTAAGCACTGGCGCTTGATGAATTTGATGGGCTTGGAGAAGTTGCCATGCGCTTTGCACATCTTGTTGGTCACGCAAACTAATGACCTCGCTTCGCATAATTTGATAGGCATGCAATAGTGGGCCGCGCTCCAACGCCTCTGGCAGCATGTCGCTGTAGGCTTGCACAACCTCAGGGTGCAATGATTTCTTAGTCGGACTTTGGCTCAGCTCAGCAAGTGCATCGCCCGCATTATTGAGCGCTTGGTCAAAGGGTTTGATCGCATGAATAGCCTCAGTTTGGCCGACTTTGCGAACCTGAATGTATTCTTGTAGCGAACTGCCAACCACGCGCCCGGTAGTGCCATAAATCGCGAACATCGACTTCCCTTCCTGCTTATCTTCAATTTTCTTAAGTCATAAGCAACTATTGTTCAAGCAAAGGAAGTTTCTACGTAGCATTTACCGTGCGACTAATCCTCGTGATGCGCTTTCGGAAAACCTTCCAGCCATTTCATAGCGGCCCGCGTATTCGCTTTGATGTTGTAGTCCAACGCGGCGACTTGCTCTTGCATAACTTCTTGGAACACGCTCACCATGTCCGCAGGCTTAATGCGCAAATAGGCGTCCGCTTCGCCGTGATCACGCACGATCTCCATGCCGGCTTTTTTGGCAATGTGCATCATGGTTTGATTCGATGCTAAACAGTGCATGTATAAGGTATCAACATTCGCGTTGCGGCAATGAATTGCGCCACGCTCAAACAGCGCCGAACCGATTCCCTTACCCCGCGCAGACCCTGATACGGAAACGCCAAACTCCGCCACCTCATCTTTATCGGAATTATTATCGCTTTCTTTACGCGGCGCGAATGCGAGGTGCCCCACACCCACCAAACGAAAATGGCTGCTGACAACGCCAAAAACCTTGTCGCGCGAAAAATCCAACCCTGCAACATACTTTTCAATAATTTCGTCAGGCAAATAGGTGCCGAATCGCAACAATCGATCTTCCGCCTCTAATCCTTGAAAATGGCGCAAGACACGGTGTCGATCACGTTCACTGAGTTCTTTGACGTAGACGTGATTGCGATGGATGCGCAATCGGGGGATGGTGGCGGCGCTGGTTTGCGAGTCGGGAAGTTTCATAGAAATTCTCCATATTGCCCATAAATTGTGCGGTGCACAAAACCATTGTAGGCGCGAATCTCAATCCTTGCTGAGTTTTCCCAATGTTTTTACTTTTTTACACAGTAAAGGATGCCAAGTTGTCGTCTCGCCAATGCCGTATGGCGTCAATTCGCGCGACCCGTATCGCCTCCGCGATTTTTGCTGCTTGCCCCAAATAGTTTTGCGCCACTGCGCCTGCATTGACCGCTTGCGCCGCTTCAAGGGCGCCTAACAGGAAGCGCGGTTGGGGAAAGTGAATAATCGGTAAGCCGCTGCGACCAAAGCAATCACATTCGGACGCCTTTAACATGTCGGCAAATCGCTGTGGTTTGCGAAAAGCATCGCAACGCTCAAATATGCTCAATAGCGTATTGGGGCGCATTTGCAATGCCCGACCCACATTGCCGTGTTCACGCGCCGTCATACGGGCTAACTCGCTGCACTCCGTCGGCACTTTAAGCCGAGCACAAACCGCGTCTACCAAAGCAATGCCCAACTCTTCGTGCCCGTGGTGGCTAGGCCAAGCTTCTGGGGGCGTTACGCCTTTTCCCAAATCATGCAAAAAAGCAGCGAAGCGCACTGGCAAAGAAAAACCCTGTTGTGCGGCATAATCGACGACCAACATCATATGCACGCCAGTATCAATTTCAGGATGGTATTTGGCGGGTTGCGGCACACCCCACAAAGCATTTAACTCTGGCATCAAACGTTGTAACGCGCCGCAATCGCGCAGTACTTCAAACATCCGGGAAGGCTTAGCTTCCATGAGCCCGCGTGAGATTTCTTGCCAAATACGTTCCGGCACAAGCGCATCCACCTCACCTGCGGCGACCATGGTTTGCATCAAGTCTTGGGTCTCTTGGGCGACGGTAAAATCAAACGGTGGAAGAGAAAAACGCGCGGCGAAACGCGCGACGCGCAAAATTCGAACTGGATCTTCAACAAAGGCGGGAGAAACATGACGAAAAAGCTTCTTACGTAAATCATTTCGCCCACCGAATGGGTCAAAGATTACACCTGCTTCGTCTTTAGCGATCGCATTGATGGTGAGATCACGGCGAATCAGATCATCTTCCAATGTGACCGTGGCATCCGTATGAAATACGAAGCCTTTGTAGCCGGGCGCGGTTTTGCGTTCCGAGCGTGCCAAAGCATATTCGTCATGAGTTTTAGGATGCAAAAAAACAGGGAAATCTTTGCCCACCGGCATAAACCCCTGCGCCAGCATTTGCTCAGGTGTGGCACCCACGACCAAATAATCGCGATCAGAAACGGGCAAACCTAAAAGCTCGTCACGAACGGCGCCACCCACGCTGTAAATTTTCATCACACGTTTTTAGTTAAAATCTAGCGGCGCGTGATCATCTGGCTCCCGCAGGGCGTCTTGTACCCATCGTGCAACCGCGTGGTGTTCTAAGACCCGATCTGCATACGCCTGTAAGGCAGGCGCCAACGATACGCCATAGGTTTTGAAACGTGTCACAACAGGCGCAAAGTACGCATCAGCAATCGAAAAATCGCCAAACAAGAAACGATGCGCGCCGTAATTCGACAAGCAATCTTCCCAAATTTCGCAGATACGCCCAATGTCAGATTGCGAACCCGCATTTCTTCCTCGACCAGGGAAATGGCCTTTGATATTCATCGGCATCGCACTGCGTAATGCACTAAAGCCAGAATGCATTTCTGCACAAATGCTGCGGGCTGTCGCGCGCGCAACGAGTTGCTCTGGCCAGAGATTTTGCATCGGAAATTGCTCTGCCAAAAACTCACAGATGGCCAAAGAATCCCACACAGCGAAGTCGTCCGCTAACAACACAGGAACGCGCCCAGCCAGCGAATACTCGGCAATTTTTGTCGTCGTATCGGGTTGATCTAAATGAATCAAAATTTCTTCAAATGGGATGCCGAAAGCGTGCATCACCACCCAAGGTCGCATTGACCACGAGGACAAATTTTTTGTGCCGATAATCAGACGCAGGTTGGATTTTTGCACGCCACCAATCAGCGCTTCCAAGGTGGTGTCAAGCTCGGTATCTTGCATGATTACTGCCCTTCCTGTAATGCAGCGGCATCGACTTCATTGCCACCTTTTGGAAGCACCACGCCGAGACGTGCTTTCAATGATTGCGGTTTATTCTCTAACAGAGCCGCATAATAGGTGGCGTTTGACAGCACGTTCTTCACATAAGTGCGGGTTTCAGTAAACGGGATGGACTCAGCAAAAATTGCCCCTTCCACCGGACGCGTCAGTGTTGCGCGCCACGCGCGTGGTCGACCTGGTCCGGCGTTATAAGCGGCTGACGCTAAAGCTTGTGAACCACCCAAATCGGTCAACACCATATTCAGATAATTGGTGCCCAAAGTAATGTTTGTATCGATATCATTGACTTGTTCTGGCACGAATTTTCCGAGCCCAATTTTCTTCGCCACAAAACGCGCTGTCGCCGGCATGATTTGCATCAAGCCTGACGCACCGACATGCGATTTCGCGTGCAAAATAAAACGCGACTCTTGGCGTATCAAGCCGTACACCCATGCCATATCTAAACCCAAAGCCTGCGTAGTTTTGTACATACTTTCATTAAACGGTGTTGGAAAACGCTGATTAAAATCGAACTCGGTCTTCGTGCGGTCTGAAGTATTCACCATCCGATCCAACAGATTATTTTGACGCGCGAGTTCAGCGGCGGCTAGGTGTTGACGTTCGTTCATTTTGCGCAATTCCCAATTCCACTCGCGTGTTCCCTCCAGCCGTAAATTCAGGCTATAAAACTTCAGTGCGCGTTGCAGGTTTGGATTTTTAGCGACTTGCGCCAATTCTTCTGGCGTGACAGGCTTTGCAGCAATTGGCACACCAATCTTTTGTCCACGCTCTTCTAACGCTAATTGCCCGTAGAAATGATATTGATCAGCGATGCGTACGAATAAAACTTGCGCTTCATCATTCCTTCCTTCGCTTTGCAGTGCTCTGCCATACCAATACACCCAAGCGGGTTCGCTGCGTAAGACTTCGGGCATGCCCTCAATATACTGTTTTACAAAGCGCCAATTACCGTCACGCAAAGCACTACGAACGCGCCATTGGTAGGCATCTAAAGAATACAAACCGCCTTCCGCATAGCGCCAATACACGCCCGCTTCTGGTCGCAATTTCTGTGCAGTTGGCAAAGCAATCAAAGCCCATGCGCGCGCCTTTGCGGCATCGGGAATTTTTGCACTGAAATTTGACAGTGCCGAGACAGCCGCATCGGGATTATTTTTCGCCAAGCGCGCCAAGGCGACCAAACGTATTTCCGCCTCCCACTTTGTCTTGCCAAGCGGACCTTTGAGCGGTACTTCCGGTTGATTCATTGCTTGCAAAATACTTTTTTCAGGTACGTCCAACAACTTCGCTAATTTGAGCGCCATCGAGGGTGATGAATTTTCCGCTGCAATCTGCATTTGATTCCATAAATCTGCGGAAGTGAATTGGCCGTCCTCATACAAAAAACTGACGAGACTCAAACAACCTTGTCCATAATCTCGCGGTAAATTAAGTAGTGCACGCGCTTCAGCTTCGACGGATTGCTTTTTGACCGCTTTGGACAAGAGCGCGTAGCATTTCACCTGTGTGTCATCTGCCAACACAAACAAGGGATATTGTTGATCGAAATGGTCCCACTCTCCCCGCGCGCCGAGTAAAAGTAACCAATCATTTCGGAAACGATCTGCGATCGCGCTGCCTTCATATTTCTTTAAAAAGTTTTGTATGTCGGTGAGACTTGCCGAACTGAGTTTGCCGCGCAGCAAGAAATAATCGACGTAGGAAGGAATGTCGTAATCCGTCAAAACCGCCGCATGCTGTTGCGCAGCCTTCGCATCATCATGAAAAGCTGCGTCGCGCAGTGCGAGGAAGCGATCATCTTGATTCACCCACGCTTTACCCTTGGCGTTCGTTGAACTTTTCGCCGCGTCCGCCTTGGTTTTTGCATTATTTTCTTTCGCCAGAGCAATCGGCGAGCTAGACATAAATGCTAAGATAAGCGCTGCAAACGCGACGCCGACGATCTTTGCGAAGCCGGGTTCATACTTGCGCGCCGACGATGCTTTTCTGCTGATTTTGATACGCATTTGAGTACGCTTTGGGATATGAGTGTTTGCGATCAACTTAACATGCACGGGTGTAACCAGCGCGGCATTTTCTTGAATTTGTGGCATATGAGCAGTTCTCTCCTAACGTAATGAACAGTATGACACAGCCAATAAACGAAGCAAGCCAGCCGCATCAACGCCCAGGCGAAACTCGTAGTGACTTACGTCAGCGCTTATTACGATTACGCGAAAGCACGCCGCAAGCACTACGTGATGAATGGAATACAAAGATTGCCGAGCAGGTCTTACTTTGGTGCAAGGCGAATTCTCCTGCGACGCTTGGGCTGTATGCGCCAATTCGTGGCGAACCCGATCTATGGCACATTTGCCCACAACTGCATGCGCTCGGAATTCAACTAAGTCTGCCCATCGTGCGAGATAAGCGCTTGCAATCCGCACAAGCGCTTGAGTTCTTGCAGTGGCGCCCAGGGGAAGAATTGACACGTGACGCGCATAACATTCCTGTGCCACTTGATCAACGCCCCATCCAACCCGATGTTTTTTTAATACCATGCGTTGGTTTTAACGCAAAAGCTTATCGCTTAGGCTACGGAGGCGGTTACTATGACCGTACATTGGCGGCGGCCCCTCATGCTTACGCCATAGGCATTGCGTACCAATTAAATTTTTGCGAGTTTTCCGAAGAGCATCAGGATAGGCCGATGACCCAAATTCTAACGGAACAAGGTCGCTTTTTAGCTTAATAACACCTCAATGAACGATCCATTAGAATTAATTCGCCGTATTCCTGAGCTTGAAGCGCTGCAAACAGACGCCAAAATACATAGAGCCTTGCAGCGGGGTGAACCATTCAAAGTTTACCGCGCACTACAAATGGCGCTGCTATTTCGCCGCTTACCGCAACAGGCAGAACTGTTACGAATGCTCACTGCGCAACGCAGATTGTTCGCACGACCGACAAAAAACAAACCCCTTGTTGGCGGACCCGCTTTTTTGCGTTTTGGCTTTATCGATGAATCGGAAAGCCGCTCCCAGCACGACACTGACGGCAGTTATCTGGCGCAAAATGCACTTACGTTGTTTAAGCGGATTCCTGTCCTGCCACTCTCATCGTTTGTCGTGAAGCCGCAAGCTGGTGGAAAGTGGGAAACTTTGGCGCAGGTGCCTCGGAGCGTTGCCCATACCGTAAAAGGGGCAGCGCTAATCAGCTTGCTAGCCTGTATTGGATGCGCCAGCGTGTTGTTGCATTACAAGCAGGCAACCACACAAGAATTGATAGTAATCAATGGCTTTACCGATCCGCTAATCATTACTTTGGACAGCGAAACCATACGCGTGCCGGCACAAGCCAGTAAGAGCATGCGCGTTCGGATTGGCGATGTAGCAGGCACTGCTGCCGTCGAGCGCCAAGCAAGTAAGATTGTGATTGACCGTTTCCAGCATAAAATCGTTGGCAGCGACCTTACTAGCATCTGGAATGTAGCGGGAGCAACACCGATACTCGCAAATGCCGCTAATAGTGCCGCCAACAACGCCTTATGTGGGCAGCAGTTTATCGAGTTTCCTAGTGCCGAGGGCGACAAGATTGCCAGCTTGCGATTTCTTGAATTGCCCACAAAAATTAATCTTCCCACACCCAGTAAGCTTACCGTCTGCCGACAAGTCGCGTTGCAACGTGGGGACGAAAAAAATCTTCTTGGTGCACTGGAAGCGCAGGCGCTCATGCACGATTGGGAGCTAGAAAGCACGCGCAATGCATTGGATGCGGCGAAAACCATTTCCAGCGCCGAAGCGGTGCGTGTGGCACGTCGCGCACTCGACGCTAACCCGGAGAAGTTGGTCTATCAACGCTTACTGCAAGAGATGCGCGAAGATGCTGGCGAGCAAGCAGCACTACTAGAAGAATTCACACAGCGGGCGAAACAAATGCCCACGTCTCCCGCCGCCAATTTTTTGGCAGCTTCATTAATTACGGGCGACGCCGGTGTCACCGCCATGCAAAGCGTGAGTGACCGCTTTCCGCAAGACGTTACTATTTTGCGCAGCTTAGTGTGGCGCAAAGGCGTACACGGATATTACGCCGAGGCGCTGAAAGATTTAGGCCGCCTGCGCAAGCTCGCTCCCGGGGAAGCTGACAGTTTGTTTGATCTTGAAGTCAGACTTCTGTTAAGCCAAGGACGCGGACTAGAAGCCATCAAAATGCTGAGCGCTGTGGTGCGAGATAAGTTAGCTTCCAATCGCATGGCACGCGCCGCCGATTTTGCCTACGTAGCGCGACAAAGCCGCGTGGATCCTGAATTCTGGGTCAAAGATTGGCCGCCCGACGAATTAAGCCCCGATAGCTTGGATTTCTATCGTGTCCGAGCAGGCTTTCAACCATATAAAAGCCAGCGCATGCAAACCCCGTTTGTTACGTTCGCACTTGCTTTACGTAGCGATCCGGCACGCGCATTACAACTAGCGAAAAGTCTTGACCGCTTGCGTCTCAACGAGTTATCCAAAGCGCAGCTTGCCTTATTGTTTGGCGAAGCGGCGCGCACCAATGATGTCGCCCTCATGAAACAAACGCGCCACTTGCTTGGGCTCAGTCAATTTGAGACTGACCGCTTTAACGCTTTCGTTCGAGCTGACGCTGACGACATCGACACCCTCGACGTTGATCTTGATATTCAAGCCGCCGCATTTTTTATCCGCGCGCGTAATCCACAGATTTCCGCTGCAGAACGCAGCAAATTGCGCAGCCGCGCTGCACGCGCCGATATCCTTCGTGCTGCAGTGAGCACAGCAATGAGCCAATGGCCATAGAGAGCGCCACATGCAAAAGAATACCCATTCCAGCGCCGCACAAAAAAAACATCAGCGTCTTGCGCGACAAGCAAAAATAGCGATGACGATTTGGATCACTTATTTCGTCGTGATGCTCACCGCCCTCTTTGGCTTATTGGCTTGGCCTGCTTGGCAATTGCTCTCGCGCGGCGCACTTAGCGCAAGCGGCATTATTTGTCTTTGCGGCGCGCTGTTTTTAGCGTTTTCATTGCGCCCGCGGAGCTGGACTAAACCGCGTTTACCACGTGTATTTAGCCCCGCTTTTGGCGTTAAGCTGAATCAAAAAAATACCCCGTTTGTGTTTACATTGGTGACTCGTGTTGCCCATGAGTTAGACATCCATGTACCCTTAAAACTGACCTTGACGAGCGATCCATCAGTCACGGTTTTTCCCTATCACAATCGATTCGGCAAATTAGAAAGTGCCTATGTTGCGATAGGCATGCCGCTCTTGGGATGTCTATCGGAAGCTGAACTGGGCTCTTGTTTAAGCCATCAATTTTCATATCTACTGAAGGGCGACATTCCTGCGACCGCACGCATACATAGACTGCGTCGCTTCGCCTTCACGGCGATTACAGAATTAGAAAACTCTTTGTTTATTCTGAACTTGTTGCATGTCGCTGTGGCACGACGCTTCTTGCGTGCGACTGCCGAGATTGCCTACGCAGAAATTGTTGAGGCAGATTTACTGGCGGCAGATCGCTTTGGTGTTGTCGCTACGCGCGCGGCCATCGAGAAAACAGCGTTAATTGCACCCATGTGGCATGCGTATTACCAACATGAAATTAGAGTTGCCCTGCGACGCGGTGTTCAATTGCCCATCTTTGAAGGATTTCGGCTTTTTTGCAAACCCACAACAAAACGTCCTGCAGTGCAAGCCAGCATTCACAGCTATGCCAATGCACCGAGTGTCGAATTTCACAGCGCGCCGGATGTGGCGGAAAGAGTAAGCATACTGACCCCCGGCGCGAAACCCGCCTACCCACCTTTGCATCATTGTTTTCATTTGCTAGGCGGCGAACATGCCACGGAAGCGATGTGGTACGCGGGCATGCAAGCCAACACCGAATTCACCCAAGCCCTCCAATCGGCGGCGGGAAGCGATAACGCGAAGACATCAAAAATAATGAACACGGTGAGTTGGCAAGACTACAGCGAAAAAATCATGCCCATGCAATTGCGCGATCAGTTTGCCAATAGCTGGATGAATCCGAAGAAACTCCCGCTCACCGAATTGGTTGCCCTCACATATGACCTGGAAGATGGATGGGAAAAATTGCGTGCGGCAAATAGTGATTTTCTCTCACCACAAGGCAAGCGTAATTACTGTATCCAAGTGCTAGAAGATTGGGTCACAGCCTGCCTGTTGCAGCGCGGGTTTTCATTACAATGTAGCCCTGGCCAAGCTTGGGCCATGCAACGCGGCGAAACCACCGTCATGCCTAGTGTGTTGATGAACGCTGCGCTCAGCGGCAAATTGAAATCAGCCGTCTTAAAGCTGTATGACCCAGCACCTGCAGCCGCTCAAGTTTCACCGTCAGCGACGCCTCATTCGGTTACCACAGAACAAACAAATCCCACCGCGCCTGTAGCGGCGCAAAACGAAAGTAGCGCGCAAACCTCAACAGTTTCTCAAACAGAGGCAGAAGGCGTTGCGGCGACCACCCCGGGCGCCGCAGCGGGGGCCGTAGCGGGCACATCCAACGTATAAATAACTTCGACTGCATTCTTCATGCTGCCACGCTGCCAACCTTGAGCAAGATAAAAACGATCGGCGCGGGTATTAGCGGCGGTACCCAATTTCACCTGCGCATTCCCAAGTGAAAATAGCCATTCCGTCGCGAGCTTTAACAAGGGGGCGCCCACACCCTGTCCTTCATATTCTGGTCGCACAAACAAAGCCCAAATCGATGCATCGGCCTTGGCCGCGTATGAAAATCCCAAAATTTTTCCATCCACTTCGCAACACCACCCCCGCCCCAAAGGGTCTAAATAATCTTCACACATTTGGTAGGTAATGATGGAAGGGTCGGACAGGGTATTCTCCTTCACGGCAAGACGAATTTCCATCATTTCAGGAATGTCCGCTGTTGTCGCTCGGCGGAAAATTTTGTTTGATTTTTTTTGTTGTGTTTCCATAGAATGAATCCTTGATGATGGTTATCTGTAATTTTTTTGGACTATGCGACAGTGTTACTATACTAACGCATGTATATTTTAATTGCGCTTATAAATAAAGCGCGATTGATAGTATTTTTAAGCATACTCCCTTATTTTTTAATTTCTTCTATGTGTGTAAATTACACGCCAACACGGAAAGAGCTGTTACCCAGCCAGTTCAACGCGGAACTTAAAATCGACATCGATTGGAAGCCAGAGACGTGGCAAGATTATCTCGCCCCCTTTATTCGGCACAACCAGCATGGCGAGCGAGAGGCTTTGGTGGGTGCCTACAGCATGATTCCGAAACAAAGAATCGCAGCCGGCGTCAAGCGCTTTAGCACTATGAACGCGCGCGCTGAAACCGTTGGGCAGTTGCGCAGTTACGCAAAACCTTGGCGCGAAGGGCAATTATGCCTGGTGCCCATGCAGCATTTTTTTGAACCCAATTACGAGAGCGGCAAGGCTGAGCGTTGGCGCATTGGTCTAAACGATGCGAGCGATTTCGCCGTTGCAGGCCTCTATCGCGAATGGCGTGACCCGCACCCCGACGGGTCGCAAATGAACGACCTGCAAGACGGCAGCGTAGTTGATGAAAACGGTAACCTGTCGAGCTTCTCTTTTACGCAACTCACCATCAATGCAGATGAGCACAGCCTGATGCGACGCTTCCATCAACCGGGGGACGAAAAGCGCTCGCTCGTGATCTTGCATCAAGACGACTACGACGCGTGGTTAGCGTGCCGCAACCCAGAGCAAGCACGCGCTTATTTGCAACTGTTTCCTGCAGAGCGCATGTGGGCAGAACCTCAACCAAGCAAACCACGACTCCCAAAAAAGAAAACCCTTGAGCCTAAAAACGAATCGCCAGTTGACTCATTACCGATTCAGGGCAGTTTGCTTGATTGATTCCATTTCTAAATCAATCGTGTCGTTGTTGCCTTTGCCTTGCCGTGCTACAGCACTGTCTGCAGCTCGTCGCCTAGACACAATTGATTTGGAATGGAATGAGACCATCGCTCAACTAGCGCGAATCAGGCGCACATCAACTTCCCAATCAACGTAGGTCCACTCCAAGGTGGCTCGCAAATCCGCCACTAAATCTTCAAAAGCAGCAGTATGCTCAGGTGCATACTCAAACCAAGTCAGAAAATCAAATGGCTGGTCGGCGTCTAAGTCGCGACAGTGGTGCAACTTTCTCGCAATCTCTGGCAAATACTTTAAGCCAATTTCATTGTGGTGCGATTTTTCCTCAAAAATTGCCCGTCTTTCGTCCTGTGTAAGCGCCCACCAAGCGGCATTTTTTCGAATCGGAATCAAAGCCGCGCAAGTCGCATGCGCGCGCCCTAAGCCTTCTTGGCGACTTTGTAGCAGGGTTTTTTCAGCCCGCTCCACATAGCGATCATTACTGGTCTTGCCATGCAGCACCCAGCTGCTCTTGTCTGCTGGCGCGGAGAAATTACCAGAAGAAATTGCCAGCTTCGGCGCTAACGCTAAGGTTTCGCCTATCACAGGCAAGATTTTTTCGATATGCCATTGGCCATGATCGCCAGCGGCAAAATGGAACAGTCTTGGTACAGCAGGGGTTGGTGCTTGCATGGTTTTGCCTCCGAGGTGATTGATGCTTCAAAAGTGACTAGGTAAAAACTACTCTGATTTAAGGATTAAAATTTTCACTCTTCATGACAGGCAGGCCTTCTTTGTCCCATGCGACGATGCCGCCTTCGATGCTAGTCGCGCGGGAAAAACCCGCTTCCTGCAACAAGGTTTGCGCCGTTGCCGACCGCACACCAGAATGACAAATGATGGTGATGACGCGCCCCTTATCAGCACTAATCTCTGCCATACGCTGCTTCAATTCGCCAACGGGAATCAAGGTACTGCCTGGCACATGCCAAGTGTTGAATTCTTCTGGCTCGCGTACATCGAGAAACAAAGCGCCTTCGATTTGTAAATCCACCGCATCATGCACCTTGACCCGAGGCGGTATGGCATTTTTTTGTGGTCGGCTACTTGGTGTGGCTGGTTTTATTTGCGAGGCGCGAAAAAGAGGCTTTGTCGATTCATCGGCTAAGGCGCTAAGCGGTAAGCCCGCGCCGATGAGCATTGCATAAATCAATGCACCAGCACGCTGGGTTTTTACACGCTGCATTCCTCGCTTACCTTGCGCAAAAATGCTTTCTGTTCGTTTATGCCCCATACATCCCCTCAACCCACTAACGACGTTAAAAATGCTCAAAAAATTCTCATTTGAGTCTAGCATGAAGAACTTTTTGGAACTTTTCACGCCATTATTGATTCTATTGCAGGTTGTTTCGGATGTTCGTTT
>OFSE01000410.1_pt1 | contig 12964 bp, 4 predicted proteins | sample 1543261 | NCBI WGS metagenome assembly OFSE01 (sample SAMN07774225, study PRJEB24372) | wastewater metagenome | isolation source: Exp Tend VB 50WW | collected 2016-02 | reverse complement strand
AAAAGAAAGGTAAAGTGGTGTCGGGTGGTTCGACCATCACTCAGCAGTTGGCGAAAAATTTGTTTTTGTCGGGTGAACGTAGTTATGTGCGAAAGGGTGAGGAATTGATCATTGCGTATATGCTAGAAACTTGCATGGACAAGGAAAGAATACTGGAGATTTATCTGAACGTGGTGGAATGGGGGATTGGCGTGTTTGGCGCAGAAGCGGCGTCGCATCATTATTTCGGCACTACGGCCAATGCTTTGAGCCAAGCACAAGCGGCACGGCTGGCGGTGATGCTGCCCAAGCCCCGTTATTACGACCAACATACCGGTTCGGCCTATTTGCAAAAACGCACCGAGGCGATTTTAAGGCGCATGAATGGCGCGGAGTTGCCATGAGGGCGCGTCGTCAGCGTGGCAGTATTAATTTGTGGGCGGTGTCGATCTTGATGATGCTCTTGACTTTGGCCGGATTGGTTTTTTTGTACACCCTACGCTACGGCCATTTGCCCATGCAGGATGTGTGGGCGCGTTGGGGTAAATCGGCGAATGTGATTTCTAGCGAACTGAAAAACGCCAGCGGCATTAGTGCGATTCCGGGCAGCGGTGATGGTTTGCGACCAGCGGCGACTGTGAATAGCGGCATTCGCAAGTGTACGATACAGGGTAAAGTGGTGTTTTCTGATACGGCTTGCACGGATCATAATCCAAGTACCAAAGAGATCAAGCTGCATGATAATCAAGGCTTCGCGCCACCTAAGGTGAATCAGTCGGACAAAGAAGGCGCGTTGCAAAATGATGCAAATGAGCGCACAAATGAGCAACTACTGCGACTCAAAGCACTGGATAAGGCAATCGAGAAATCAACCGGAAACTAAGTGAGACTGGATCGCACAAAAATGAAGGCACTCGTAACTTCAAGGTAACCATGACATGAACCGAAACGAGCAAGGTACTATCCATTTTTCTGGTGACAAGCCCATATTGGCTAGTTTTGGTGCGGGTATGCGCGAAGATTTGCTACACCGTGATCCGCTGTTGGATTGTCTGGTAGAGCTAACGCGGATTCATGGCCGCCCTAGTACGCGTGCAGCCTTGTCTGCCGGTTTGCCTTTGCTGGCGGGGGGATTAACGCCTTCGTTGTTTGCACGTGCCGCCGCACATGCGGGGTTTTCTGCGAAAGTGGTGCGACGCGCGTTGGACAAGATCGATCGCGCCACTTTTCCTGTGATTTTGCTATTGCAAGACAACGAAGCCTGTTTGCTGCAAAACTGGAGTGAAGATGGTGAAACCGCGCAACTGTTGCTGCCCGATAGCGGCCAGGGTGCGGTCACTATGAGCCGTGCCGATTTATTGGCGCGTTACACTGGTGTGGCAATTTTTTCGCGCCCGCATTTCCGCTTTGATCAACGCACGCCTCCCCTAGTCGCGGTACCGCAGCGCCATTGGTTTTGGGGTGCAGTGCTGGAACAAAAGCCGATCTTTAAAGATATTTTGGCGGCAGCTCTATTGATCAATCTGTTTGCGCTAGCGATGCCGCTGTTCACCATGAATGTGTATGATCGCGTCGTGCCGAATTACGCGATTGAAACGCTGTGGGTGTTTGCCGGTGGCATCACGATGGTGTTGGTGCTTGATTACGCGGTGCGTTTGTTGCGTGGGCATTTTATTAGTCTGGCCAGCAATCGGCTTGATTTGAAATTATCGGCGTTGATTATGGAGCGGGTGTTGGGTATGCGTATGTCGCAAAAGCCCGCCTCGGTCGGCGCGTTTGCGGCGAATTTACGCTCGTTTGAAACGGTACGTGATTTTATTGCGTCTGCCACGGTCACTGCGTTGATCGATTTGCCGTTTGCTGTGGTGTTTTTACTGGCATTGATTTGGATTGCTTGGCCGCTGGTGTTAGTGCCTTTACTGGGCATCATCATCGTAGTGATTTATAGTTATTTGGTGCAGCATCGGATGCGCGAATTATCTGAAACCACCTTTCGCGCCGCCGCCTTGCGCAATTCGACTTTAGTGGAGAGTTTGACGGCGCTGGAAACCATCAAGGCGCATGGCGCAGAGAGTCAGATGCAAGCCAAGTGGGAAAAGACCACCGCATTTTTGGCGCGGGTGAATTCTGATTTGAAGTTGTTGTCAGCCTCCACCATTAATGGCGCATCGATGATTCAGCAGTTGGTGAATGTCGGCGTGATAATTGCGGGTGTGTATCTGATTCATGAAAAACAAATGTCGATGGGCGGTTTGATTGCCGCGACTATGCTGGCTGGTCGTGCGATGGCACCGATTGGGCAGGTGGTAGGTTTGATGTTGCAGTTTGAGGGGGCGAAAAATTCCTTGACCGCGCTAGAAAAAATCATGGCAACGCCGTCTGAGCGCAGTGATGAAAGTGCCTTCATTCATCGGCCAGAAATTCGCGGTCAGATTGAATTCAGAAATGTGCAGTTTAGTTATCCGGGGCGGCAGGAAGAAGCTTTGCGTGGTGTGAGTTTCAAGATCATGCCGGGCGAGCGGGTGGTAATTATTGGGCGGGTGGGTTCTGGTAAATCGACGATTGAGAAATTGATTTTGGGTTTGTATGCGCCAACCAAAGGCTCAGTCTTGCTTGATGACGTGGATTTGCGCCAGCTTGATCCGGCCGATCTGCGCCGTAATCTAGGTTACGTTGAGCAGGATTCGGTCTTGTTTTATGGCAGCCTGCGCGACAACATCACGATACGCGCACCGTATGCCGACGATAGAGCAGTGGTGGCGGCGGCTGAGCTGGCGGGCTTGACGGAGTTTGTGAATAGCCATCCCGAAGGCTTTGACATGATTGTCAGCGAGCGTGGCGAATCGATTTCTGGCGGGCAGCGCCAGAGCATTGCGATTGCGCGTGCTGCCTTGCTCGATCCGCCGGTCTTGCTGCTCGACGAGCCGACCAGCGCGATGGATTATCCCTCTGAAGCACAATTCAAAAATCGTATCGCTCGTTATGCGCAACATAAAACCGTGGTGATCGTGACGCATCGCCCCAGTTTGATGGAGCTGGCGACCCGCATCATCGTGGTGGACAAAGGCAAGATCGTCGCCGACGGCCCGAAAGACAAGATCATGACGGCCTTGCAAAACGGCCAGATCGAGGGGGCGCGATGAAATCATCACAGAATTTTGTCTGGCAGCGTTTTATCGGCTGGATGGATACGCTGCGCCGCCGTTTTGATTTGCAACCGGGGCATTGGCTACGCCGTTGGAGTGATAAGGTCAGCCTGCCGGAATCGGATTTCATGCGCGATGCTGACACCATCATCGTGCAGCAAGAGCCGCTCAGGGCGCGTATTTTATTGCGTGCATTGTTTGCTAGCTTGCTGCTGTTCATTTTGTGGGCGAGTTTGGTTGATATTGACGAGATCACCAAAGGCGAGGCGAAAGTGATTCCTTTGCAGCAGTTGCAGGTTCTGCAAAGTTTGGATGGCGGTATCGTGACCCAGATTTTAGTGAAGGAAGGGCAGATCGTGCAGGAAGGGCAAGTCTTGCTACAAATTGATACCACGCGTTTTGTGTCGTCGGTGAAAGAAAATCGTTCCCTGTATTTGTCGTTGTCTGCCAAGGCGGCGCGTTTAAAGGCCTTGGGCGATGGCAAGCCTTTTGTGGTGCCACCCGAAGTGGCGGCGGAAGATCCGAAAACTGCGCAGGAAGAACAAAATCTGTTTGATGCCGCCAGCAATGAAATGCAAACCCAGATTTCTATCGCTAGGCAACAATTAACCCAACGCACACAAGAACAGCAAGAGGCGTATGCCAGACAGCGGCAGGCGGCACAGGCGTATGAATCGAGTTTGAAAGAATTGAACGTGACCCGACCTTTGCTGAAATCTGGTGCAGTGTCGGAAGTGGAATTATTACGCCTAGAGCGCGATGTTTCACGCTTCAAAGGTGAGCGCGATGTGGCAGAGGCGCAAATTGCGCGCACGCAAGCCTCGATTGCCGAGGCCAATCGCAAGATTCAGGAAGTGGAGCTGACGGCTAGAAATAACGCCAGTAAAGAATTGTCGGACACCATGACACGTCTGAATTCCATCATCCAAAGCAGTACTGGTTTGGCAGATAAAGTGAAGCAATCGTCGATACGCTCGCCGGTGAAAGGCACGGTGAAACGTTTGCTGGTGAATACCATTGGCGGTGTGGTGCAACCGGGGCGCGATATTGTGGAGATTGTGCCGCTGGAAGGTAAACTGCAACTGGAGGCAAAAATTGCGCCGCGTGATATCGCGTTTTTGGTGCCGGGTCAAAAGGCGGTGGTGAAGTTTACCGCGTATGATTTTTCGATTTATGGTGGGTTAGATGGTAAGCTTGAATTGATCGGTGCTGATTCAGTGACGGATGAACGCGGTAATACGTTTTACACGGTGCGGGTTTCCACGATCAATGCCGCTTTGTCGGGTGGGCAGCCGATTATTCCGGGGATGGTGGCCGAGGTTGATATCATTACCGGTAAGAAGACCATCTTGTCGTATTTGCTGAAACCTGTATTGCGCGCGAAGCAGTCGGCATTTACCGAGCGCTGACGTGTTTGAATGTTAGATATCCATCACCAAAAAAACTGATAATGAGTTTTGACTTTGCCAGCTAATTCGGAATCCCAAACGCATTTATTTATTTCAAAAACAGGTCGCTTGCTGGAGACCTGGCATGGCGCTTTTCCGCATGCGATTAGTGTGCCGACCGATCAATTAGCGGATACAGAGTTACCGATACAGGTCTTGATTGCGCCGTCCTGTGTTTGGCTAAGACTTAGCACAGACATGACAGTGGCATTGCAAATTGCTGCCGTGCGCGCGCGTTTTCCCGAGAGTCATTTGGTGGTTATGAGTGATATACCGAATGATCTGGAAGCACTCGCCGCTTTTTCGGTGGCTGCACGCGGTTATTGCAATAGCCACGCGGGGGTCGAAGTATTACGCAATGTGGCGAATGTGGTGCGCCAAGGTGGATTGTGGATCGGTGAATCGATCATGCAACGCCTGCTGACTTTGCCTAGTGCCGCACCAGAATTAACGCCAGCAACTGCGCAAAGCGTCCAGCCCGATTGGGATCAAACACTTACCGAGCGTGAACGAGAAGTGGCGCATGCGATTGCCGAAGGTGCGAGTAATCGCGACATCGCAAGCGCATTGCAGATCACCGAGCGCACAGTGAAAGCCCATGTCAGCGCGATTTTGGAAAAACTACATATCAAAAGCCGTTTACAACTAGCACTTATTGTCAAAAATCGTTAATTTTCCCCTGTTTGGGCGAAATTTAATTAAAAATTTGGCAATCTCGTACTTTAGTACAATTGTTTTAGAGAAATGCTCTTGTTAGAGTGATCAGATTCGATTATTCCGTCTGGACATTCTCATGGCTACTTCATTTCATATCATTGGCAAAGTCGTTTCTCTTCAAGGTGAAGTCACAGCGCGCTCCCCTGACGGCAGTGTGCGCCAGCTCAAACTTGGTGATGTGATTTATGAAAATGATGTGATCGTCACCGCCGCCAACGGGCATGTGGAACTCGCTTTTGATCAGGGTCGCAGCTATCTGGTGCATGAGGGTGAAACCATCACCTTGGACGCCAGCGTTTTTGCGCCAAGTCAAACCGATTTAGCGAATGCGGCGCTTTTGCCAACGAACGAAGCGGATCAAACCAATACCACCGCCATCACGCAAGCGATTGCGGGCGGCGATAGTCTGGATAAATTGCTGGAAGAAACCGCCGCCGGTTTGGGTGGCGCAGGTGTGAGCGGCGGCGATGGTAACGGCTTTGTGCAGCTTGATCGTATCGCTGAAACGGTGACGCCGCAATCATTTAGTGGTGGCACTGGCGCGGGCACATTTGATGCCAATTTTAATGGCGCGGCGAACAATAATAATGTGATTGAGCCGCAGGTGATTGCGGTATCTGATGCGGTGGCCAACGAGAGCGGTAATCTTGATTTTACGGTCACCTTGAGTGGTTCGAATGGTGGCGCGACCAATCTGAATTTAACGCCCAGCTCAGGCACCGCAACTTTGGGCGTGGATACAGGTGCCGCGCTGGTGTCTGTGGATGGTGGCAATACCTTCTCGCCATTATCAGGTACTACCGTGGTGCCAGCTGGAGTAACCACGGTTATTGTGCGGATTCCAACGATTAATGATGGCGTCGTAGAAGGCGCAGAAGGTCTGAGCTTGAGTGCCTCTACTTCGGCGAATGGCGGACCTGTGGTTGGTACCGGCACGATCAACGATGGTGCGATACCGAGCCTGAGTGTCAGCGGCCCGACCGATGTTAATGAAGCGGCCGGCACGGTGACTTACACCGTGACGCTGAGTAGCGCATCGACAGCACTAGTCAGTGTCAACTACAGCACCGCAGACGGCAGCGCAACAGCGGGTAGCGATTACAGTACAAATAACGGTGTGCTGAATTTTGCGCCAGGCGAAACCAGTAAGACCGTTACCGTCAATATCACCAATGACAGCGTGTTTGAAGGCACTGAAAATTTCAGCCTTAATATTAGCAATCCAAGTAATGCCACCATCAGTACCGGTACGGCGGTTACTACTATTCATGATGATGGCACCGGTGCTGGTGGGGTTGATAACGACACCCCACGTATTAGCGTCAATGATGTCAGTGTCAACGAAGCGGCGGGAAGTGTGACGTTCACGGTCACCCTCAGCAATGCCAGCAGCCAAACTGTTAACGTCAATTACACTACGGCCGATGGTAGTGCCGTAGCAGGTAGCGATTACGAAGCCAGCAGCGGTAGTCTTAGCTTCGCACCTGGTGAAACCAGTAAAACTATCACGGTCGCCATCACTAACGACAACCTGTTTGAGGGCAACGAGACTTTCAGCGTCAACCTCAGTAATCCTGATAATGCCACCATTGTAGATGCGCAAGGCACTGGTACCATCATCGATAATGATGGCGTCCCCACGATTGGTAGCGTTAGCAATCCGAACGTCACTGAAGGTAATGAGCTTGTATATAGCGTTACGCTCAGTAATGCTTCTAACACCAGCAGCAGTTTTAGCTTTAGTTTAGGTGGCGGTAGCGCCAATGCGGCGGATTATGGCACGCCCAGCTTTAGCAACGGCGTTACTTTGGTTGGTGGCAATCTGCTTGTGCCTGCAGGCGTGACCAGCTTCACGGTTAGCATTCCCACCGTGGATGATGCACTGATCGAACCAAATGAAACCCTGAATCTCACGGTTGGTGGTCAATCTGGGGTCGGCACGATTGTTGACAACGATGGCACCTCGGCCATCCAAAGTGTGACGAGTGATACACAGCTTGAAGGCACTGATCTGGTACATACCGTCACGCTGAATAATATTTCCAGCAGCGCGACTAGCTTTTCGTTTAGCTTAACGAATGGCACTGCCTCATCCAGCGACTACGGCACGCCCACGTTCAGCAATGGCGTTACGTATGACGCAGGCACTGGCCTAATCACCGTGCCAGCGGGTGTGCTCAGTTTCACGGTCACGGTGCCAACGATTGTCGACACGATTCACGAAACCAACGAAACCATCAATTTGAATGTTGGTGGCAAAGCGGCAATCAGCACGATACTAGACAACGACGCTATCCCGACTATACAAAGTATCACGGATGACAGTAAAACCGAAGGTAGTGATTTGGTGCACACCGTCACGCTTACCAATGCGTCAGATACCCAGACCAGTTTCGCCTACAGCCTAGCAGGTAACACCGCCAGTGCCAGCGATTTCGGTACGCCAAGTTTCAGCAATGGCGTTACCTTGGTGGGGGGCAATCTGATCGTGCCAGCCGGTGTCACCAGCTTTACGATTACAGTGCCAACCACACAAGATTCGATTCACGAATCAATTGAAACCATTGATGTCAGCGTGGGTGGTAAAACGGCGGTCGGTACGATTGTGGACGATGACAGTGGGCCGAGCGTGGCCAGCGTCAGCAGTGATAGTACGCAAGAAGGCAACGATGTGGTGCACACGGTCACTCTGTCGAATGCCTCGGCAGATGTGTCGAGCTTTGCATTCACATTGACAGGCAACACCGCTAGTGCGGGTGACTTTGGCGCACCGACATTTAGCAACGGCGTTACTTTATCGAATGGTATTTTGACAGTGCCAGCAGGTGTCACCAGTTTCACAATCACCATTCCCACTATCGCTGACACAGTGCATGAAGCAGATGAGACGTTGACTCTGAATGTCGGCGGTGTTAACGCCATCGGCACGATAGTGGATAACGATGCCGTACCAACTGTGCAAAGCATCACCAATGATAGCAAGACCGAGGGCAGTGATCTGATCCACACCGTCACGCTTAGCAATACCTCAGACACGCCCACCAGTCTGGCATATACCTTGGCAGGCAATACCGCCAGTGCCAGTGATTTTGGTACGCCATCGTTTAGTAATGGGGTTACTTTGGTCGGCGGCAATTTGATTGTGCCTGCCGGTGTTGCCAGCTTCACCATCACCATCCCAACCAATGCAGACAGCGTTCATGAGTCAGACGAGACTTTGAATTTGAATGTGGGTGGCGTCAACGCAATTGGTACGATCTTGGATAACGACACCGTACCAACCGTACAAAGCGTCACAAGCGACAGCAAGACTGAGGGCAGTGATCTGGTGCACACCGTCACGCTCACCAATGCATCGGACACATCAACCAGCTTCGCGTTTAGCTTGACTGATGCGACCACCGCGCCATCGGATCATGGCACACCGATCTTTAGTAATGGCGTGAGCCTTGTGGCTGGCAATCTAATTGTGCCAGCGGGCGTTACCAATTTCACCATCACAATTCCAACGGTGGATGACAATATCGCTGAACCAAGTGAAACATTGAATTTATCGGTTGGTGGTGTCAGCGCGGTCGGTACGATACTCGACAACGACGCGGTCAGCATTCAATCAGTAAGCAGTGATAGCAAAACCGAAGGCACGGATCTGGTACATACGGTAACGTTAAGCAATGCCGCCAGTATTGATACCAGCTTTGCATTCAGCTTGGCAGGCAATACTGCCAGCGCTGCAGATTTCAGTACGCCAGCGTTTAGCAATGGCGTGACTTTGGTGGCGGGCAATCTTGTAGTGCCAGCGGGCGTCACCAGTTTTACCATTACCATTCCGACAGTCGATGACAATATCGCCGAACCAAGTGAAACACTGCAATTATCTGTTGGTGGTGTGAATGCAGTTGGTACCATTGTCGATAATGATGTCACACCGACTCTCTCGATCAATGATGTCAGCGTCAATGAAGCGGCAGGCAATGCGACGTTCACCGTCACACTGAGTGGCCCAAGCGCCCAAACCGTCAGCGTTAACTACACCACTGCAGATGGCACCGCCTTGGCTGGCAGCGATTACTCCGCCACCAATGGCACACTCAGTTTCGCGCCCGGTGAAACCAGTAAAACCATCACCGTCGCCATCACCAACGACAACGTATTTGAAAGCACAGAAGGCTTTAGCCTGAACCTTAGTAATCCCACCAATGCCACGATTGCCGATGCACAAGGGCTTGGCACGATTACCGACAACGACACAGCACCGACCATCCAAAGCGTCAGCGACGCAAGTATCACGGAAGGTAGCGATCTGGTGCACACCGTTACACTGAGCAATGCATCGGACACACCAACCAGCTTGGCCTACTCACTGGCAGGTAATACGGCAAGTGCGGGTGATTTTGGTACGCCAAGTTTCAGCAATGGCGTTACTTTGGTGGGCGGTAATCTGATTGTGCCAGCCGGTGTTAGCAGCTTTACGATTACGATTCCGACAGTGGATGATAACCTTGCTGAACCAACAGAAACTTTAAACCTGTCGGTGGGCGGCGTGAATGCGGTTGGCACCATTGTTGACAATGACAATGGCCCAACCATCAGCAGCGTGAGCAACGATAGCACGCCAGAAGGCTCTAATCTGGTACACACGGTAACACTATCAAACCCTTCGGCAGATATTTCGACCTTTGCATTTACACTCAATGGTGTGACTGCCAGCGCAGGAGATTTCGGCGCGCCGACATTTAGCAACGGCGTTACTTTATCAAATGGCGTGTTGACAGTACCAGCCAATGTCACCAGTTTTACGGTAACGATTCCTACCACAGCAGATAACGTTCATGAATCAGACGAGACGTTGAATCTGAATGTCGGCGGTGTCAGCGCCATTGGCACGATAGTAGATAACGATGCAGCACCGACAGTACAAAGTATTACCGACGATAGTAAAACCGAAGGCAGTGATCTAGTACACACCGTCACGCTCACCAATGCATCGGATACAGTGACCAGCCTAGCTTACACGTTAGCGGGCAATACCGCCAGTGCAAGCGATTTCGGTACGCCAAGTTTCAGCAATGGCGTTACTTTGGTGGGCGGCAATCTGATTGTACCAGCCGGTGTTAGCAGCTTTACGATTACGATTCCAACCATTGCAGACAGCGTTCACGAATCGAATGAAACAATTGATCTAAACGTCGGTGGCGTGAATGCAGTCGGTACGATTTTGGATAACGATGCCGTGCCAACTGTGCAGAGCATTACCGATGATAGTAAGACTGAAGGCAGTGATCTGGTACACACCGTCACGCTCACCAACGCATCGGATACAGTGACCAATCTGGCTTACTCCTTGACAGGTAACACAGCTAGCGCTGCTGATTTTGGTACACCTACCTTCAGCAACGGCGTCACCTTGGTCGGTGGCAATCTGATTGTACCCGCTGGCGTGACCAGCTTTACCGTTACTATTCCTACGGTTGACGACAATCTTGCCGAACCAAGCGAAACCTTGAACTTGTCAGTCGGTGGTGTAACAGCGGTCGGCACCATCCAAGACAACGATGCGGTCAGTATTCAAACTGTCAGTGACGATAGCAAGATCGAGGGCACGGATCTGGTGCACACCGTGACTTTGAGTAACGCTTCTAGTATCGATACCAGTTTTGCTTTTAGCCTTGTGGGCAACACGGCTAGCGCCAGTGATTTTGGTGCGCCAACATTCAGTAATGGGGTCACCTTATCGAATGGTAACTTGGTGGTGCCAGCGGGCGTCACCAGCTTCACCATCACAGTACCGACCATTAGCGACACGGTGCATGAGTCTGATGAAACCATCAATTTATCGGTGGGCGGTGTGGTGGCAGTTGGTACGATCTTGGATAACGACACCGTGCCAACCGTGCAAAGTGTCACCAATGACAGCAAATCCGAAGGCAGCGATTTGGTACATACAGTGACACTGTCGAATGCATCTGATAGCGTCACCAACCTAGCATTTACACTGACTGATGGCACTGCTTCGGCAACGGATCACGGTGCACCAGTATTTAGCAATGGCGTGAGCTTGGTCGGCGGCAATTTAATTGTGCCAGCCGGTGTCAGCAGTTTCACTGTGACCATTCCAACCGTTGATGACAATCTCGCTGAGCCAAGTGAGACATTGAACCTGTCAGTAGGTGGCGTCAACGCGCTTGGTACAATATTGGACAACGATGCTGCGCCAACCATCACCGCGATTGAGAATACTAGTGTGATTGAAGGGGGCAATCTGGTTTATCAGGTTGGACTCAGCAATCAATCAAGCACACCGACAACATTTGCGTATAGTATCGGTGGAGGTAGCGCATCCAGTAGTGATTTTGGTACACCCGTCTTTAGTAATGGCGTGACTTACGATGCCGTGACAGGATTGATCACCGTACCAGCAGGCGTGAACAATTTTAGTGTGACGGTGCCGACTACACAGGACGCTTTGTACGAAGCGAACGAAACGGTGCCATTGGTGATTGGTGGTAAAGCCGGTATCGGCACCATCATCGATAACGATATTGCACCGAGCTTGTCGGTCAACGACATAAGTGTCAACGAAGCCGCAGGTAGCGCTACTTTCACGGTAACACTCAGCGCGGCCAGTGGCTTAGCGGTGAGCGTTAACTATTCAACCGCCGACGGCACAGCGCTGGCAGGTAGTGATTACACGGCAGCCAGCGGCAGCTTGACATTCGCGCCTGGCGAAACCAGCAAAACCATCACCGTAGCAATCACCAATGACGCTCTCTTTGAAGGCAATATCGGTGAAACTTTTAACCTCAATTTAAGTGCCGCCAGTAATGCAACGATTGCCGATACGCAGGGTGTTGCTACTATCGTGGATAACGATGTCGCGCCAACTATACAAAACATTTCTAGCGCTACTGTTACCGAAGGCAGTGACTTGGTACATACCGTCACGCTCAGCAACGCTTCCGATACAGCAAGTAGTTTCGCCTATACACTGACAGGCAACACCGCTAGTGCGGGTGACTTTGGCACACCGACATTTAGCAATGGCGTTACTTTATCGAATGGTATTTTGACAGTGCCAGCAGGTGTCACCAGTTTCACGATCACCATTCCCACTATCGCTGACACAGAGCATGAAACAGATGAGACGTTGACTCTGAATGTCGGCGGTGTTAACGCCATCGGCACAATCTTGGATAACGATGCCGTACCAATTGTGCAAAGCATCACTGATGATAGCAAGACCGAGGGCAGTGATCTGGTACACACCGTTACGCTCACCAATGCGTCGGATACAGTGACCAGTCTGGCCTACACGTTAGCGGGCAATACCGCCAGTGCAAGCGATTTCGGTACACCAAGTTTCAGCAACGGCGTCACCTTAGTCGGTGGCAATCTGATTGTGCCTGCCGGTGTTAGCAGCTTTACGATTACGATTCCAACCATCGCAGACAGCGTTTACGAATCGAATGAAACAATTGATCTAAACGTCGGTGGCGTGAATGCAGTCGGTACGATTTTGGATAACGACGCCGTACCAACCGTACAAAGCGTCACAAGTGACAGCAAGACTGAGGGCAGTGATCTGGTACACACCGTCACGCTCACCAATGCGTCGGATACAGTGACCAGTCTGGCCTACACGTTAGCGGGCAATACCGCCAGTGCAAGCGATTT
>OFSE01000409.1_pt1 | contig 13068 bp, 17 predicted proteins | sample 1543261 | NCBI WGS metagenome assembly OFSE01 (sample SAMN07774225, study PRJEB24372) | wastewater metagenome | isolation source: Exp Tend VB 50WW | collected 2016-02 | reverse complement strand
TGATTCTGTGTACCCAGCGCCTTGCCGACGTACTGACCAAGGGCGGACGCTTCAGCAGAAGCCGCGAGATTTGACAGGGTTCCTTTGTCGGTCGAAACGATCCCTCCACCCTTTTCCAGCGCATCATACTGCGCGTTCAGGGATGCCACGATGTCATCCAGTTGACCCGTCGCCTCCTGCTTCTTGGTGTCGGCAACGCTGACCTTGTTCTCAGCAGTCTTTTCGGCAAGTTTGAGCCTGCCACGACTGACATCAAGGTTTCCACGCGCAATGTCGTTGGCTTCAGCAGCGCCAGGGGTCAGTTGCTTCTGCTGCTGGGCAATCACATTCGGGGTCGCACCAGGGGCATACTTTGGCACCGAGAACTGCGTGATTGTCTGACCGTTGTCAATACTCCCGAAGTGCTGTTCCAGTTGGTTTTGTGCGCTCAGGAGATTGAACATCATCTGCTGCCGCCACTTGCCGAACCCCTCGATGTCTTGAGGGATCGTCGTCAGCAGTTGTTCAGCCTTGTCCTGTGGAATCTTGCCTTCTCTCACAGCGTTCTGAATATGCGTGATGGCAGCACCGGGGGTGGTCAGACCAGCGGCATCCTTGAGCGAGTCAGTCAACTTCATCCGCGTGGTTTCGTACTCGGTCTTTCCCGCATCGGCGGCAGACTTCTGAGCCGAAGCCATCTCCTGCTTTTGCTTGACCCGTGACCCGAGCAGCAGTTGACCCGCACCACCATACTGGTTGAGTCCCTGGAGTCCTTCAGGGGTGTCAAGGTTCGGGTTCGACCGCAGATAGTTCCTCAGACCCTCCTGTTCAGCCAGGGACCGGGACTTCTCGGTCATGTTCAGTTGGTTCATCTGGTTCTGCTGCATCCCATGCTGAAGGGTCTGCATGGTCGCGTACTGACCCAGCAGGTCGGGTGCCTTGAATTGGGCACCTTGGGCAATGAGTTCGTTGAGTGCCATGATCAGCCTTCTTACCAGTAAGTATCAAGGGTTGTTGTCGGTGACCAATAAGCATCAGAGGTCGTTGGTGCTACCGCTGGCGTTGACCCTCGAAGTGCATTGAGCAGGTTCGCTTGGTTGTACGAACTCGCAGCCGTGTTGACCGCGTTGCCAAGGCTGTTTGCCACACCCATCTGACCAGCAGCGTTCGACTGACCCGCAGCGTTGATCCCGGCAGCGCCAGCGTTACCGGCCTGCTGGTACGTGCTGCTGGCGTTGCTTGCGTAGTTCTGACCAGCGGCACCCGTGTTGTTCGCGGCGTTCTGACCCGAGGACATGAGGGAGCCGAGAGGCGCGAGTGCGTTGGTCCGGTTGGTCTGGTACAGGTCCGTGTTGAAGTTGCGGTTCTGGTTGTACTGGCCTGTCTGGTACGCACGGTTCGTGTTGAACAATCCCGAGTTGTAGGTGCGGTTCTGGTTGTACCGATTGAATGCGTTCTGGTACTCCTGCGAAGCCATGTCCTGACCGTACCGGGATGCAGCCTTCAGGGCACCACCGGAGATCAGACCACCACGGGCAGCAGCGGTGCGATCCAGCGCCTTCAGACCCTCGCTCATGCGGAAGGCGTAGCCAGGGTCTTGCTGGAACTTCTCCATGCTGAAGTCGCCGGGGTCTTGGTAGTTCCCGACCATCAGGTCCGGTGCCGCCTGATACCCGTTGGCATACATCCCGTAGTACGGGTCTTCACCGGGGGTCGTGCCAGCCTGACCCATTTGTGCCTGACTCGCCTGCCACTGCTGCTGCTGTGCCTGCTGCTGACCATACAACTGGTCAACTGCCGCGTTCAACGCAGCCTCATCCACCGATGCGGGGGTGCCGCCTGACATGGTGTAGCCGCCACCGTCCATGCCGGGGTTGTTGACCATCTCGCCGGGGGTTGCCGGGGTCGTGTACTGCGCCAGAAGTTGCTGGCGCAGTTGTTCACGGGTCTGCATCGCAGGCTGCGGCATCGAGGTCGCAGCAGACTGAGGCTGCTGGTACAGGGCGTTCGTCGATGCCGATCCAGCGTACCGGGGGTCAGCCTGGAGTCCCAGCATGGACATCAGACGGTTCTGGGCAGAGAGTCCAGCGCCAACGTAGGGCTGGTTCCGAGCAACCTGCTGCTCGTACATCTGCTTCTGAAGCGCCAGCGCCTTGTCGGCAGATTCCGCCTGAATCCGTGCCGCCTCTGTTGCGGCCTGCGCCTGCGTTTTCGCAGCACTACTCGCACCCTTGGAGCCAAGCAGTCCACCGAGGATTGAGGCTCCACCTCCAATAGCAGCAGCAACCATGAATGTCATTTCAACACCTCGTTCTTCAGTTTGTTCCCGATGGTAAACATGGATGCGGGGTCATGTTCGACCAGTTCTTCCTCTGCGTCCTCAACGGTCGTGGAATCGACCCGATGGAACGTCATGCACAGGGCATCCGTGACCGAGTAGACCACCCGTTTGGTCCCCGGCTTGCTGCACAACAGGTGCGGACCCGTGATGACCTGAACACCGTCGTCGGTGGTTACGGCAACCGTACCACTGACAATCATGTAGAAGTGTTCCTTCTTGTGGACCTTGCCCACCACTGTCACATCAGCATGACGGAACACCTTGCGGCAGTACATCCCACCGTGGAAGTAGTGTTCCGTGACCGGCTCGTACTGCGGCATCTGGACCAGCGCGGACTGAAGCGCAAGCACCCGATCCCTCATATCGAGGGGTCGTTCCTGCTCAACGACTTCAACCGTATCGGTCATCAGGTCACCTCGCGCCCAGATGCCCGAATGTTGACCGATGTGGCCGCGCTGGCGATGGTCGAGATGAACCCGCTGGGAGCCAGAATCTGACCCACGATCTCAGGGAACGTGTAGACCTCCGCAGGCTGGAGCGATTTGGTCTTGGTGATCAGGTTGTCGTTGCCAGCGGAGCCACCCGAGGTCACGAGGTTCACGCTGATCGTCACTGCTCCAGCGGAGTAGTTTGTCGCCGTGAACTTGTCGATGATCGCCGTGACGTTCGTCGCGGTGTACTGGGTGGTCTGCGAAGATTCAGCAATCTTGGCAGGGATGAGGACTTTTGCGGTGACTGTCATGATTGCTCCTTACTTGGCAGTGTAGGTTGATGCGCCGGTCTTGACGTACAGGGTTGTCGAGGCACCCCCAGCGGTGTTCAGGTACAGCGACCCAATAGGGGCACCATCTGCCCCACTAGGCGCACCACTGCCTGTGACAATACTGACCTCTGTATCCCCGATAAAGAACTCACGGGAAAACACCCCAGCCCAATGGCGCACGGGTCCGGGACTCACGGGGAACCCGAGGAACTCGCTATTGTTGGCATCGGGGAGCATTCCACCACCCGTGCCACCGATGACCGTCACGGCACCGGCAATGTCCAGCCAGTTGCTGCCCGTCACAGGGGTGATCGTCGGGGCATAGACCCCATCGGGCGATTGCAGCGCCAAGCTGGTGGCAACCAGGGCACCGCTGACTGCACCACCACCGGGGACGGGGGAGTCGCCCGAGTTGTAGAACGTGTTGCCGATCATGACTGACCGGACGTTTGCGTACCCCACACCAATGAAGTCGATGTTCTTGGTGCCCGACCCCGCAGTTCCGGTGTAGCGACGGAACCCGTTGCCCACAGCGGTGAAGTCACAGTACGAGGTGGCACCCAGCACCACCACGATGTCGTTGGTCGAGTTCAGCAGCGCGGTTGGGTAATTACGAGCAAACGTGCAGTTCGTCACCGCCACGGCGCAGGTTGATGCGATGGCAGACCCGTCGATGACCACACCAGCGAGTCCACCGTTGGCCTCGAACATGCAGTGGTCGACGGTCAACTGCTTGGCAATCTCACTTTGGTACCGGTTGCGGATCGCACCGCCTGTCGGGGTGTTGATGCCGTCGAATGAGAACGAGCAACCTTTGATCCCGACGTTGCCGCCGAGGATGTCCACACCAGCGGTGCGGCAGATGTTGACCGAGCAGTGGTCGACCACCACAGCGTTTGGAGGTGACTTGAGTCCACCGACCGTGACCGGGTTCAATTCGGTCATGGACAGACCAACATCTGCTTGGGACAGCAGCAGATCACGGAATGCACCCCCAAGGCAGTTGATCGCTTCGACGCAGATTTCATGACCCTTGATCTGCATGTCCCACACCAACCCTGACACGATGCAGTTCATGTACAGACCAGTGCCGGTACCAGGGGCGATGATGTCCCCCGTGATGGTGGTGTAATTCACCTTCTTGATGATCGAGAACCCGCCGATCCATGTGTACAGGTATCGGTAGCCGATCTGTGCTTCGGTGTACCCGCTGAAGTCGTAGCTGACGCACCCGCCTGTTGAGACTGATGTCCGGTAGTCCAGCAGGATGGTCAGGCCCGAGCCAGCCCCGCGCAGGGCAATCTCATTACCCGAGTCCTCCGAGGTGGCGTTCGGCCAAGTGATTGTCAGGTTGCTGGTGATCTTGTACCGGCCCGGTGGCATGTACACGATCCCACCATCTCCAGCGCCCTGCATCTCGTCAATCGCAGCCTGGATCGCGGCAGTGTCATCTGTGGTGCCATCGCCAACGGCACCGTAGTCCTTCACGTTGATCATCTGGCGCAGCTTGTCCTGCACCGTCTGGGTCGTGGGGCTGCTGACACCCGAGTTGTACCCGATCAGGTCCGCGCCACCAGACGCCGCAAGGGTCGCCAGTGTGGCTGCGACCGTGGCGGCATCAGCGCCGTTCAGGTTGTCCACGGTCCAGACCTCGACATCCACAGAGGTCTTCAGGACCATTTTGTACATGCCCGTACCGAGCCACACAGACGCCTCGCCACGGGAGTCCAGAATGACCGGGTTCGCGTTGGGAGTGCCGCCACCATAGTTGGTGTAGCTTGCCAGCGGAGTGGTCGTTCCAGCGGCGTATGTGTACAGCTTGCCACCCGACAGGGGCGCACCGTTCGCGTCGAAGAACTGGAGTTTGGGTTGGGGTGCGATGTTGGTTGTCATAGTAGTCCTACCGAGTACATGGCGAAGGTGGCATTGGGGCAAGTGGTCGTGGTGAAGGAACTCCCCGCACCAATCTCAAGACGAAGTGCATGACCGACTTGCGAAGATGAGATCGTAAACGGCAATGTGACACCAAATGTGTAGCCCACGAGGTCGGGAGCCACAAACGGGGTAATCGCCAAATTGGTCAGTGCCGCCGATGCAGTCGTGTCGTACACCCGCATCGCAAACAACCTTGACAGACCACTCGAATCAAACTGGAGAGATACGTTCATGACGAACATGTAGTCCCCCGCGTAGGCAGGGGTCAGCGTCCCGTTGGTCAGGTCAGTCGTCACACCGCTACCAGATGTGAACCCGCTGGCATCGTACCCTGTGATCGCCACGTAACTGGCACCCAGCGTCCCGATGGTCTGAGTGGTCGAGTACTTGCGGATCGACCCGCGCCGGGTGTCGGTGGATGAGGTTGTCTGTACGGGAACGAACGGAGGTGCCAGGGTCAACCTCTGCATGTCCGACACCAGCGAATCAACACGCTGGAGAATCCCGAGGGGGTCGATGGGGGTCAGAACATCCGGCAGGACCATCTCGGGGTACGAGGGGATGATCAAGTCCTGCACCCGTTGCTCGGGAGAGCCGGGGATCAGGGCAGCATCATCCGTTGGCACCGGGTACGCAGGCAGAACCTGCAACGCGGGGTCATCTGATGGGGTGACACTCTGACACACCGGACACACGGACCCCATCCCCTGCAGATCAACGTCGACCATGAACGGTTGGGTCGTGGGGGTCAACTGGAGGTCGGTCCACGAGGCGTCCGTGGTCCCGCTGCCCGTCAGGGTGAACAGGTTCAGGAAGAACCTGTACCACTCACGCGAAATCAGTCCGGTACGCTCATCAATGAACGGGACACGCGGGGCGGGAATGCTCGTGACATTCATTGCCGGGTGGGCGACAGGATCAACTGCGCCCCCATGATGGTGATCTTCACCGGGTCAGTCCCAGACACCTCGTACACGCGATCCCTGATCTTCATGGTCATGCCCAACCTGCGCCAGAAGGTCCGGTATCCATACCTGCCGATCTTGCCCATGCTGGACCAATGCTCGTTGGACCATGTGTGCCCACCGTCATCCGACCAGCGGAGCATCACTTGAGGGTCCGACCCCTGCCCTGTGTTCAAGCCAACACCCGTTTCACAGTCCAGTTGGAGAGTGTGCTGCGCCGTGCGGTTCAGGTCGTTCTTGCCCGTGGGCAGCGCACGCCAGGACCGGAGCCAGCGTTGGATCGAGCCGTTGTCGGCGTAGACGTTCAGGTCGAAGGCATAGACGTTCGAGTTTTCGAAGTCCCCGATGACCACTTCGCCGTTGTAAGCCATCTGACAGTTTCCACGGTGGCGCACAAACTGACCCTCGTGGAACCCTGCACGCTCGTGCCACAGTTCCGTGGAAACGTCATAGACCCATGTGGTGTCTTCAGAGGGGAACACCAGCACGTAGAAGGCATGACCGTCCTGCTGGTACGTGTACCCGATGGCATCCGAGATGTCACCGTACTGCTGAATCTGCCACTCCACGGCATGGGTCGAGATGCGCTTGCCGGTGTACCCGTTGGAGCGATAGACGATACCCTGACCACGGGAGTCAGACCCGAGCCAGAACAGACCGTTGTCCAGCTTGGCGACAGAGTATGCGGCTGCGAGGCCGATCTCGTTGAACGCGCCCTGGATGCGCTGGAGGGGGAAGTCCGCACTCCCCGCGTCATACCAGACCTCGATGGAGTTGGTGCCGAACAGCCATGCCTCCCGGTGGTCCACGATGGCAGCGACCAACTGGTCGGGGGAGCCTTCGGCACTGGCGAACTCCAGCGGGTCGATGGCAGTCCCGTCCAGCAGGCTCGTGACCCACACCCGCTGGCTCTGCGGCTCGTTGAACACGAAGTACCCATCAAGGTAGCCGACCGTCACCGCGCCGGGGAAGTCAGTGTCGGCAATCTGGGCAAACTCCTCAGTGGTCGAGTTGTAGATGAAGCTGGGGCCATTGCAGGCAATGAACATCTGCGTCCCGTTGTCCGCGATGCTCACGGGTCCGGTGCCAGACAGGTTCCCGATGTACAGGGAGGTCCAATCTGGGTTCAGCCGGTACAACTCCTTGCCGGACACCACATACCCGTAGTTCCCCATGCGCCACAGTCCCCGGATGGGACCATCGCCCACCGTAGCGAGGAGCCGCAGGCCGGGTGCGCGGTTCAGGAATGCCGCTTCTTTGCCACCTTCGGGGATGCCCTCCGGGAAAAGGTTCACCATGCGCGAGTCCGCAGCGTTGACGCTACGGGCGACATAGGAGCCTCCGAGGATGGGCGTCTTCATCAGTAGTTACCCGCGTAGATATTGAACCGCTGGCGACTGACCATGATGGCATACGGGATGCTCATGATGTCACCGGGGTTGTTCTGGCTCTTGAGGTTGCGCTTGGACACGTTCGCAATCTGGGACACGGTGCGAGGAGGCTCAATGCCAAACTCAGCGGCAATCTCACGGGCGAGGTTGTACCGGAACGCACGCAGGTAGCCGGGTGGGAACGCGAGTTCCGTTGCCAGCGTGGCGGGTTGTGCCAGTTCCTGAACCGAGATGAAATGCCACTCCAGCGCCCTGGTGGGCTTCGGGTAGATGGTCATCGCAATGTCAGGGTTCTCCATGTTGATCCACATGACCTGTGGATAAGTGGAGGTCACGGTCTTGACCGCGATCCCATCGTACTGTTGCTGGTTGATGAACTTGATGCCGAACGAGACACCAGTGGACGCATCACGATAGTACGTGGAGTCGTCAAGTGCCACGGGGCGCAGACCCACAAAGTCACCCGTGGGGCCGAGGGTCTGGGTGATCTCGTCAGAAGGCCAAGTGAACTGCTGGTCGATGGTGTTATAGATCATCAGACGCTCGGTGTTCCACGAGTCAATCATCTGATTCATTGCCATCAGAGCGTCGGCAGATGTGTCAGCGGAAGGCACCTCTCCTTCGGCCAGTGCCCCGATCAGTCGGAGCGACCCATTGATGATTTCACCCGCTGATGCCATTTTCTGCTCCTTCTACGGGCTTGCGCCGGTTTGCCTTTAACCTGCCATCCGGTTTCTTGACTGGAGCCGCCTCGACGGGCGTATCTGGATTGTACGGCAACCATCCGGCTTTGAGGTCATGTTCTGCCTCAACCTCTGAAATTGCCACCTTGGTCCCGTGAACGGGGTGCGTGAGGTAGATGACCATGTGATACGGGGGACCGAAGTCCCCCGTCCTTTGTGGCAGTTAGCCGATTCGCCACGCAGACCCGTCGCAGAACACGGGAACGACATTGCTGCCACCCGTGGCAACTACGGCACCGATGCCAGCGGTCAATGCCGCGTTGGAGTCGGTCACAGTGGCACACATCCCTGCGGACGTTGCGGCAGCGGGGAGTTGCGCCACAGTCATCCCGGTCAACGTGATATTCGTCAGAACAGGGTCACTGTACGCGACACCCGCCGATTTGGTGTTTCCGGTCATGTTGGTTCCTTTTATCCAGCCCCCGAAGGGGCCGGAATTGTTCAGGTCAGACGATACAGGGTCCACGCGCCAGTGCCGGTCTTCCGGGCACGGAACGAGGCAGAGGTGGTGTACGTCACCGTGGCAAGACCAGTGATGGTCCAGCCGGTGCCAACAGCCACTGTGATGGTGCCAGTGCTGGCACCAATGTTCACGATTGACAGATCGAAACTCGAATTGACCTTCGCATTGGTCAGTTGCGCTTCAAGCAAGGTCACAGTGGGCAACGTGTAAGTTGCCGCCGTGGTGGTCGTGTCACCGACCAAGATGCCGCCAGTGATCTGCGCCGCCGTGAGGGTCGCGGTCGAGGTTGCGGTCTGGGGTGCGGGTTGAATGCCCAGCGGTGTTTCGTTGATGTTGCCATCGCCAATTTGATAGCCACCGCCAACTGAGGGAATTGCCATGATGTTTCTCCAAAAATGTGAATGTGGGAGACAGGGGCCGAGGCCCCGGTCACTTTAGCCCCAGATGCGGGTCGCCATCGAAGGACGGATCGCAGCGTAGCCGTACAGAACGTCAACACGACACGGCATCCGGTCGTTGTTGATGTCGTACTGGCGCACGATCCGCATGGAGATGCCGTTGTGGGTCTGGCGCGAAGCCATGTCCACACCCTGCGGCAGGAGCAGGTCAGCCGTCGCCAGCGTGATCGCATCCTTGTGGTACGACAGGTTCTGTGCGTACTGCGTCGAAGCACTGCCCAGCATCGTGACCACAGCGGTCGCCTGCGGGAACGAGTCCACAGTCGCCAGGGCATGGTCGGCGGTGTAGATCGCCGGGGAGATGCTCAGGGTGCCGGTGGACGAGGCGGTCAGGTCGGCGGTGACGACGAACTGCTGCAACGAGCCGGTGGACTGACGGGTCTGCGGGTTGACCGCATACACGCCAGCGATGGTGAACACATCACCCTGCTTCCACGTCTTGCTCGAACCCGTGAAGGAGATCGGCAGCGTGGCCTGACCCTGCGTTGACAGGGTGCCGGTGGAGGTGATGGTCGTGCCCCATGCGCCCGTGGTGTGCATCCCGATGGACTGGCTCATGTTGATTTCATCGAAGCCGAGGACACCCGTGCCCATCATGCCGTTCTTGAACTGACGGGACACAGTATCGGTCGGATTGAACAGACCTTTCATGCCTTCGACCAGCCCAGCGTTGGCAGCGGGGTTGACGGTTGCGTAGCGCGGCGACATCGGCGTGGCGAACTCGTTCAGCTTCTGCTGGGCCTGCAACAGGACCAGCGAGGTGCCGGGAGTGGTACCGGGGGTGCCGACTGAGTTGTAGATCGACTTGTAAGCCGTCGCAACGTCAGCGTCGATGGAGGAGGCCAACTGCGAGATACGCGGCTTGAGGACACGTTCCGCGAAGTCGTCCAACTGCATCGTCAGTTCGGCGCTGGTGAAGTTGATGCCGATGTGCTTCTGGCTCGCAACAGACAGCGTGGTGTACTGCTCGTTGTCGTCCTGCACTTGCAGCGCGGCACCGTCCGTGACCAGGGCGCGGTCAGGCAGGCGGATGCGCAGCGTGGAGCCGATCTTGGCACCCTGCACGGCGAACGAGTCATCGTACTGACGGTTGCAGTTCCGACTGATCACCAGATTGTTTTCGAGAATTTCCAGCGACTTGCGGGTGATCATGTCGATGGTTAAGAGAGAGTTTGCCATTTCAGGTTTCCTTTGCGTTGGTTAGCGAAGCCGTTGTGCTTCCAGCTTTTTGATCTGTCGGGCACGATCCGCTGCGATCCAGTCCGACGTACTCATGGTCTTCACAGACCGAGGATCGGTTGTATCGTAGGTGGGCGAACCCACCGAACGGGCAGTGACCGGCGCGATGGGAGCCGGGGCACTCGAAATTTTCTTCACCGGGGGATCAGACGCCAACCTGGCCTCGATCTTCCCGATTTCCTTGGCCTGCACCAAAGGTGGCAACTTGGAAATACGGTCCGCTTCTTTCGGGTTGGTTCCGAGGTAGTAAGCCATATCGGGACCACTGTCCGAAGCCTGAATCGTCTGAGCCATCGCGGTCGTGATTCGCAGGTTCGGGTTGTACGCCACTTGGTCAAAGTCGTCGTACTTCCCACGAGCCTCTTCCTCACGCTCATGGTAGCTCTCAAGAATCTCGGACTGCTGCCGCGCCTGCTCCCGCTGTTCGAGCTTCTTCTGGGCCAGTGCTTCGGCGTAAGCCTCAACCGACTCAAACTGCTCGGCGGGTGGCAAGTCCACCGGGGGAGGTGGTGCTGCAACCGTCTGATGTTCCCGTTCCCATTTGCGCTGCTCTCGCGCAAGCCTTTTGCCAATCGCTGCGTCCAGTTCCTCCTGAGTGAAGGTTTTGGGTGCTGGCGCTGGCGTTTCTACCGGCGTTTCGATAACCTCAGTTTCTGGTGTCGCCGTGACCTCAGATTCTGACGCGGGGGCTTCAACCGCTGCTTGCAATTCTTCAGACATTCAATTTCCTTGCGGAACCCGGTGATCGCGCCGGTACGTTGTGCAATATTACACATACTAATGGAAAACACAACATATCAAAGAAATTACTTCAAAACTTACACCGGATTCCCAGCATCCCACCATCAACTTCCGCGTTCAGCGTTGAAGGGTTCGCTGGATCGAGGCTTCTCAGGCTCGGGGACTGCTGGGTCCAGTGGGGGGAAGCTGTCGGTCGGCAGCTTAGGCGGAAGGACTCCAACCTTGTCGCTGGTGGTGTAGGTGCTGAACAGGCCGACAACAACAGCAATGGCAGTGGCAAGAGTAGCCGCGTCAGTCTCAGTGACAGGGATGTCATATCCGAACCCCTTCGCAACGCGGCACCCGGTCAGGATCAGGGCAGTCAGCGCCAGGATCAGGGCGCTGCGGTTCTTCCACAGGGCAGGCTCAGTGACAGCCGCGCCCTTGCGGAACAGGTCGAGGAAGTCGAGGAGCCGTCCCACGGTCAGGCCTTCTTGAAGATGCCGGTGTTGTTGAACAGCGTGACCAGCACACCGATGACGCTGCTGATCTGCGGCCACAGGCTCGTGATGCTGCCATCAACTGCCTCAAGGATGCCACGGATCGCGGAGAGCTTCTGCTCCCCCTTGCCGCTGCCGGGGATGGCCTCCTCGATAGCCTTGAGCGCCGTGATCAGCGCGGGGATGAGTTGCAGGATGATGACGATGTTGCCCATGATGACTCCTTGGTTACTTACCTACAGATTGAAGGTTGGCCGCTATCCTGCGCGCCCACCCCTTCCCGAAAACGTCCCATGTGGACAGCCTTGTCATGAAGTCCAGCCGGTGCCCGTTGAACCGTGCCTGCACGGCGCTGGGGTCGTTCTCCCGGTTCAGCGCACCGAGGGTCAGGGGGCCGACATAGCCGTCATCTGCGACCCCGACCGAGCGTTGCAGCCAGCGGATCGCCTGTCCGATGCCACTGTTCACAGCAGCGTCGAACACGTTGAAGGCCAGCTCGGGCGGCATCTTGTCGCACTGAGCACGGTCCCAGAAGTCCCGCTTGTAAATCGCCTTGGCGTCGACCTGCGTCAGGGATGCAATGTCCAGCGTCGGGTAGCTGCGCTTGGAGATGCCGAACTTCGTTTCACCGCCAGGGTCGTGAGGGTCGTTCACGTACCCACCCTCATGGCTGATCAGCTTGTCGAATACTTGATCGAATGTCACTTGTCCGCCTTGTTATCCAGCAGCGTGAAAATACGATTAAAGTTGTCACGGATTTCTTTCGTCAAGTCGCCAATCAGATCACGCGCCTCATGCTTGGGGAGGTACGTTTGAGGTAAGTCCTCGCGTAGTTTGGCAAGGTCTTTTTCAAGGTCACGCACCGCGACCCATAACACTCGGGCAAACCAACCGAACACACTAAATGCGATGCCTGCGATCATGTTAATAGTTTCTTGATTCATTGTGCCCTCTTGCGCTGCTGGTAGCGTCTGATTTTAGTTCCTTGCTTTTGGCTTTCAGCCGGATCGCCCGGCGTCGTCATGCTGTGAACTCACAGGTCATCTTGGGGTTCTTCACTCGCTCCCTGGCGCACAGCGCCCAGAATTCACGCTCATCAGCACCAGCGTTCCACCGCTGCAAGGCCACCGCGACCCCGGCAGCAGCGCACAGAGGCGCAAAGGTGCCACCGGGCAGGAGCGAGAAGATCACGCAGATGTTGTTCGCCGCCGCACCGAGCCAGAAGGAGCCGACAGCGCTCTGCACCGTCTGCTTCTCGCCGTCAGGCAGGCGTCCCGCGTACTCCAGAATGCCCCACTTCAGCGGGATCAGCGCAAGCCCCAAGGGGTTCGCCTCTGCCGCCCCAAGGGCCAGCCCCACGCCTGTCGTGACCACATCAGCCGCCGCCGACTGCTGGGCCTGCTCTGCCGGTCCGGCCTGCGCAGTGAGGCAGAAGGCAAGCAGCAGGGCGACCAGGGGTTTCATTTCAGCGGCACCTGCACCATCTGCAACCCCAGCCGCGCCATCGCCTCGAACGGCGGCTGGTCGCTCACATCAATCGACGCATACAGCGCGGTGATCTTCGCCTTGGT
>OFSE01000408.1_pt1 | contig 13070 bp, 10 predicted proteins | sample 1543261 | NCBI WGS metagenome assembly OFSE01 (sample SAMN07774225, study PRJEB24372) | wastewater metagenome | isolation source: Exp Tend VB 50WW | collected 2016-02 | reverse complement strand
CGTTTGATATCAAAGCGCGCCAGGATGGTACTTTTGAGATCGTCGCGATTTCGTCTGCCGCTGACGCGCCCGTGATCACCGATAGGGCCATGGGCAGCATGGAGATGCGTCCAGCGCCGGCGGGAGCGAAAAAATGATCGCGAAACTGATCCGATGGTCGATTACGAACCGCTTTCTGGTCTTGTTGGCGACTGTGTTTATCGCGGGGTGGGGAATATGGTCGTTGGCGCGCACACCGCTCGACGCGATCCCGGACTTGTCCGATGTGCAAGTGATCATCCGCACGACCTATCCGGGCCAGGCGCCGCAGATCGTCGAAAACCAGGTGACTTATCCGCTGACCACCACCATGCTGTCGGTGCCGGGCGCGAAAACGGTGCGCGGCTATTCCTTCTTCGGCGATTCCTTCGTCTACATCCTGTTTGAGGACGGTACCGATCCCTACTGGGCCAGGTCGCGTGTGCTCGAATACCTGAACCAGGTGCAATCCCGCCTGCCGGCGCAGGCGAAAACGGCCCTTGGCCCGGATGCGACCGGCGTGGGCTGGATTTACGAATATGCGCTGGTTGACCGCAGCGGTAAGCTTGACTTGTCGCAGCTGCGCGCCTTCCAGGATTGGTTCCTGAAGTTCGAGCTCAAGGCGGTGCCGAATGTCTCCGAGGTGGCCAGCGTCGGCGGCATGGTGCGCCAATACCAGATCGTGCTTGATCCCGACAAGCTGCGCGCCTATTCCATCCCGCATGGCAAGGTGATCGAGGCGGTACAGCGCGCCAACCAGGAAACGGGCGGCTCGGTGCTCGAACTGGGCGAGGCCGAGTACATGGTCAGGGCTTCGGGCTACCTGCAGTCGCTCGACGACTTCCGAAAAATTCCGCTCATGACCACGGACGCCGGAGTATCCGTGCGGCTGGGCGACGTCGCCCGTGTTCAGCTTGGGCCGGAGATGCGACGCGGGATCGCCGACCTCAACGGCGAGGGGGAAGTCGCGGGCGGTGTCATTGTCATGCGATCCGGGAAGAACGCACTGGAAACCATTGATGCCGTCAAGGCCAAGCTCGCCAAATTGAAATCGAGTTTGCCACCCGGTGTTGAAATCGTACCCGTGTATGACCGATCCAACCTGATCAAGCGCGCGGTCGACAATCTCGAACACAAGTTGATCGAGGAATTCATTGTCGTCGCGGTGGTCTGCGCGATCTTCCTGTTCCATATCCGCTCAGCGCTGGTAGCGATCGTATCGCTGCCGCTGGGAATACTGATCGCCTACATCGTCATGTCCTACCAAGGGGTGAACGCCAACATCATGTCATTGGGCGGCATCGCGATCGCCATCGGCGCCATGGTCGACGCGGCCGTTGTGATGATCGAGAACGCCCACAAGCACATCGAGGCCTGGAATCATGCCAACCCAGGGCAGAAGCTGGCCGGGGATGCCCAATGGACGGTGATTGGCGATGCGGCGGCCGAAGTCGGCCCCGCGCTGTTCTTCTCGCTGCTGATCATCGTGCTGTCGTTCATCCCGGTGTTCACGTTGGAGGCGCAGGAGGGGCGTCTGTTCGCACCGCTGGCATTTACCAAGACCTACGCGATGGCGGCGGCGGCCGGTCTGGCGGTGACGCTGATCCCGGTGTTGATGGGCTACTTGATCCGAGGGCGCATCCCGGACGAACAAAAAAACCCGCTGAACCGATGGCTGATCGCGCTTTATCGACCCCTACTTGAAATCGTGCTTCGCCGTCCTAAGGCCACGCTGGTGGCGGCCGGCGCGATCGCGCTCCTGACGATCTGGCCGATGTCGCGCCTGGGCGGTGAATTCATGCCGCCGTTGGATGAGGGGGACCTGCTGTACATGCCGTCGGCGCTGCCTGGCATCGGCGCCGGTAAGGTCGCGCAGCTGCTGCAGCAGACCGACCGCCTGATCAAGACCGTGCCAGAAGTGCAAACCGTGTTCGGCAAGGCCGGCCGGGCAGAATCCGCTACCGATCCGGCGCCGCTGGAGATGTTTGAGACGACGATCCAGTTCAAGCCGCGCGACCAGTGGCGGCCCTGTATGACCACCGATAAGCTGGTCGATGAACTGGACCGCATCGTCAAGGTGCCGGGTCTGTCGAATATCTGGGTGCCGCCGATCCGCAACCGCATTGATATGCTGGCCACGGGTATCAAGAGCCCGGTCGGGGTCAAGGTGGCCGGCGCGAGCCTGCAGGAGATCGACCGCATCACCGGCGAAATTGAGCGGGTCGTCAAGCGTGTACCCGGCGTGTCGTCGGCCCTCGCTGAACGGCTCAACGGCGGGCGCTACGTCGATATCCATATCGACCGCGACGCGGCGGCGCGCTACGGCCTGAATATCGCCGACGTGCAAAGCATTGTGTCGAGCGCCATCGGCGGCGACAACGTCGGCGAAACGGTTGAAGGTCTGCAGCGCTTTCCGATCAATGTGCGTTATCCGCGCGAGATGCGCGACTCGGTCGAGAAATTGCGTGAACTGCCGGTGCTGACCGAACGCGGCGCGCAGATTCGGCTAGGCGACGTGGCTACGATCCGGATTGACGACGGCCCACCCATGCTCAAGAGCGAAAATGCACGCCTGTCGGGTTGGGTGTACGTCGATATCCGGGGCCGGGATCTCAGCTCCGCGGTGCATGAAATGCAGCAGCTTGTCGCCAAGGAGGTAGCTCTTCCGGCCGGCTACTCGGTGTCCTGGTCTGGGCAATTCGAATACCTGGAGCGCGCGACCGCCAAGCTCAAGGTCGTCGTACCCATGACTTTGCTCATTATCTTCGTGCTGCTGTATCTGACATTCAAGCGCATCGACGAGGCGGCGCTGATCATGGCGACGCTGCCGTTCGCACTGGCCGGGGGCATCTGGCTACTTTGGGCGCTGGGGCACAATCTGTCTGTCGCGAGCGGCGTTGGCTTCATTGCCTTGGCCGGCGTTTCGGCCGAATTCGGTGTGATCATGCTGCTGTACTTGAAGCACGCATGGGAAGCCCGGTTGGCAAAAGGAACTCCAAACGAAGCCGAGCTTCTTGACGCGATACGTGAGGGGGCCGTGCTGCGTGTGCGACCTAAGGCGATGACAGTCGCTGTGATTATCGCCGGCCTCGTTCCGGTCATGATAGGCTCCGGTACCGGCTCCGAGGTTATGCAGCGCATCGCGGCACCGATGGTGGGCGGCATGATCACTGCGCCGCTATTGTCGATGTTCGTCGTGCCAGCGGTGTATCTGCTTATACGGCGGAGGTCTATTCGGGTGTCGTCGGCGTAGGCATAGAGGAGCGATCGGCTAACAAGGTCCCTGATCCGTTGCTTGGGGCATGCCCTTGCAGATGGTGGTCACCATAACCATGTGACCAATGCGCTGCCCCTGTTGCTCAAGAACAGGAGCCAGTACAACATCCTGCGGGCGGATTTGAATCCGACGATATGGATTGCATCATTTCCGATGTGTTTGCATCATCAAGACGGTAAACCGGAGCGAAGCCGCCGCCCGGCGTGCGGAAATTAGTCGTCTGGCCCTGATACACGCGAGCGGCCGTCCACTGTACGTGGCGTTCATAGACATAGCATCGCAGGTCGAATTTAAGCTGTTCGGGGTTTTCCTTAGTTCCATTGACGCGCTCGCCCGGAGGGACAAGCGCTTGGGCTATGTAATCTCCAGCAAGGATATCCTCCCACACGCGTTTCGTGACTTTTTCTCCTCGATACGCGGCCTTACCACCGTAACCTGCCAGCGGTTTGAAAAACAATTTCCGGCGATTCGCCCAGAGACGGTCCGCATTCGCGATGTCGACCAGTTCCGTATGCGGAATGTTCTCTAACAGGACTCGCCGCACTGCGCTCGGCACACCCAAGCTTTCCAATTGCCGGTCATCGGAAAGGAGTACCAAGTTGCGTTTGTTTGCATATAGGGCATGGGCTTGCGGGTGAGGCGTGAGCACAACAGCGCTTTCAAGATATGCTGAGCGCAGCGAGCTGCAAGCAGGCGATGTCAGCATAAAATCGGTGAGCCGGTTATAGACCAGATCGATTGCCAGGTCATCGTACCGCAACACGCCTGCGCTGAAGGTCAGGTCCGATGGCGACGCTATGACAGCACGCACCCCGAATTTCTCGAACAGGCGTTGAAACAAAATAAACTCGGCATAGAGATATTGCTGTTCTGGAGCCTCGTCTACAATGGCCACTGTTCGGAGCGGGCGTTGATGCATAGAAGAGGCCCACTCCGCTTCAAACATTTTGAAGATGCTGTCCTCGAGTATGGCGCCTGAAGCGATTGCCGCAGCCAACGCGGGTGCGCTCAAGCAGCAAGAACGATGAGCCTTTGCCATGGCAGCGTTCAACATCGCGCCACCCGCATTGGTGTTGATCTCAATTAGCGCTAGAGTTTCACCCCGTAGATGGAAGTCATATCCATAGAAAACACCTTTCGCGCCGTCAGCGCCGTACTGCGCTATTTCAGGTGCATCGGCCAGTACCTTCGCGCGATAGGACGGGAGCGCAATTACGGACTCAATCGCGTCAATAACGCCTGCAATGCGTTCACATTGACTCTCCGACACAAATATAGGTCGGGACGAAAACAAAAACGGGCACCTTGACTCGACCAAGTCATAGAGCGCTGGCGAATCAAAGTCGTCAGAAAACGCCTGTCGCAGCACGTCCTTGTCCAAGCTACTGCAAAAGCAGCTGCTATTAAGTACCTCGGCTGGCAATAATGGTCCAGCGTTGATGGGCATCGCAGCCGCTAACTGAGGATTAGGAATATCCGCCATTTTCAGCTTTCTGGTCCGTTGTGTTCGTGCCTCGCCACCGCATTTCCTGCCTTACTTTGGTGTCCATGCAATCGAAGCGCGTTAGTAATCACCGATACTGAGCTTAAGCTCATGGCCAATGCAGCGATCATAGGTGACAGCAGCTGACCGGTGAACGGGTACAACGCACCGGCCGCCAGGGGGATTCCCAGCGCGTTATACAAAAACGCAAAACCCAGGTTTTGCCACATGTTGCGCACCGTATCAACCGAAATCAAGCGCGCTTGCGCTATCCCTCGGAGGTCGCCCTTAACCAAGGTAAGGTGCGCGCTATTAATCGCAACGTCCGTTCCAGTACCCATAGCTATGCCCACGTCGGCCTTTGCCAAAGCAGGGGCATCGTTGATACCATCCCCGGCCATTGCGACAACTTTTCCCTGTTTCTGCAGCTTCTCGACCAACGCCAGCTTGTCCTGAGGCTTGACCTCCCCATAATACTCGTCGATACCTAACCGGCTGGCAATGGCCTTCGCAGTCGTCACGCCATCACCCGTGGCCATGATAACGTTCAGACCGTCAGCGCGGAGTCCTTGCAAGGCTTCCTGACTGCTTGACTTGATGGGGTCTGACACCGCTACAATGCCGACCAAGCGGCCTTGAGCTGCCAGATACATAACACTCGCGCCCTCGACTCGCAGGCTCTCGGCCGCATCAGCAAGCGGCTTCCAGTCAACACCCTCAATGTCCATTAGAGCGGTATTTCCCAGAGCGATTTTATCCCCGCTCAGAATTCCACGAACACCGATTCCGCTAGCTGACTCAAAGGCATCGGGTTTGGTCAGTCCCAGTTTCCTCTTATTCGCTTCGTTGACAATGGCGTGCGCCAACGGATGCTCACTTCCCTGGTCAATGCTAGCGGCAATCCGCAGGACGTCTTCTTCCTTGAAACCGGCTGCGGCCACGACGCTGTTAAAAGATGGCTTACCTTCGGTGAGCGTGCCCGTCTTATCCACTATCAACGTATCAACTTTCTTCAGGTCCTCGATAGCGGCAGCATCCCGAAACAAGACACCCATGGTCGCGGCGCGTCCTGTTGCGGCCATAATTGACATAGGAGTGGCCAACCCTAGCGCGCAGGGGCAGGCGATAATAAGCACAGCAACAGCGTTCACGAAGCCAAACACCCAGCTCGGCTCAGGGCCGTACACTCCCCATACAGCGAAGGTCAGCACTGCTATAGCCACGACGACAACGACAAAATAGCCAGCCACGCTATCAGCGAGACGCTGCATCGGAGCTCGCGAACGCTGTGCTTGGGAAACCATCTGCACGATTTGAGACAGCGTCGTGTCGCTGCCAACTTTCTCTGTGCGCATGATAAGGCTGCCGCTCGTATTGATGGTCGCACCAATCAGTCGGTCGCCGGCGCGTTTGGTAACAGGAAGAGGCTCCCCCGTCAGCATCGATTCGTCCACTGAGCTCTCGCCCTCGGACACGACACCGTCAACCGGTACCTTTTCACCTGGACGAACACGCAGAGCATCGCCAACATGCACGTGCGTGAGCGGAATATCCTCCTCAGTACCATCCGCGCGAATCCTGCGCGCAGTTTTTGGCGCCAGGCCGAGCAGCGACTTGATGGCCGCGGATGTCTGGGAACGCGCGCGCAACTCCAGGATCTGTCCCAAAAGTGTGAGCGAAACAATTACTGCTGCGGCCTCAAAGTAGACAGCGATACTGCCGTGTGCAGCGAATGTCGGCGGGAACGTTTGCGGAGCAAGCGTTGCGACAACGCTGTATCCGTATGCGGCGATAACCCCAGTGCCGATTAGCGTCCACATGTTGGGGCTCATGCGGACCAACGATTGTGCCCATCTCTCGTAGAAGGGCCAGCCCGCCCAAACCACGACCGGCGTGCTCAATGCGAACTCAACCCAATTCTGGCCAGGCAGGCCGCCCTGAAAAATCATATGACCGAACATAGCTAGGGCGAATACGAGGACGGTGAGCGGGAGCGTCCACCAAAACCGATGGCGAAAATCAACGAGTTCAGGATTCTCCTCATCGTCCAGGCTAGGCATAACCGGTTCAAGCGCCATACCGCAAATCGGACAACTGCCGGGGGTGGTTTGCCGAATCTCAGGATGCATCGGACACGTGTATACGGCTCCACTTAGCGCTGGCGCAGCAGTCGGCAATTCGGCCTTTTCACTGGTAAGAAAGGCCTCCGGAGTGGTATTGAACCTGGCCATACACTTCGCACTGCAGAAGTGATAGACCACCGCTTTGTACGAAATCTCTCGTTCCCTATTCGGACCTACTTTCATCCCACACACAGGGTCGGTGAAAGGCTTTTCGATAGTCGGTGTAGCATCAATTTCGCCTGCAGCACCAACGGCGTCAGGATTTCGGGCGTGTTCGCCTTGGTGCTTGTGCTGCCTGATGTCATTGCCGCTCATGAAGCCTCCTCTAGTTTGTGAACCCAACCGTATCTGCATCTTAGCCACTACCTACCTACAGCAGCGCACCACTTGCTCAGCGAGGGACTACTTGGCGACCACGGTAACTAGGCCCTTCATGCCGACCTCAAAATGTCCCGGCTGTAGGCATGCGAAGTCAACTTTTCCCGCCTTACCGAATTCCCACACAATAGTTCCGGTCTTCCCGGGCATCAATGTCACTTGGTTTGGATCCGCATGCTCCATCTCGGGAAACTTCGTCATCAGCTGGGCATGTTCTTTGAGTTTCCCCGGCGAACCTATCACCATCTCATGCTTAAGCTTGCCGGAGTTTCTGACGGCGAAGCGAATAACTTCCCCTTCCTTTACCGATATCGAGCCGGGGGTAAAACGCATGGTGTCGTTCATATCGACTGTCACGGTACGCATTACTTTGGTGGGGTCGCCCGCTTTGCCAATCAGCGCATTTTCTCCCTCATGGTCACCGTGCTGATGTTCCTTTCCGTCTTGCGTGGCAGCTGTCGCCAGCGACTGTACGGCCGCCACTAAAAATGCTGCCAATACGGCTGTCTTAAAATTCTTCATCTGGAACTCCCTGTAACTTAAATTTTCTACACTGCGGTCGGTGGTTGTTGTGAGGTGAGAATCGCCGCCGCAAGAACGGCACCAATCAAGAGAAAGCTCTCAACCTGAAGCGCCGCACGAACCAGCCTCACGCCGCTCTGTGACCGACTTGCGGCAGGCAAACCGATGAATTTGTTGTACCCGCCCAGCGCGATAGCAACTAACACCAGGGCTATTTTTACCAGCAAGGTCGCGCCATAGAAGGTATGAAATAGATGGTCCGAATTGCCTACCCTATGCCATGCGCTGAAGATGCCAGTGACCACAATTCCAATCACCGCCAGCATCGCTGTTTGCGACATCAGGCCTAGGTAACGGTCTGCGGCACCTATTTCACGGCCGGCTATTCGCATCTCATGGAGCGCGAACCAGGCTGAAACCAGAACCGCGCCAGTCCAGAGTCCAATGGCAGAAAAATGTATGGCCTCTGCCGCGAGGGCTAGTGTCCAAAAACCTTCTTCGCCGGCATGTCCCATAGATGCGCGCGTCACCACGAATGTGGTTAACGTCATTGCCACCACAGTGTCGCCCACGCGACTAGCACTACCAATCGACCGAACGCTAAACACGACAATCATTGCCAAGGTCGCGATGGAGCCCGCGTGGCCATAGGCAGTGCTCGATACCATCATCCAGAACATTGGGCAGGCTTCTCGTAAGCCAACACCGCCCATCACCGCCGTTGCGGCCAGCAGCGCTACCGCGCTACTAACCGCACCTAGTCCCGAAGCTAATAAGTCGACCTTGCGCAATGCCGGCTCAAACTCGTCACGGCTGGTGCCATTAGACTGTATCCAATAGCGCGCGAACCATGAGCCAACAAGCCAAGCAAAGGCAACGTTAAGAAAAAATGCCGAACCTATTTGTAGCAACGAGACTGCATCCATTTATTTCACCGTAAATTTAAAATCACCCTTGCGGCGGTGACCATCATGGCCGGCGACGGCCCATGTGACGGTGTAGGAGCCAGCCGAAAGCACTGGAGCTGTCAACCGCAAGACTGTGGGATTAGCAGCGTCAACTTTCGCCTTCTCTGCGGCGACTTCCTTGCCCTGACTATCCGCCAAGGTTACGGTGCTGAAGGCCTCTTCAATCTTCTCGTTAAAGGTCAGCGCTATTTCCTTCGGCGCCGCAGCCAGCGTCGCACCGGCTTCTGGGGTCGAACTCTTCAGCGTTGCGTGTGCCGAAGCAAACGGGCTGGCCAACGTTGCGGCCGCCATGACGGTAGCGAGAATCACGGTGTGCAGTGCTTTCATTTTTCAGTTCTCCTTGTTGAAATTACTTTGCTGCTTCGATTGCGGTGACCGTGAGCGCACCGCCAACTTTGTCCGCGACGAAGCGGACTTTATCTCCCGACTTTACCTTATCAAGCATTGCTGGGTCTTGGACTTTGAACACCATCGTCATCCCGGGCATACCCAGATTTTTCAATTCACCGTGCTTGATGGTGAGTTTGCCGGCATCCTTATCGACCTTCTTGATTTCGCCGTCACTCATTGCCGCTTGATTGGTAGAGGAAGAAGCCTGCTGTGCGTAGGCCACAGTGCCTACAGACGCGAGCGAGCAACCGATGGAGACGGCGAGGATGATTTTATGCAGTTGTTTCATGATGCTTCCTTTCAGATGAAATAGAAAAATTAGTGCTCGCCATGTCCCGACGGCTTTCGGACCGTCATCTCGACATTTGGCTTATTCATTGCCGGCATCGATTGACAACCAGCGTTGGTGCTGCGCTCAGGCTCGGGCAGTGCGCCGGTCCATTCGTACGCTACAGTCCCCGCTGGATGCTTGTACCAGCCAGGGTCCGAGTAGTCGCCGCGCTTTTGGTCCTTGCGGACCTTCAATACGGTAAACATGCCCCCCATCTCAACGCCGCCAAACGGGCCTTCCCCCATCATCATGGGCAACGTATTTTCAGGAATCGGCATTTCCATACCACCCATCGAACCGCCTTTGTCCCCCATGACCATATAGTCGGGCACAATCTTATTAATCTTCTCGGCCACCCCTCGGTGGTCCACACCTATCATCGTTGGAACGTCGTGCCCCATCGCATTCATGGTATGGTGGGATTTGTGACAGTGGAAAGCCCAATCGCCCAAATCAGTCGCGACGAATTCGATGGCCCGCATCTGGCCCACCGCGATGTCTGTAGTGACTTCAGGCCAGCGAGATGCGGGTGGTGTCCATCCGCCGTCGGTGCCGGTGACGACGAACTCGTGCCCATGCAAGTGGATTGGGTGATTTGTCATCGTCAGGTTGCCAACACGGATGCGCACCTTATCGCCTTGCCGTACGGGCATGGAATCGATGCCGGGGAAGACCCGACTGTTGAAGGTCCACAAATTAAAATCCAGCATCGTGTTGATTTTTGGCGTGTAGCTTCCAGGCTCCACGTCATACGCATTCAGAAGAAAAACGAAGTCGCGGTCTACCGCATGCAGCGACGGGTCTTTAGGGTGGGTAACCCAAAAACCCATCATCCCCATTGCCATCTGTGCCATCTCGTCAGCGTGCGGGTGATACATGAACGTGCCTGGACGCTTTGCGACGAATTCGTAAACGAAGGTTTTTCCAGGCGCGATGCCGGGCTGGGTGAGACCCGTGACCCCGTCCATGCCGTTCGGTAGCCGCTGACCGTGCCAATGCACGCTCGTGTGCTCAGGAAGTTTATTGGTCACGAATATGCGGACGCGGTCCCCTTCAACGACCTCAATGGTGGGCCCAGGAGACTGGCCGTTATAGCCCCAGAGATTAGCCTTCATGCCCGGCGCAAGCTCGCGTACTACCGGTTCGGCGACCAGATGAAACTCTTTAACCCCGCTGTTCATCCGCCATGGAAGCGACCAGCCGTTTAATGTCACAACCGGATTGAATGGACGGCCATTCGGCGGTGGCGGTGGAACTTGCGTATTCGCGTTGTTCATTAACATCGCTTCAGGCAGCGTTGCCGCGCCTGCCTTGCTCACCGCTGCGGCGCTGACTGCAACTGCGCCCGCACCTTTGAAAAAGTCTCTACGTGAAATCATGGCATGGTCCTTGTGTCGGTATTGCTCCCGCCGTTCATGGCGGCTTGCAGCTTGGTTTCAGCTATCCAAAAATCGCGCTGCGTTTCGATAGCGGTGTTCACACTCATGAGCTGCTCACGCGAATCGGCCAAGAGTTCAAATACGCTGGCCAGCATGCCGTTGTAGCGAAGGAGTACTTCGTCGGAAATTTTCTTACGAAGCGGGACGACGTCGTCACGATAATGGCGCGCGATGTCGTAGGTGGTGCGGTAAGACGAGTAGGCTTCCCGAACCTCCGAACGAGCACGCACTGCGGTGTCGGTTGTCCGGTGCACTGACTGCATGTACAACGCCTCTGCGCGGGCCACCTTGGCGCCGCCCCAGTCGAAGACGGGGAGCTCCAGAGAAACCTGGTATCCGTTCTCCCGCGGCAGACCAGTGGTGCTCTTGTTTGCATAGCCAGCGTCGAAGACATTGATAAACGCCGTCGTCTTAGTCAATCCGAGCGCCGATGCAGTCGCCTCGGTGTCTCGACGAGCCGCCAGAACGTCCAGACGCTGCGACATCGCCTGAGCTTCAGCATTGTTCATCTGTTGCGGCTGAGACGGCAAGTCCGGCAGCCTGTCGGGAAGGGTAAATTCTTGTTGCGCCCCCCAAAGCCCCAGCAAGCGAATAAGCTGTTCGCGGCTTGCGATCGCCTCGTGCCTGGTCCGGGCTAGTTGAGTCATCGCATCCTGATAAAAGGCACGCTCACGGGCCTGGTCAAGCTTGCTCCAGTTACCCACCTTGGCCATGCTTTCAGCCAGTTCCGACGATGCCTCAGCTGCACCACGTACCTGTTCCGCGAACGCCGCAGATTGGGCCGCGGCGACTGCGGTGAAGTAGGCACGACGCGTGTCGGCAGCCAACTGCACGGCCTGCGCGGCAGCTTGCAGCTTGGCTTGCTCAAAACGCCCATGCTCAATGCGCGTACGGGCCGGAAGAGTCAACAGGCCTGCGATGTCGAACATGACACTACGGTCGATTTCTGCGTCGCCTCCGCCACTTACGCGGCCAAAACTAAAGCTCGGATTACGCATACGGCTAGCCTGGACAAAGTCGGCTTCCGCCACACCCAGCTCAGCGAAGGAAACCTTCAAAGCAGCATTATTGAGCAATGCAATTTGAACCGATGACTCGGCTGTCAGAGGCTTAGCCAGCAATGCCTGAATTTCGGCATCACTATTGCTACTATCTTTTTTGAAGTGTGCCGCTTGGCCAATTCGACTTTGCGTGAGGGAGGATACGTCATTTAAGCCGCCATCGGACGACAGGCTCGCACATCCTGCGAGGAGGATGGCCGACAGTCCGACAGCAGTGCGACCAAGCATTGGCGTATAAAGTCGTCGCATATTATTGCCCTTTCTTATTCATGCTGTGTCCTTTATGCGGGTCAGCAACAGGGGGCACAGCTGGCTTAGCCGAGTCTGCTGGCGCGGGCGCAATCTGCATTGAAGAATCCTCATGCGAGCCATGCGCAGACTGACCTGCGACCTCTTGGTTAGCCGCAATCCAGACCTTGTCTGGTGTGATTTGTGGCTCTACGGCCGGCTTGTAGTCAGCGTAGGCGGATTGATACTTCGGTGGTGGCACCGCAGCACTGGCATCCGACACAGCCGTCGAAATTCGAACGGGTTCTGCGTGAATGACCAACGGCGCTGCGCCAACCACTGCTAGAAGCAGTAGATGTAGGCGTTTCATGATTGTCCTCAAAAATGTACCGGCACCTGGGCGCATCGACCCGAGGTATTGCGGACGTTAGTCCGCGATTTTAGTTAAATTTTTAGGAGTAACGACGAGGCGGACGCTCGAGGGTGGCGGGGATGTACGCTGTCATCGCAGGCTCAACTGCGGCACTAACGAAGGTAGAAAAAGTCGCCCGCAAAATTTCAGACGGGAAGGCTGGCGGCACAGCAGCACCTACGCAGCAGCTCGCGCAATGACTGCATTTTCCGTGAAGGCTTCCTCCGTGGTCCGAGTCGCCCCCGTCGCAATGCTCATGATGCGACTCGGCATGCGACTCGCCGCCACTCACGTCAGCGTGATGGGAAGTTGAGCTGATGTGTCCGGCTCCGATATCGCACGACATGAAAGCAACGGCTCCCCCTTGCAACGGGAGGGGAGTTGTTAAATTATTGAAATAATTTTATGCTACGGTTTTTACTAATTCCATTTCATCTTTT
>OFSE01000407.1_pt1 | contig 13117 bp, 18 predicted proteins | sample 1543261 | NCBI WGS metagenome assembly OFSE01 (sample SAMN07774225, study PRJEB24372) | wastewater metagenome | isolation source: Exp Tend VB 50WW | collected 2016-02 | reverse complement strand
CGCTGCCTGGCGACATGCTGCACCTCTACACCGGCTTACGCACAAAGGGCGTGCGGTTGCTGCGCCGTGAGGTGTGCGATTACACGCGCGACATCATGATCCAGCCTAGTAGTGGCGATGTGCACCACGTGCTGCTAGGAGGCCGCGAGTTATCACAAGACGATATCGACTTGTTAGCAAGGGTAGACGGTTTTGCAGCGGCCAGTGATTTCATTGGTTTTTTTGAAGCGGCACATGGGTTGCCATTTACTGGCGTACTGATTGGTTGGCAGCCCAGCCCTTTGTTATCTACCCAACACTAACGAACAAGCAGAAAACAAGATTTTCGCAGCGCCCAGGTGCAGGTGGCGCGAAGAACCAAAGCGTTCAGGTAACAGCATCAGTGCGAGTCTGTGTCCCCTGCATAGATGATCGCACCGACTGACCCACGAGAAGGGTCACTTTTTTTATCCATAACCATGACGGAGAAATACCATGAATAAGCAAGAATTGATTAAAAACCTCGCAGCCCACGCAGAAGTTAGCAAAGCACAAGCAGAAAACCTGTTGACTGGCTTGGTTAAGTTTGCGCACCTGTCCTTGCAGGTCGGCGAAGAATTTGCCATTCCTGATCTGGGCAAATTCACGGTTGAATTACGTGCAGCACGCAAAGGTCGCAACCCTAAGACTGGTGAAGAAATCGATATCCCCGCCAAACACGTTGCCAAATTTAGTGCCGCCAAAGCGTTAAAAGACACCTTAGCAAGATAAGTATTTAACGACTAGCGAAACCATATTGCTGACTTGCGCAAGTTCGCAATATGGTCTGCCGAACCGGGCGGTTCGGTACTGATGAGCAGCCGAGAATAAAGGAGCAAGCATGGCAATCACAAAAGAACAATGGAAAGACATTGAATACGAAATGCTGAGCCCTTTTGGCAGTGTCTCCCTATTTATTGACGGCTATGAAGTGACCCTTGCGGTTAGACCTAATGGTCCCCGTAAATTCGCCATCTTGCCTTATGTGAACGGCTTTTTTAAAGGTGCGTATTTACGCCTTGATTCAGAAGAGGGTCGGCGTTTTTATAGGCCGGTTACTCGGCATGTGCTCTCGTTAAAGCAGCGGCAAGAATTGATCAAGGTCTATGGTGGAAAGCGTTGCCCGAAGGCAGACCTAGAACGAATCAATAAAACGTTCAAAGGAATTCAAGCCAATTGGACTAGCGTAAAGGCGCTGCGCCTGCATTACGAGAAACAAAATAAAGACCTTCAATTAGTCAAAATTGGCATTGGAACATTGTCATGAGCAAGCAGCGCGCCAAAGACATGCAACTTATTCACATTGCCAAGAAAGACTTGGCGATGGATGACACGACCTACCGCGCCTTGTTGTTGCGCGTAACCGGTAAAAGCTCCAGCAAAGACTTAAACGACAGCGAGCGGGACGCCTTGCTTAAAGAATTTAAACGCCTAGGGTTCAAAGTCAAAGCTAAAAGCAGCTTTGGCCAACGCCCTCAGGTGAGTGTTGATCGCACGCCGCGCATGCGCAAAATTGAAGCACTGCTTGCAGAGGCCAAGCGCCCTTGGTCTTACCTTGACCCACTCATCAAAAACTTGAAGCGCACCCATATTCGCTTTTGTGATGAAAACGATTTATCAAAGATCATCGCCGCCTTAATGGCCGACGCTAAACGTCACGGCCGCGTGTAGCGACGAAGCAAAGTCAGGAGTCCACCATGGCAAACAATACGCAAAGCACCGTGAACCTACTCATCGCCTTAATTGGCGAGAACGCAGCGCGTCGCATGATGAAAGTGAAGCACTTTGGCGGCGGCAGCTTTGAGTTTCCTTTAAGCGAAACAGGTTTGGGTGCCGCCAAGTTTGCGGGTTTAGCCGAAGTCGTGGGGTTGGCCAACGCGCAGCGCCTGTGCAAACACTTTGGTGGCGAGAAGCTTTACATTCCAAAAGATACCGACACTGACTTAAAAAAGCGTAACCAGAAAATGGTAAATAGTTATAATTCAGGCATGTCAGTTGATGAGCTGCGGCGCGAATACGGCCTTAGCGATCGGCAAGTGCGTGACATTTTAAAAAAGACCGATATGCAACCAGACACCCAGCAGCGCGGGTTACAGGAAAGTTTGTTTTAAAACTACTCAAAAAGAGGAACTCAATGAAAAACTTGGTCGCTGTACTTTGCTTGTTTTGCTCCTCTGTGGCGTTTGCCGAGGTGTATAAGTGCAAAAATGCCGACGGCACTATTGCATTTCAAGAGACACCTTGTGCCAGCAAGGAAGGCGAAAAAGTACGAATCTGGCGCGCGCCGCCTGCTGCAGAAACACAGCAGCGTTCAGGTTATTATCAGCGCGAAAAAGAGAGGCTGGCTATTAAACACGAATTGGACTATGCCATTGCGTCCCGCGAGATCAGAGTAGGGATGACAGAAGATATGGTACGTGAATCGTGGGGCAACCCCAACAAGATCAATACGACCGTCTTTGGTGGCGGAAAATCGGAGCAATGGGTTTATTACCGAGGTAAAGTAAAGTCCGAGTATGTGTATCTTCAAAACGGCGTCGTTACTTCATTTCAAACAAGCAAATAAGGAAAGTCATGCGTAAGATCATGGGTGTCTTGATTGTCATTATTGTTATTCTTGGCGGTTACTCGTATTTTGTGAATCGCAAAGTGTCTCTGGCAAAAGAGCGCGAAGAAAAAGAACGAATTGCGCAAATTGCGGCTGAGAAATTAGAGCAAGAGCAGGTAAAGCAAGCGGAGGCCATTAAACAAGTACGAGAAAAAAAAGTGATCGAAGAATATAAATTGGTCGCGCTCTCTAGTTTAAAAGACCCAAGTTCCGCTGTTTTTAGAAATATAAAAATTGCCGAATCTCCACGTACTATTGAGAGCGCTGCAATAACCTATGAAATTTGTGGTGAAGTAAATGCTAAAAATGGATTTGGTGGTTATGTCGGGTTTAGGGGTTTTGTTGTCACAAGCAGTGGGCTTACAGCGCCAACTACGTACATGCAAGAAGACAAAATTGTTGGAATTTATTATGAAATTGTTGCGAAGCGCATTGGATGTATTTAACAGTGTTAAATAGAAAGTGGCTTAAACCAGAATGTGATTGCTGGTACTAGCGCCAATCATTACCCTCCCAAACCGCCGCGTCGACCTCAGTCACGCGGCGGTTTTCTTTTGCTCGTGTGAAACGCTTCCACTAGGTTGCGGTAGTGCCTTTGCCTACACTGGCTTGGCATCCTTTGCGACGCTTTTGCCCATTGGGCGCTTACCTAACTTTGCGAGGCTTTCCCATGAGATTTCCACGAATGACAGGCTGGTTGATTATCGCCTTAGCGTTATCAGTCTTGATGCTGGCATTGGCACCAGCCCAATTGCCCGTCACGCTCTACAAAATTAATTTGATCGCCCTTGCCGGTGTGATGGGGTATTGGTTAGACCGCGCCTTGTTCCCGTATGCGCGGCCAGATCGCTTTACCGAGTGCGACGGCATTCAAGACCCCAATGAAGAATGCGAAGTCGATGGCGGCAATCTGGTGTTTGACTTGGACATGTTTGTTCCTAACGATTTGTTGTTTGCTGCCGCGCAATTGCGCCGTGCCTTCATCGTAGGCGCTGCCATGCTTGCTATGGGCTTGGCTGCGTAATGCGGGCACGTTGCATCACTTGCTGGTGGTCGCTTTTGGCTCGTGCTTCTTCGCATGTGCTGTATAGCTTGGCGGCTCTGCCATATTGGGTCGGCTATCTCATGCTCGCATTCAGTTTTTTTTGTTTAGTCGGCAAAGCCTTAGGCGTGCAAACTACGCCGCCTACTCTACCCTTAGCTACCACCACGAACAGCGCAAACGCTCTAGCGCCACCGCGCACGGCCACCATGCATCGTGCCGATCTGACGCGCATTGCACACAGTGCTTGGGGTTTGAATGCGCCGATTCCTGTCTTTGCTGCACAAATACAGCAAGAAAGCGGTTGGAACCCTGCCGCCGTATCGCGTGTAGGTGCGCAAGGCGCAGCGCAATTTATGCCCGCCACCACACGGTGGTGGTGCGCCCTCAATCAACTTACCCCTGAAGCCTGCCAACCGACCAATATTGTGTGGGCCATGCGCGCCTTGGTGGGTTATGACCTGTGGCTTTACCAACGCGTACAAGGCACTGATGAATTTGATCGCCTCTGGGCGGCATTGCGTAGCTATAACGGCGGCTTAGGGCACTGGCAAAAAGAAGCCGCACTAGCCAAGCCCCTGCTCTCACGCAGCGCGATCGATGCCGCGTGTGGTCGTGCTAGTCGCAGCCCCGTGCATTGCCCAGAAAACCTAGGGTATCCAGAACGAATTTTGTACCACCATCAAATGCGTTACGCAAGCTGGGGGCGCTTGGTGACACCTAGCGTTATTCCTGGAGGGAAGCCATGAACCTATCAAACGTCAGCAATTTATTAAAGCAAGCGAGTTGGTTGCCATTAGTGGGCTGCGCTTTAGTGGGCGCAGTGTTAGCAGGCGGCGTGCAGCAACTTCGGATCGACGCGGTAGAGCTTGATCTTGCCACACTTAAAACCACCGTCGCCATTGACCAACTTGCCGCCAGCGAAGCGGCAAAAGCGCGCCTAACAGCCGCGCAAGAACGTGCTGACGCATTGACCCAAGAGTTGCTGATGCATGAGCAATCTTTAACCCTGTTAAAAGAAAGAAAAGAACATGAAATCAAACGCCTCACCACGGGTAATGTGTGCTTTAACGCTGCTACTGTGCGCTTGCTCAACAACCCCCGAAAAGCGCGAAATGAAGTTGCAACCTTGCCCGCACCCGCCAGCGAGCCTGCTGCAGAGAGTGTCGCCATTGCCACCGATACCGACGTCGCCAGCTACATCAATATCGCCCAAGATCGATTTGAAGTCTGCCGCGCCAAGCTCGACGCCTTGATCGATTGGCATACACAAGAAAGCTTTACCCAAGATGACTGACATTTTTGACCGCGCGGCGGAGCAAGAAGCTTACAACCTAGAGCACGCCTTGGCACAACAAACCAAACGGGCAGGGTTAGCAGGTAAAACCCTGCAAGACAGCGCGCTGGAGTGTGCTGACTGTGGTGAGCCGATTCCTTTACTACGTCGCAAAGCGGTGCCGGGCTGCAAGTACTGCGTGGAATGTCAGGCGCGTTTGATCAATGATTTTTATCAACGATAACTTTTTGAAAGACGCGCATGGATATTTCTGAAAACAATCTGGCCCGCATTTTAGGCAACATCGAGAGCAAGATGGACCATTTGATGGCGTCTTCACAAAAGCACGAAGAAAGCCTGGTACGCATGGAAACGTCACTTACCAAGCGCATGGATGACCACGATGAGCGTCTGCGTGAGTTGGAAGTAGCCAACCCCATCAAGCTTGGTGAAACCTTGAAAGGGCACGATAAGCGTTTGTCCGACCTAGAAAAGACCTCTGCCCGCGCCGGTGCCTTGGCGGGTTTAGGTGCATCTGTCTTGATCGCAGGTTTGGTGGAATACGTTAAACGCAAGATTGGTCCTTAATTCATGGCCAAGCCTGCCAATCTACGCGCCAAACTTAAAAAGCATTTTGCTTTTGATCGGCTGTCACTGGAGCAAGCGGCCAAGCTGTGCGATATCAGTTATGGCACAGCGCAGCGCTGGAAAAACAAGGCCAAAGAAGAAGGCGATGACTGGGACAAGCTGCGCGGTGCCAACGACTTAGCCAGTGGCGACGCGGAGGAAGTGACCCGCGCCGCCCTGACCGAATTGCTGCTGCAATTTAAAAGTACGTTGGACATCATCAAAGCCGACGAGACTATTAGCCCCGTACATCGGGTGCAATTGTTGTCATCGTTAATGGATAACATCCAAAAAGGCACATCGGCCATGCGCCGCTTGCTACCAGAAACCAACGAATTAGCTGTAGCCATGAAGGTGCTACGTGGCATGGCGGAGTTTGTGCAACAACGCTTTCCGCAACATGGCAGTGCGTTTGTTGAGATTTTAGAGCCGTTCGGGGATGAGTTGGAACGCATATTGGGAGATGCTAAATGAGCCCTATTGAAGAATTCGATAAGGCTTTCATGCGCATTCAAATGCAGAAACGCTATTTTTCGACGCCTGATGATTTACACCGACTCGCAGCATTATTTGCTGGGCTAGGTGTCAAGGTGTTAAAGAGCCCATTGGGCAGCCCTGAAGGTGCGCCACCGTTAAAGTTAAAATGAAACTCAAAGACCTCCACAAAGAAATCGCTGCCCTTGCCGGGCAGTTTCGTCTTCAGATTGAAGCCGAGTGTGATGGCTTTAGCCCTGACCCCATCGAGAGTTTGAAACGGGCAGAGCGAGCAAAAGGCGACTATGAGTTCTTTGCGCGCACCTATTTCCCGCACTACATTAAGCACGCCAATGCGGTCTTGCATGATTATTTGTATCAACGTCTTCCCGCTATAGTCGACGCGAAGGAAGGTCAGCACGAAGCCATTGCGGCACCACGCGGCAACGCCAAATCGACCTTGGTCACGCAAATATTTACCCTATGGTGCGTACTGACTGGGCGTAAGCGTTACCCAATTATCGTGATGGACGCCTTAGACCAGGCCGCCACCATGCTCGAAGCGATTAAGGCAGAGCTGCAGTTTAACCCGCGTTTGGCAATGGATTTTCCCAGTGCAACGGGGCAAGGTCGCGTGTGGCAGGTAGGCACCATTACCACCGTCAATGATTGCAAGATACAGGCCTTTGGCTCTGGTAAGCGCATGCGCGGCTTGCGCCATGGACCCCATCGACCAGATTTGGTGATTGGCGACGATTTAGAAAACGACGAAAACGTGCGCAGCCCAGAGCAGCGCGACAAGCTTGAGAGCTGGCTGAAGAAAACTGTGCTCTCTTTAGGCGCGGCGGATGACAGCATGGATGTGATCGTGATTGGTACGATTTTGCATTACGACTCGGTGTTGTCGCGCCTGTTAAAAAACCCGTTGTGGAAGCGGCAAAAATTCAAAGCCATCATCCAGTGGCCGCACCGCATGGACTTGTGGGACGAATGGGAAGAGCTGCTGTTAAACGTCGATGATGAAGGCCAGGCAGCGGCGCAGTTTTACCGCAAGCATGCCACTGCCATGGTGCAAGGCGCAAAGGTGTGTTGGCCAGCCGGGCAGCCCCTCTTAAAACTGATGATCAAGCGGGCGCGTGATGGTCACGCCGCGTTTGACAGTGAACAGCAAAACGACCCGATCTCAGGTGATGATGCGCCGTTTGCCCATGGCATTATTCAATTTTGGGTGAATCGCTTAAATGACTGGGTATTTTATGGAAGCTGTGACCCCAGCCTTGGCAAGCACGGTGCCAGCCGCGACCCGTCGGCTTTGTTGGTCGGCGGCTTTAACCGCACCACCGGGATTTTGGATGTGGTTGAAGCCAAGATCGCTAAACGCTTGCCCGACAAGATTATTAGTGACGTGATTGAATTGCAACGCCAATATCGATGTGTGCTATGGGCCGTAGAAAGCGTGCAGTTTCAAGAGTTCTTGCGCACTGAGCTGGTTAAGCGCAGCGCCCGCTTAGGCATTCCAGTACCGGCACGCGCTGTTATCCCGCATAGCGATAAGTTACTGCGCATCGAAAGCCTGCAACCTCACATCGCCAACGGCTTAATACGCCTGCATCCATCGCAAACCACGTTGATCGAGCAGCTCACGCATTTCCCCAAAGCCGACCATGACGATGGTCCCGACGCTTTGCATATGCTATGGGCAATCGCAGTATCGTTTGCTTCGTTCGAATTTCAATCGGCTGGCAGCAATAAACGCAGCGAACGCCAAGCAACTTTGCGCCACACCGATGACGACAGTGATAGCGATATCGGCCATGAGTCTTTTCATGGCAGCTGGTAAAACAACGCCAGTAAGAGTCACCCCTTCAGAAAGAAAATACCATGGCACTCCTAGACCAATACGGCGCACCCATCCAAAGCGAGATCTTGCGTGAACCGCAAAGCGCTAAGCTGCTGCAGTTACACCGCGAGTTTGCTGGGCACCCATCACGTGGTTTAACGCCTACGCGTCTGGCCAGCATTTTGCAGCAGGCTGAACAAGGTAATTTGCAAGCACAGGCGGAGCTGTTTGCCGATATGGAAGAAAAAGACAGCCACCTGTATGCCGAAATGCATAAGCGTAAGCGCGCTATATTGACGGTCGATTGGGAAGTGCGGCCGCCGCGCAATGCCAGCGCTGCCGAAAAAACGCAAGCCGATTATTTAACAGAGCTAGTCCAGGACATTCAAGGATGGGACCAATTATTGCTCGATGCGCTCGATGCGATTGGCCACGGTTATGCCTGTTTAGAAATCGAGTGGCAGCAAAGCGGTAAAGAATGGCTACCACTGGCGATTAAGCACCGGCCGCCCTCATGGTTCATGTTGAACCGCGACGATCAAAACGATTTACGTTTGCGTGACAATACCGAGAATGGCGCGGCTTTGACGCCGTTTGGCTGGATAGTGCACAAGCATCGCGCCCGCACGGGCGTATTGGCTAGAAGTGGCTTACATCGCATTTTAGCGTGGCCGTTTCTGTTCAAAAATTATGCGATTCGTGACTTGGCTGAGCTATTAGAAATTTACGGCTTGCCGATACGCTTAGGGAAATATCCCCCGGGCACGGGCGACGCTGAGAAAGCCACCTTGCTGCGTGCAGTCACCTCGCTTGGCCACGCGGCGGCTGGCATCATCCCAGAGAGTATGGCAATTGAATTTCAGGCCGCTGCCGACGGCAACCATGACCCGTTTATTGCGATGGTGAATTGGGCAGAGCAGTCTATGTCGAAAGCCATTTTAGGCGGCACGTTGACCTCGCAAGCGGACGGTAAATCGTCCACTAACGCGCTTGGTCAAGTGCATGACGCCGCCCGCCGTGAAATTTTAAGTTCTGATGCAAAGCAGCTTGCTGCCACCATTACGCGTGACTTGTTGTATCCGTTGCTAGTGCTGAATGGTCAAACTGTGGCCGACCCGAAGCGTATGCCGCATCTCGTGTTTGATGTGCGGGAGGAGGAAGACTTTAGTTTGTTGGCCAGCGCTTTGCCTGATTTGGTCGATTTAGCGGTGCCGGTGCCTATTTCATGGGTGCAACGTAAATTGTCGATCCCCGCCCCACAAGGAAAAGAACCCATTTTAGGTCGCAGCAATGCACTAAACAAGGCCAGCAATTTGGCGGGTCTTTCAGCTATGCAAGCATTGGCAGCCACCAACCAACAACTCCAAGCACCCACGACGGCGGAATTATTGGGCACGCAATTAGAGAGCCAAGCGGCAGAGGCATGGGAGGCAGTGCTTAATCACGTAGAGCAATTGGTGCAGGAGGCGGAGAGTTTTACGGCCTTGCAAACCACGCTGTTGGGCGCGTATGGTGGCTTGCCGATTGAAGACTTGCAAAAGCTCATGGCGGATGCCTTAGCGGTGGCGCAAGCGGAAGGGATGGTTGATGTAAAGGCCGAGTTAAAAGCCGATCTCAAGGCTGGCTCGAAAGCCCGCAGCTAAGATGGCGGACGCTCCTGCACTCGTACCACGGCCAAAGTTTAACGCGCCGTTTGCCGAACAACTGGCGTTCTTTAAGCGTAAGCTCAACTTACCGACTGAACGCTGGGACGATATTGTAAAGAGCGCCCATGATCGCGCATTTATCGTCGCCGGTGCGCAAAGTGCTGATCTGTTGGCCGACTTAAACAAGGCTGTCACCAAAGCCATAGAGCAAGGCACAGGCTTGGGTGCGTTCCGAAAAGACTTTAAAGCCTTGGTGGCCAAGAATGGCTGGACTAACTTTACTGGGTCAGGTTCTGAGGCGGGTATCGCGTGGCGCACGAGGGTGATCTATCAAACGAACTTATCCACTAGCTATGCCGCAGGGCGCTGGCAGCAGTTAAACGACCCTGACTTGGCACAGTCACGCCCCTACTGGCGCTATAAACACAATGACAGCGTGCTGAACCCCCGCCCATTACATCTAAGCTGGGACGGCTTGGTGCTACCCAAAAATCATGCGTTCTGGACAACGCACTTTCCCCCGAACGGTTGGGGTTGCCAATGCCGTGTTGTGCCGGTGCGCAAAGAAGAATTTATGCAGGCGGTGGCGAATGGCCGTGGGCCAGCCAATGCCCCGCAGGCAGGCGACTTGAATGGCGTTGATGATGGTTTTGGGTATGCGCCTGGTGCCAACGCAGATAAGCCGCTGCAAGATTTCATCGACAAAAAGCTGATTAACCTTGACGCGCCAATCGGTGCGCAGATGTGGGAAAAGCTTCAGCCAATCCTGAAGGCAGAACAAACTGCAGCTTGGCAAAACATGGTGGATCGTGTTAACAAGACCAAGCAAGCTACTCAAGAAACCAGATTGGCACACGTGGTCAGTAAAACAACGGTAGACGACTTGGCCGAGCAAGGTGTGCAGCTTTCAAATGCGGCGGTGTGGTTACGTGATGATGAATTGTTGCATGCTTTACGCGAAACCAAAGAGGCACGGGGTGCCGACTTGCCGTTAGCAGTATGGCGGGATTTGCCAGCCCTATTAGAAACTGCCACACCCTATTTGGATAAGGTGGACCAAGCACTTATCTATGCGCTTGACTTGCCAAGCTCTGTAGGAAAACTGGTCATCAAAGTGAATTACAGGGAAAAAGGTAGATTTAACGGAGTACGCGACCGCGTTACATCTAACTTTATTGCCACAGGAGGAATCATTGAGAAAGGCGATTTACCTGCGTCAAGGTTTTTACCATTGAAGAAATAAGGTGGGAAGTGAGCGGCGCCGGATTCGAACCGGATCATAGCGACGGTGAAGCCCCTAACCGTTCCCGTTGGAAACAACCGCTCAAGTACAAGAATAGCACAGGACAATCATGCTTAAAATAGATTTTAACGATAGCGCCGCCCAGGCTGTGTTAACAAAATTAATCAAAGCCATGCAAGACACCCGCCCGGCGATGGTTGAGATTGGCGAAGATCTGATCGAGCTGAGCAAGCGCAGTTTTGAAACCTCGTCGTCGCCGAGTGGGCAACGCTGGTTGCCTAATCGACCTTCAACGCTGATCGCGTATTTAAATAAATTTAAAGGTAATTACAAGAAAGATGGTCGGTTAAGTAAAAAAGGGGCGGAGCGCGCCATCAATAAAAAGCCGCTGATCGGCGAGAGCCGGGCATTGGCCCAGCAATTCAGTTACAGTGCCACTACGAATAGCGTTGTTGTTAGAAACAGCCAAGTCTATGCGGCCATACAGCAATTTGGCGGCACTAAAGCTGAATTTCCTCACTTATGGGGAAATATCCCCGCGCGGCCATTTATGCCGCTCGATGCCAACGGCACACCCGACGCCGAAGCGCAAAAGATTGTGCTGCGGATTGTTAATCTTTACCTGCAAGATTCGTTGCCCAGATAAAATAATCTGAAACGACGTATTGCGCGTTTTAAGCCGTTTAAATGAATCGACATAAGCTTCGCTACCTATTCACACTTTGCCTAGCGTTAAACACCCGTTAAATTCATCCCAAATGGATTTGCGTTGGCAACCCAGATTCATGAAATGCTAATTCGCCGGTTTATGTCGTGGATCGTTCGCTTATTGCCCAAGCCATGCGCTACGAAGAACGCCCCCACTCAAATACCAACACCCGGCTCTCTTAACCTGCACTGAAGCCCATCCACTATTTGCCGCCGCACTTTGCGGGCACAGTGGCGGCATGCCAAAGAACACGACCCCAATCAAACCGCAGCAAACACCGGCGCGCCGCCAATCCGGTACGGCGGTGGCCGCTTTGTCAATGGCGATTGCTGATCGGTCAGGCAAGACTATTCAGTTATTGCCAGCGGGTGAATTTTCTGCCGTTGATGGTCGCCCCGCCAATATGTCTGCCGCAAAGCATTGGATATTGGATGCCGACAACGCCAACGAACTGATTGCCGCAGCCGCTGCGCGCAGCAATGCGGCCGTGATTGATTACGAGCATCAAACGCTTTTGAAAGAAAAGAATGGCCAGCCAGCACCCGCAGCGGGCTGGTTTAAGCAGTTGGAATATCGGGAAGGTGTTGGCTTGTTCGCCAATGACGTGGAATGGACCCCCGCCGCCGCAAAAGCCATTGCCGATGGTGAATACCGGTATATCAGCCCGGTGATTCGCTTTCAACCAGATACCGGGCGTGTTACCGGTTTGATCATGGCGGCATTAACAAATTATGCAGGGATTGATGGGATGCAGGCAGCTAGTTTAACGGCGCTGTCATCGCATTTTTTTAATGAAGACGATGCAGTTACCAATGAGGAAAACACGATGAAAACTCTTTTAGCCCTTTTATTTGCCAACCTAGGTCTTGACGCCAACGCGAACGAGGAGCAAGCGATCGCTGCGTTGCAAGCACATACAGCAAAGGTTGGCCAAGACGCTGCAGCCTTAACCAGTCTGACTGGCCAAGTGGCAAGCTTGCAAGCAGCGCAGCCTGATCCGAACAAATACGTACCGATCGATGTGGTCAAAACCTTGCAAACCAGTTTAACCAATCTCCAGAGCAGTTTGAATGAGAAAGAAGTTGACCAAGTTTTAGAGGCAGCGCGCGCAGCGGGCAAGGTATTGCCAGCCATGGAAGCGCACTTGCGCACCATGGGGAAGCAAGATTTGGCATCGCTCAATGCGTTTATCGCTAGTTTGCCTGCCTTGGCCGCTTTGCAAGGCACGCAAACGGGCGGCAAAACGCCAGGCCAAGGTGACGCGGCGCTCTCCAGCGAGCAGCTAGCGATTTGCCATGCCATGGGGTTGTCTGCCGATGAGTATAAAAAATCTTTGGCCGTCGCATAGCAATTACAAACAAGCAGCGCCCGCCATTTTTGAACACGTTTAGCAACACCCACTATTTTAGGAGTGCACCATGACCGCAGCTACCGCAGACCGCAATACCCTACGCCGAGACGGTTCGGCATTTGAGTTCCCCGTTAAAGCGGCCAGCAAAATTTATGCTGGCACCATCGTCGTTGTTGATGCGGCCAATAGTTTTGCCAGCCCTGGTCGCACTGCCACCGGCTTGAAGGCGGTCGGCGTGGCACAAGAGCTGACTGACAACTCGTCAGGTGCAGACGGCAGATCG
>OFSE01000403.1_pt1 | contig 13166 bp, 11 predicted proteins | sample 1543261 | NCBI WGS metagenome assembly OFSE01 (sample SAMN07774225, study PRJEB24372) | wastewater metagenome | isolation source: Exp Tend VB 50WW | collected 2016-02 | reverse complement strand
GTCTGCGTCGTCGTCGCGCCTAGGCAGGAAGCCGCAAAAACGCACACTCACGCTCGTCCAACTGCCGTTTCTAGGTTGAAAAAACCTAATGTCTTAAATTATTTTTTATACTATGACCTGTATTTTTTTAAATACGCCGTCAATAGTGCGGGCTTGGCTATAAAAATTTCAAAAAAGTGGGAGTATATGTATTCAGCGGTATTTGCCTGCTGGGACAGCATCCCACTAATTCACCCCACCGTTAATCACCCCGCTGTTTTACTATCACGGCAAACATCGTTGCCCTTGTCAAAAATCACCTTCCAGCGCTGATTAGCATCACGCCGCCAGATTGAATTAAAACGCGCAATGATTTTGCCCGCCGGGTCACGCACCGGCCCAGCGCTCATCGCCAAGCCACCCGAATCCAGCACCACAATATCCTCCGGCTCCCACGAAAATGGCGCTTGCTTGGCAGTGAATAACGGCGTCCACTCAGCCACAATCGCCGCTTTACCGCGAGTGGGATGAATCCGCGTATAAAAAATTGCTTCTTCATCGATCCACTCGGCAAATGCCACCAGATTACGATCTGCCATGCTCTTGGCAAATGCGCGCTCAGCGGCCATCACTTCAGCCACCAGCGCCGCATTATTTTTGGGTTCTGCAGCCTGTGCACACGACGTCGTGTGCAGCAAACCACACATCCAAAAACTCATGCCAATCAAATGTGCCAACAGCTTTGGGCTTTTACGATCAAGCATGTGCACTCACTCCCGCCAAACCACCAAACGATCAACTATTGCGCGGTCCAACCCCCATCCATCGACACAATCGCCCCCGTCATCGACGCGCCTTCTTCACTCACCATGAAGTTCACCAAACCAGCCAATTGTTCAACTTTCACAAATTCACGGGTCGGCTGGCCTTTTAACATCACATCGCTAATCACTTGCGCTTCGGTGATGCCACGAATTTTGGCAGTTTCTGGAATCTGTTTTTCAACTAGCGGCGTCCACACATAGCCTGGGCAAATCGCATTCATGGTAATCCCTTGCTCAGCCACTTCCAGTGCCACGGTTTTGGTCAAGCCAGCAATCCCGTGTTTAGCGGCAACATACGCGCTCTTGAAAGGGGAAGCCACCAACGCATGGGCAGAAGCAATATTGATAATGCGCCCCCATTTGCGCCGCTTCATCTCCGGCAAGGCTAGGCGTATCGTATGAAACGAGGCATTTAGATTAATCGCGATAATCGCATTCCATTTATCCACTGGAAACTCATCAACCGGTGCCACATATTGAATCCCAGCGTTATTGACCAGAATATCAATGCCGCCAAAGCTTGCTGCGATCGATGTCATCATCGCCTCGATTTGATCTGGCTGCGACATATCAGCACCTTCATAGCTCACTTTTACACCAAATTCTTTCTCTATCTCACTGCGCAATTGCTCAATGACTGCCGCTTCGCCAAAACCGTTTAACACAATATTCACGCCATTTTTGGCCAAACCTTTGGCAATCGCCAAACCGATACCGCTAGTTGATCCAGTCACTAGGGCGGTTTTTGTCGTTGTATTGCTAGTCATGATAATCCTTTGATCAATTAAAAAACAAAATGCTTACGCCTATTCTAATGGCGCAAGCAGTCGCCATGCAATTTGTCACGATTTTGTCACCATGCGGTCACGATATCGTCACTGCTCAAGCATACAGTGTCGCACATTGGTCAATAGAGCGCCGCCCAATTGCATCAAACTACGTCAGACTACATCAGGCTGCGCCAGATTGCCCCACATTACTTCACCGTCGCTGCGCCCACGCTCACAGGAGATGTCATGAATACCAAATCATTAGTCAATGCCGCCGTTCTGAATTCCACCACTGCGGGTCGCAAAGGTTTTGCCGATCGTTTATTTACACATTGGTTCAGCCGTCTGGTGTATGCCCAAATCTGGGAAGATCCGCGCGCTGATTTAGATGCCTTGCAGCTGAAACCCGGCGCAACTATTTTGACGATCTCATCCGGCGGCTGCAATGCACTCGCCTATCTCAGCGCCGAGCCTGCTGCTGTACATGCAGTTGATTTAAATGGCGCACATTTAGCGATGCTGGAAATTAAAAAGCAGGCGATCAAACATTTACCTGATTACGATGCGGTTTTACAGTTTTTGGGCGATGCCAACCAACCCGATAATTTAAAGCGTTATCAGCGCCATATTCGCCCGCACTTAGATGACAACGCCAACGAATTTTGGGAAAGCCGCGCACTCAATGGCAAGCCGCGTTATCACTACTTCAGTGAAAACGCCTATCAACATGGTTTGTTAGGCCGCTTTATCGGTATCGCCCACTGGCTGGTGAAACGCTTGGGTGGTGATCTGCAAAAAATTGCCAACGCAAAAAATCTGAAAGAACAAGAACTCCTGTTCAACACTTACGTCGCGCCGATTTTTGAGCACAAGCTAGTGCGTTTTTTAGCCAATCAACCGATTGCTTTATACAGCCTCGGCATTCCCCCTTCTCAATTCGCGGCTCTAAAGCGCGACGTAGAAAATGGCGCACATCAAGGCATGCACGCCTTATTCAAAGAAAGAATGCGCCACCTGGCCTGCGATTTTCCGCTCCAAGAAAACTGTTTCGCCCAACAAGCATTTGCCCGCCGTTACGACATCCACCAGCAAACTGCCTTGCCGATGTATCTGCAACAGCGTTATTTCGATACGCTCAAGAAAAATATTGAACGGGTGCACGCCCATCACATCAGCCTCACCACATTTTTAGCCAAACAGCCAACCGCCTCGATGGACGCTTATCTGTTCCTCGATGCACAAGACTGGATGGACAACGCGCAAATCACCGAACTTTGGCAAGAAGTCACACGTACCGCAGCACCTGGTGCCAAAGTCGTGTTTCGCACCGGTGGCAGTGAATCACCACTAGAACATCAGCTACCCGCCGACCTTTTAGCGGCTTGGCACACCGATGTTGCGCACAATCGCCAGCTATATGCAACGGATCGATCTGCTATTTACGGCGGCATGCATCTATACACAAAAATTTAAGCGCAAGCATTACAGCACATTGAATTCATCTCTACCCAATAGAACCGTCGCCGACGCGCTCTGGCTAATGATGGCCAAAGCGCGCGGTGGTGAACACTGGCTGGCGAATGCGCAATGTGAAGTTGAGTCAATACAGTTCAACACCGCAGAAATTTCCGGCAGCGCCGCCAGCTTACCGGTTTGTTTGCCACTACCAACCCAAGTCAGCCAATCGTATGTACTCAGCCCACGCTCAGCCTGGATTGATTACGCCAAAGACGAAGCGCTGCGCCACCTACCGGCTCGCCACAATCGCATCGCCCAATTCGCTATCCGCGCCACAGCGCAACTGGTAACCCAATGTGCGCTCACGCCTCTGCGATTTTTATTACAACAAGCGGGCTTGCAACATGCCGCCATCGTCGGTAATCATCTGATTTCCACCAATTTATATCCCGACTGGCAACCTCACGATACCCAACATTTACTCGATCAATTGATCGCACTTTACCCAGATCGCCCGATTTTATTGCGCAATATTTGCAATGCCGTCAATCCCCAACTGACCAGCAGTTTGCAAGCTGAGGGTTGGCATCTGATACCGGCTCGCATCGTGTATTTGTGTGATCCCAGCCAATCGCAAGTGTGGAAACACAATCATGTCAAACAAGATGCCAAATTATTAGCGCAGACTGACATCGACGTGCTCACACCAAATGACCTCAAGCCAGAACACCTGCCGCAATTGCGTCGCTTGTTTCGTGAATTATTTATCGACAAGCACTCACGCCTGAACCCTGATTTCACCCCTGCATTTTTTGAACTTTGCTTGGAAAACCGCTTTCTCGATCTATATGCACTGCGTCAGCAAAGCACATTAGTCGGCGTGTTAGGCATTTATGAAGATGTGCAACATGGCTGGATCACCACACCATTGATTGGCTACGACCACAGCCAACCACAATCAACCGGCATTTATCGACGTTTAATGGCCTTGCTGCTACAGCAAGCACGCCTACGCCAAACCAAGCTGCACTACAGCTCTGGTGCCAGCCAATTCAAACGCGCCCGTGGTGGCCAGCCACAACTCGAATACAGCGCCATCTATAGCCGCCATCTTGGCCACCGCGCCGCCTTCAGCAACCGCGCATTTGCCCAACTCATGCAAAGCACCGCGCCCGCCATCTTAAAAAAAGCCGATCAGCTTTAAACCTAGAAACGCTTTTCCTGTGGATAAAGCTTGGGATATCTCCTGAGCATCATGTGTAAAACCCTTTTTTTTCGACCAAACCCAATTTTTATCCCAAAACTATCCTTGTTTACTACAAAGGTTTTTAGTGCCTTATCCTTTTCTTAAGCGCTTGATTATAAAAATCTTAAGCGCCTTATCCACAAAAAAGGCTTGGTTAACTATTACTACTATTTATATTTAAAAACTTATTATAAACAACGAGCGTAAAACAAAAAATCCTCAAAGCGTCCTCATTTTTAGAGACCAAATTCATCAAACTAAAAATAAACTCCCCTTCAATTAATACAGTGATTAGAAAATTTTTCTTATCACTATTGGTATTTGCACAGCACAGCAGTGGATAAGCTTTGGGATATCTAGTGAGCGCTATGTGCAAAACCTCTTCATTATTCAATGCAACGATTTTTATCCCAAAACTATGCGCCGTTACTACAAGCCTTATTAGGGTCTTTATACTTTTCTTAAGCACTTGATTACAGAAGAAAATAGTGACTTATCCACATAAATTAGCGACGTTAACTATTACTACTATTTTTATATACAAACTTATTAAAAGACATAAAAAGAGCATCAAAAAATAAAATCGTTCCTCTATTAAAAAGCTTCAAAAACAAATTTTTTAAACTCAAATTTCACGTCATAATCTGTCTTTCAATTAAATCGCTACGAGTAATCTAGGTAACCTAAGTAATCATGCAAAAAAATCGTCTTCATTCCGATTACGTATTCCAAGCACTCATTTTCATCATTAGCTTGATGCTCGGTTTGTTCAGTCAAACAAGCCGTGCGCAAACCAGCACGGCTGCGGTGAAAGGTTTGTTATGGGAAGTACGAACCGATAAAAACAGCCAGCCACTTTATTTATATGGCTCGATTCATTTGGGCAACCAGGATTTTTATCCTTTGGCAAAGCCGATAGAAACCGCATTTCAACAAGCAACTGATTTGGTGGTTGAAGCCGACATTACCGATGAAGAAAATAATAAGGCGATGATTCCGCTGTTGAGTTACACCGCACCGGACAGCTTAGAAAAACATTTAAAGCCCGCCACTTGGCAAGCTTTTCAATCGTTCATCAATATTGGCATTGAAGACACCAAAAAACTAAAGCCCGTGCTATTGGCAACCGCCTTCACAGTCGGCGTCGCAACCCAGGCGGGGTTTTTACCGCAATATGGCCTTGATCAATATTTTTTGGAGCGAGTTAAAAAAGGGGAGAAAAAAAAGATTGTTGAACTTGAAGGCACCATATTTCAAGGAAAATTATTAGCCAGTTTGAACGATGAAGAAGGCGATGAATTATTGAGCCAAACTTTAGCCGAATTAAAAACCGGCAGCATCGTGCAAGAATTTGCGGAACTAGTAAGCGCTTGGAAAAATGGTGACGAAAAAGCATTGGCAGCGATCTTTAATGAATCAGCAAATAAAGATGCTGGTTCCAAAAAAATGATTCAACTATTGGTGAACGACAGAAATGTCAGCATGGCAGACAAAATCAAGCAAATGTCAGACAAAAATATCAGCGCCTTTGTTGTTATTGGCGCGGGTCACTTGGTTGGTGCAGATAGTATCGTTTCTTTGTTAAAACAAAAGGGTTTGCAATTAAAGCGAATCCAGTAAGCCTTGATCAATCAATAAGCTCATGAGCCAAGCAGACCCAATCATAGAAAATTCCTGGCATCCTTGGAATAGTTTAGAAAATGCATTAGAGGTAGACGCTTGGTTGCAACTCAATAACGCGGAATTGCAACAAAAAATCATCGGAGAACAATCATCACCGCATGCTTTGCCAATTAATCAAGGGCAAGGCATCTGTTTTCAACTCAGCCATGGTGGGGAGATTTATTGCCACACCAATGGCGATGGTGACATTATTTTGGATGTCAGTGAAGAAGCACTTTGGTGTAGTCCGGTCATTAGCGCCTGTACAAAAATTGCTGCGCCACGTGGGCGCATCTGGATATTGCCAGGTGACGTTTTAATACAGCTTATTTTAGGTTTAAATAGTTTAATCGCGTGCAGTCGTCTGGTGTTGAAACATCGCTTTTAAATAGGTTTTTCAATATCCTGAACCACCGATTTAAGGGTTTTCAACCTAAAAACGCACACTCACGCTTGTAGCGCTGCCACCAAAATGGTGGACGTTTAGAACACGAAATGGATGATCCAAAACAAGACCTTATTGGCAAATTTTAGCGCTCAACTGCCGTTTCTAGGTTCAAGCACACCACTGTGATCAATTTTAACCACGCGTGACGCCGTTACCGAATTTGGATTTGCCGCAGCCTTATTTTTATCAACAGATTTGACATTCACTTCAGCCGTGCTTGAGCCAGTCACTTTCACACTTGCATGATCGAGCAAGAGTTCAGTCGCTTGCAAATCTCCAGAGCCTGTCAATACCGCATTAAGATTTTTTGCGCGGCCTTTTAAATACGTGTTACCTGGCCCATTTAAGCTAAATTTTAATTCAGCTGCATCATTGAACTGCGCCTGAAATTCACCTGAACCAGATAATTCAACATCACTGCGCGCACGCACAGTATGAAATGACATATTGCCAGAACCAGATCCCACCACATCAAGCTGACTAATATTCAAATCTGAACCATCAAATTCACCCGAACCATTCGCCCTAATTTTAAATTGTTGTACATCACCGATCAACGCAACATCGCCCGAACCATTGATCATCATCTCCGATTTTTCGGCAATTAAATGACTCAATCTAAAATTACCCGAACCGGATAAATTTGCTTGCAACGAATTTACTGTCCCTTGCAAATCAATATCGCCAGAACCATTTTCTTCAACAGTTAAATCATTTAATTGCAGATGATCTGCCTTTAAATTGCCACTGCCGTCACTTTTTAAATGCAGAGATTGGTTGACCTGACTTAATTCGGTATCACCCGAACCCTGTATCGCCAAAACAAGATTTTTGATTTGCAAATCCGCCAAATTCAAATCACCACTGCCGCTAATTTCTGCATTTAAATTGCTGACAGTGCCGCTAACTGTTACATCGCCCGAATTGGCAGAAATGATTTTGATCTGTTCCGCATGTAATTGATTCACCGCTAAAGAACCACTACCATTATTTTCAATTTCAGTTAAACCCATCGCCTGAACATGAATTACCACTGGTGATTGATTCCAGGAAAAGCGCACCGATGGCCGATTTTTCAAACGAATAATCAAGCGATTATTTTCAACCACCGTTTCCACTTCTTTCACCAAATTATCGTCACCGCTGACATTAATTTTTTTCTCGGTCGAAGGCGATATTTCAACATCGAAAGGGGAGGTATTTTCAAGCGCAGAAAAATTCCCTACGATACGATTTTCAGTAATCCGATTACCGCTACCTTTCAGTTCTTGTACATCACCATGATCAATATTAATTTTGCAGCCAGCCAATATGACCACAGCACTAGCGATTGTCAGTGAGATACAGAATGAAATGCATCGCGAAAAAAATTGAAAAAAGAATCGAGCCAGATAAATGAGATCAGCCTGTTGATAAATAGCGATATTATTTTTCATGATGACCCTAGCTCAAAAATTTAATTGAAGAAATATAGAACTCACAAAAAACCATCCCAACATTGTTGCAATACTTTATTGAGACAAATTTGCGTCAGGTCTACAATAAAAATTTAATTTGAAATAATCCTAGAAACGGCACTTGACCGCTGAAATTTGCCCATGTCTGCCAACAAGTTCTTGTTTTGAATCATCCATTTCGTGTTCTAAATGTTCGCCGTTTTGGTGGCAGCGCTACAAGCGTGATTGCCCAACAGCCGTTTCTAGGATAATCAGAATCTATTGCTCTATTCAAATGACAGCTTAATTCATCCACCAAAAAGAATAGCCATGAATTCGACAGAATGCAAAATGGAAGGCTTCAAATGCTTTTTGTCCTGCTTAATAGAAAAAATGATCGACATTGACGTGGTTATAAAGTAATCATCAGAAAATAATTATTAAGGCGAAATTTATAAGCCAACAGATCCTAGGAATCAAAGCAATGAAACAGGTATTACTGAAAAGCCCAGACGGTGCCCGTGCAAAAATTTTTTTACAAGGTGCTCATCTTGCATCGTGGCACCCACTTGGTTGTGAAGAACAACTATTTCTCAGCAAAACCAGCGAAATTGGCTTAGGAAAAGCCTTGCGTGGCGGTGTGCCTATCATTTTTCCACAATTTGCCAATCGTGGGCCACTCACCAAACATGGCTTTGCCCGCACCGCGCTGTGGGAATTATCACATCATGGCAGAATCAACGAACATCAAGCACAAGCAGTCTTTCAACTCAGCGACAACCAGCAAACACAAGCAATTTGGCCGCACGCATTTCAGGCAAGCTTGATCATCACTTTAGGTGGTAGCGATCTCAAAATCGAATTACAACTACAAAACACGGGCAACACGCCATTTGAATTCACCAGTGCGCTGCACACCTACTTCGCCGTTGAAAACATCGCCAGCGCTTCAGTTCATGGCTTGGCGGGGCGAGCTTATCTCGATAGTACCAATCAGCAAAGCATGAATGGTGAGCAGGATGCTCTCCAGCAAAACGATGGTGGGCTACAAATACAAGGCGAAATTGATCGGATTTACGCCGATATTGATCAAATCATCGAAATAAGACAAGCCCACCAAATCACTCGCATCCATCAAACCGGTTTCAGTGATCTGGTGCTGTGGAATCCTGGTAAGCACAAAGCTGCGGCATTGGCCGATTTAGAAGCAAACGGCTATCAACGATTTATCTGCATCGAAGCCGCGAATGCCTTGCAAGCGCATCGTTTGGCGCCTAGTCAGACTTGGTGCGGCACGCAGCAGATCAAAATAGAAACACATGATTTAAATAAATAAATTTATCACCTTACCGATGAGGGCACAGATAGTTCAATGGGAAAACGGCGTACTTGGCAAATTCTAGATTAACAAAATGCAACAAGCGAATCCGCCAAAAACCGTTACCTGCGGTTAAAATGCTTGTCAAACCCATTTTAAAGCGCCTATGCAAATCGACCATTTATCTTACGGATCAGATCAGTCTGGCTTGATTTGCGCTTATATTTTTGAGAGCGATCAGCCGGGTAAGTTAATCTATACCAAGGATGCATTACAGTGGTTGCGTGAACATCAGCATGGTGCGCGTGGTTTGGATTCTTTTATTTGGCTGCATTTTAATTTATCCAATGTGTCGGCTGAAAAGTGGTTGCATGAACATGCCGATTTGCCGGAAGAGTTTTACGAAACCTTGCATGAAGGTTCCGGTTCGACCCGGATTGAACACGCCGAAAATAGTTTGATCGCGGTGGTGAATGATGTGTTGCACGACTTTGCGTTTGAGGCGTCGGATATTGCGACCTTGTGGTTGACGGTGACCAAAAACATGATGGTGAGCGCCCGTCGCACGCCGTTGCAGTCGGTTGATCGTTTGCGTAAGGCGGTGAATCAGGGTGAGGCGTTTCATGCGCCGACTGAGTTGCTAACCCATTTATTGCGTGATCAGGCTGATGTGTTGATCGGCATCGTGCGCAAAGCGATCAAACAGGTTGATTCGATAGAAGATAATTTGCTGGCTGATCGCTTGAATCATAAACGCGCGAATCTGGGTGAGTTGCGCCGCGTGTTGGTGCGCTTACAGCGCTTGTTAGCGCCGGAGCCAGCGGCGTTATTTCGTTTGCTGCAAAAGCCGCCAGTTTGGGTAGATGAAAGTGATGTGCAGGAATTGCGCCAATCCACTGAGGAATTTGCGGTGGTGCTGAGTGATATGGCATCGCTACAAGAACGCATTAAGTTGCTGCAGGAAGAAATTGCGGCCAGTGTGAATGAACAAAATAATCGCTCTTTGTTTGTGTTGACGATAGTGACGGTGTTGGCATTGCCGATTAATATCACGGCCGGTTTATTAGGCATGAATGTCGGCGGCATTCCGCTTTCTCAACATGAAGATGGTTTTTGGATTGTGGTTGGCATCGTCGCTACCTTGACCGTGATTTTGGGTTGGCTGGCATTTCGGCGGCGCGATTAAATTGACTTCTTAGATATACTATAGCCAGTATTTTTTTATGACGCTTATTTAATGTACGGGAACTGGCATAAAAAATATTAAAAAGTGGCAGTATATGAAATCTGCGCTTCCTTTCGTTCTATTCTTAATAGCCCCGATGCGCCTGCAAGATTAAATCAGCGGCTTTTTCGCCAATCATCATGGTTGGTGCATTGGTGTTGCCACCGATTAGAGTCGGCATGATGCTGGCATCCACTACGCGTAGACGTTCGATGCCATGCACTTGTAATTGCGGATTGACCACCGCCATCGCATCATTCCCCATTTTGCAGGTACCAATCGGGTGATAAATGGTGTCGCATTTGTCGCGTAACTTGGCGCGAATTTCATCATCGCTGTGTACATCGGCGGTTTCAAAATCGGCGCTGATGAGGGCTTTTAAGGCGGGTGTTGCAAACAGGCGTTGCGTCAGTTTATAGGCTTTCAGCAAACTTTCAATGTCGTCGGGATGCTCTAAAAAGCGTGGATTGATTAACGGCACAGCTTGCGGATCATTGCTTTCCAAGCGCAATTCACCTATGCTTTTTGGCCGCAATAAACAGACGTGGCAAGAAAAGCCGTGACCAAGATGTTGTTTGCGCACATGGTCATCTAACATCGCCATGACGAAGTGCAGTTGAATATCCGGCGCAGCGAGATCAGGCGTGGTTTTTAAAAAACCACCGCATTCTGCGCCGTTCGAGGTGAAAGTACCGCGCCGCATTTTGTGGTAACGCCAAAATTCACGCGCAATGCGCCAACTCCCGGCGGCAGAAATGCCAAGCAGATCAAGGCTACGCGAACGGAATTTAAAAACAAAATCAGGATGATCTTGCAAATTTTGGCCAACGCCGGGCAAGTCGTGCAAGACGGAAATGCCTTGTTCTTGCAAATGTGCGGCTTCGCCTATCCCCGACAACATCAGTAATTGCGGTGACTGCAAAGCACCAGCGGCAAGAATCACTTCACAGCGTGCGCGCAAAGTTTTTTGCTGACCATTTTGTGTGTATTGCACACCGACCGCGCGTTTGCCGTCAAATAAAATACGGGTCACATAACAACCGGTTTCCACTTGCAGATTGGGCCGTTTGCCAATATGCGGATGCAAATACGCGCGCGCCGCACTCCAGCGTTCACCCTGAAATTGTGTGACTTGGTAAATGCCCAGACCTTCTTGCTCGGCACCGTTGAAATCATCGTTGAGATTGAACCCAGCTTGCCGTGCGGCTTCTAGATAAATCGCTTGCACCGGGTTATCACTGACCAGCTCACTCACATGCAAAGGGCCGTTTTGCCCGTGAAACGGTGCTCCCAAGCGAGCATTGTTTTCTGAACGTAGAAAGTACGGTAACACGTCGTCATACGACCAGCCAGCGTTGCCGAGCGCCGCCCATTGATCGTAATCTTGCCGATGACCACGGATGTAGACCATTGCATTGAGACCAGACGAGCCGCCCAGCATTTTGCCGCGTGGTTGATAACCACGCCGACCGTTCAAGCCTGGTTGCGGCACGGTTTCAAATGCCCAGTTATTGATTGAAGTGGGTAACATCACGGCGCACGCCAGCGGTGTTTTTACCAGCGCACTATCGCCAGAGCCGCCCGCTTCGAGCACCGTGACTTTAATGTCAGTGCGTTCGGACAAGCGCCCTGCTACTGCACAGGCACCGGAACCGCCGCCGATGACCAGATAATCGGTGAAACTGTAGCTCATATAGTTATCCAGCAATAAGGTGACAGCAAGAAAATGGGTGTTGCTTATTGTGCTGGTAGATGAGCGGAAAAGGAAAGGATTGCTTGCGGTGCGGTGCAGCAAAAAAATCTCAGTGATGTAGCATCGATGGACATAAAAAAAACCAACCGTGCTACCGGTTGGTTTAATAAACGCACTTGCTACGAGGACGTCAAAAAAAGCTTATTTTTCTAAACGTTTTTGGCGACGGCGCGCCATTGCCAAGCCAGCAGCACCTAAACCAAATAAAGCCAAGCTGGCTGGTTCTGGTACGGTTCTTGGGCCTTGGCCAACATCAATGATGTTGCCGTTCAGACCTTGGGTAAAGTCATAGAAATTATCGAATGGATCAACGTCTTGCACTTGAAATACCAATTGTTGTGTGCCAGTGATGGTGCCAAACAAAGTCAGCAGATCAGCCGCATTACTGGTGCTAAACCAGCCTGTGTCGAGCAGGTTGTCACGGAAGCCGCCGCCACTAAAGCCGGAGCCACCAGCTGCGCCGGCACCGTCGGTCTCTTGCGCTTGTACGCCGCTCCAGTTGCCGATATTGACGCCATTCACCAACAAGGTGTTGTCATTGAAGTCGAAATTGCCGGCAGCAGAATCACCATCAAACAAAGTGAAGCGGAACGAGGCTGACAGTAAGCCGCCACCGAGTGCTGCGCTTACAGCAGGGTTAAAACCTGTTTGGATGCCAATAGTGCCTGGGTTGCCATTGAAAGCAGCAGGTGTACCGCTGTCGTAAAAGCCTACAAATAAACTGCTGGCAGCTAATTGAGAAATGACGTGGACGCCATTAGTGCCGACCAGATCAACTACAATGCCGCCCACGGTTGAAGCGCCGACTGAAGTGACATCGACACCGGTTGGCGAGGTGTTAGTAAAAGTGGTGGCGGAGCTGGCACCTGCGGCCAATAGGCTGACCGCACTAGCCACTGCGCAGGTAAGTTTTTTAAAGTCCATCATATTTCCTTTCAACGAGATATTTGAAAAAACAAGCTACATCTGTTTTGCATCTGTTTTTCTAGTTGCATACCCTCTTAGAGCATTTTCTGTACCAGCTTAAAAAATGCGATTAGATCGGAA
>OFSE01000401.1_pt1 | contig 13269 bp, 17 predicted proteins | sample 1543261 | NCBI WGS metagenome assembly OFSE01 (sample SAMN07774225, study PRJEB24372) | wastewater metagenome | isolation source: Exp Tend VB 50WW | collected 2016-02 | reverse complement strand
CGCTCGGCCCGGCCGAGCTGCTCCGCGCCGCGGGCGTCGACCCGGAGCGCGCGGCGCTCGCGCTCGTCCTCGCCCGCGGGAAGAATGCTCCCGAGTGGGCGCGCGATCTCGTCGAGGCGCTCGCCGCAAAGGCCGAGCAGGCTCTCGCGTGAGCCAGGACGTCAAGCTCAACACCGCGACGAAGCTCACGTTCGCCGTGAAGGACGAATTCGGAGCGCTCAAGAGCGGGCTCTTGAATGCGGCCTTCACGAAGACCTTGAGAGACGAGTCTGGCGCGAGCGCGGTCTCCGTCACCGTCACGGAGCGTGGGTCGACTGGGGTCTACGACGCGATCCTGACGCCGGACGCGCTCGGTTGTTGGTATCTCCTGGTCGAGCACTCGAGCTACGGCAAGTGGGGCTCGCCGTTCCGCGTGACGACGCGCGGCACGGACGACCTGGCCTACCCGGCGACGAGCGGGCGATCGCTCGCGGTGAGCGCGGCCGGAGCCGTTGACGCTCTCCTCGCCGCCGGCGCGATCACGACGGCGAGCTTCGCCGCGGGCGCGATCGACGCGGCGGCTATCGCTGCGGACGCGATCGGAGCGAGCGAACTTGCCGCAGACGCCGTCGCTGAGATCGCGGCGGCCGTCGCGGCTGGGTCCGTCGCGAGCGTCGTCGGCGCGGTCGGCAGCGTGACCGGGGCCGTGGGCTCCGTGACGGGTGCGGTCGGTTCGGTCACCGCCGCCGTCACCGTCGGGACGATCAACGCGAACGTGATCACGGCGACCTCGATCGCCGCTGACGCGATCGACTCCGACGCTCTCGCGGCGAGCGCAGTGTCCGAGATCGCTGCGGCGATCTCCTCGCCGAGCGCGGCCACGATCGCCGCAGCCGTCGCCGACGAGGCACTCGCCGGACACACGACGGCGGGCACGCTCGGCGAAGCGCTCCTGCGGCTGCGCGGGGAAGTCCTCCACGCCGGGACGCTCCAGGCTGACGGCACGCTCGCCGCGACCGCCTCGAGCGACGACTACGCCTACCGGAACGGGACGCTCGTGCTCGTCTCGGGCCCCGGAGCGGGCAAGTTCACGACGATTCAGAGCTACAACGGAACCACGAAGGTCTACACGCAGCGGAGCAACTTCGTGGGCACGTCGCCCGATAACACGACGACCTACGTGATCCTCGCCGCTCCGATCTACCTCTCGCAGGCGAATGTCGCGAGCATGGACGGCGACGTGATCGGCGCCTCTCAGATCGCCGCGAACGCGATCGGTGCGAGCGAGCTTGCTGCCGACGCCGTCGCGGAGATCGCCGCCGCGATCAGCGTCCCTAGCGCGGCCACGGTCGCCGACGCCGTCTGGGACGAGGCCAAGGCGGGGCACGTCGCCGCAGGCAGCTTCGGCGAGCGCGTCCCGGCTGACGTGACAACCTGGGCGGGCGACTCCGTCAACGCCCTCGCCACCGGGAACGTGCAGGCGCGCGTGATCTCCGTCGCGAACAACGCGATCACGGCGAACGCGATCGCCACGGACGCGATCGACGCTGACGCGCTCGCCGCCGACGCGGTCGCGGAGATCCAGGCGAGCGTCACGGCGAACCCGGTCGCCTCTGTGACGGGTGCGGTCGGCAGCGTGACCGGGTCCGTGGGATCCGTGACGGGCGCCGTCGGCTCGGTCACGGGGAACGTGGGCGGATCGGTCGCAAGCGTCGTGGGCGCCGTCGGGTCCGTGACCGCAGGCGTGACTCTCGGGACCGGGTCCGTGACGGACACAGCGATCCACGCGACCGGCGGTAACAAGATCGCCGACCACGTGCTCCGCCGCTCCCTCGCGAGCGCGGCCGCGTCCTCGTTCGGCGACGCTGTCTCGTTCCGCTCGCTGCTCGGCGCGGCGCGGAAGCTCGTGAACCGCGTGCGCCTCGCGGCGGGACTCCTCGAGGTCTACGACGAGACCGACACGGGCACGCCCGCCGGCACGCAGACGGCGACGACCGACGCTGCCGCCGACCCGGTGACCGAGCTCGACACGTGAGCGCGGGATTCGCCGACCTCCTCGCGCTCCAGGGCGTGTGGCTCGGAGGGCGGCGGCGCCGAGGAGGCGGAGGCTCGAGCTCGGGCGTGGACGAGACGCTCCTCTCCGCCGCGCAGGCCGCGAGGATCCTCCGCGAGCGGATCAGGCTCGCGCGCGACGGCGAGCGCGGTCGCCTCACGCTCCTCCTCGCCCTGATCGAAGGAGACGACGACCTATGAGCCTTCGCTCAGCCGCACCCGACGAGCGCGACCTCCTCCCCGAGATCCGCCTTCTCGCCGTCGCGATCCTCCGCGGGGACGCGCGCGCTCCCTTCTTCGAGGGCGAGGCCGCGTGGTCCGCGGGGCGCGTCGTCCGGGATCGGTGCGTCGCCGCCGACCTCACGGGCCGCGCCGCCCTCCTCGACCAGGTCGAGGCACCGAAGCCCCTCTCGTTCGCGCTCCGGTGGAGTTCGATCGACGAAGCGGCCGAGTCACTCGTCCAGCGCCGTCCGACGCTCGCGGCGTCGTGGGACGAAGTCCGCGCGGTCTACGACGAGGACTACGCGCGCGGCGTCGGCGAGGCGCTCGCGATCGTCGTGCAAGGCCGGATCGGGGAGGCGCTCGGCGAGGTCGGGAACGTCTCCGCGTCGGCCGTGCTCGCCCGCGAGGCGCAAGACGCTCTCGCCGACCTCCTCGAGGAGACGGCGTTCTCCGCCGCACGCGCGACGTCGATCGAGCAGCTCGAGGCGCTCCAGAAGCGACTCGCGAAGTCGATCCGAACGGGAGCCGACACGCGCGAGCTCGCGAAGACGATCGCCGCCGTGAACGACTGGACGCTCCCCTACGCGGAGAACGTGGTGAGGACGAACACGACGAGCGCGCTCGCACAGGGGACGCTCCGCGAGGCGCTCGCCCTCGAGGCGCAAGGGGAGATCGCTGGGCTCCGCTTCGACGCGGTGAACGACCGCGACACGCGACCGAACCACGCGGCGGCGGACGGGTTCGTGGCGCGCGCGAGCGACCCGGCGTGGACGTTCCTGCGCCCTCCGCTTGGGTTCCGGTGCCGTTGCAGCCTGGGGCCCGAGCTCGGCGACGTCCCGCGGCGCGCCCGGATCCCTCCCGGCGCGGCGCCCGACGACGGGTTCAGGGGCGCGCGAGCGGCGGCCGCGAACCCCTACTAGGCGAGGCGCTCGAGCACGGCAGCGCGCGAGGCGGTCGGCAGCTCACCGAACGCTCGGGCCGCGTCAGCGATCTTGCGGAGCGCGGCGGCTTGTTGCTCGAGAACACGCGCGGCTCGGTCGAGCGGCTCGGCCTTCCCGAGAAGCGACTCGACGGCGAACCCGTTGGGGGGGGGCAAAGCAGGGGCCGGATCCTCTTCCGCTTCGGGATCCGCCTTCCCGACAGCGACGGCCCGGGGACCACCTCCGCGAGGCGCCTGCACCGGCTTCGGCTTCCCGCCGAGGGCGACCTCGCAGTAGGCGCGGTGCTTGCCGAACGCGGGAGGCCAGTCGTTCTCGAAGCCACACGGGCACACCTGCTTGATCCGAGCCGTCACGAACGTCTCCTTCCGAGCCTTCCGTCTTTCGATCGTGCGCGTCATGACCTCGCGGAACGAGATCGGCTTCCGCTCCGCGACGGTGAGGATCGGGACGACCTCCTCGCGGACGGGCTTCTCCGCCCGCCAGTCGCTCGGCTTCCCCGCGCGGCACGTCCGGCACGCGTGCGTCACGTGCGGGAGGCAGGAGCGCGAGCAGACCCAGCACGCGCCCTCCTTCGGCTCGCGGCCGCCCTCCTCGAAGCGAACGTCCCGCCCGGACAGAACGGAGCCCGTCTTCGAGGGGGCGCCCACGCTCACGTCGTGCCCGCGGCCGTCTGCTTCGAGGACCCGGCGTGCTTCCCGTAGTCCTTCTCGAGCGCCTCGGAGATCTTGAGCACGTGTTCCGCGAGCCCCTTCGCCGTCCGCTCCATGGGGCCGCCCGGAGCGCACGCCTCCGTGAGAGCCCGGGCGTGCGTCGAGCGAGCCGCGCCCGCCACGACGTGGAGCCTCGCCTGGTGCGCGCGGAGCCACTCCGTCGCCGTCGCGGGGAGATCCGGCAGCGAGAGCGCGGCCTCGACCTCGTTGATCGCCCCGTCGATCGCGGGGAGGAGCGAGCTCCAGAGGTCGTCCGCGGCGCGCACGCAGAGCGGCGGGATCTCGGGCACCTGGCCGAGCAGCGGCACGTTCACGCCGTTGCCGTGGCGGTCTTTGAGGCGGAGGGGCGGCTTCGGACTCACGGGGCTTCTCCTTCGAGTGGACGGGGGCGAGGCGCGAGACCGAGCGCGGTCCCGGGCGCGGCGACGAGACGGGCGCGGCAGACGACGACGTAGCCGGGCGCGGAGAGCCACATGCCGTCCGGGAGACCGCACGCGCGCGACGCGGGGGCGCCGCACGCGGGGCACGCCTCGCGGCAGGCTTGGACCGCGCGCTCGTCGCTCCCGAGGACGAGGAGGCGCTCGCTGCTCATGCTCACGCCCCGGCGTCTCCCTCTCGGTCGTTGAGGTAGCGCTCCACGGCGAGCCGCACGACGCGCGAGACGCTCACGTCCTTCCGAGACGCGAACGCGAAGAGTCGGCCGTGCAACGTTTCGCCCATGAAGAGGCCGAGGTGGCGAGTCTTCTTCTCGGGCGCAGGCGGCGCGTGAAGCGGTTTCGGAGCCGTGTTCCCCAGGACTGTCCAACCCTTACAAGACCTTAACAGACGACACCGACAACGGCCACGCCTACCCTCCGCCGCATGGACCGCTTGGCAAAGGTCTACGAGTGCCGGAACGAGCCCGACGGGCGCGTGAGGGTGCTCCGCGTCCCGATCTACGCCGAGCACGTCCGCACTCGCCAGGTGCTCGACTACGAGTCCGGCGAGCAGAAGGCCGAAGAGATCCCGTTCGATCGGGACTGGCTCGAGCGCGCCGTCGCCGACGCTCGGAAGGAACAGGAGAAGGGCCACACGCCCCCGCTCCACCTCCGCCACAACTTCGGCACCGCGCTCGCCTCGACCGGCACGCCGACGGAGCCCGTCGGCACCTTCGAGAACCTCGAGCTCGCCGACGTCGACCTCGCCGCTCCGGGCGAGGAGCCCGACGTGAAGGCCGTCGTCTTCTCCGACCTCGTCTACCACGACGCGGAGGCGTTCGCTCAGTCGAAGCGCTACCCGCACCGCTCGGTCGAGGTCTACGACTACCGCGAGCCGCGGATCAACTCGCTCGCCCTCCTCGGATCCGAGGAGCCCTACTTCCGATTCCCGAACCTGCGTGTTCGCGAGGCCGCGTCTCTCGCCCTCGTCTACCGCCGCGGCGCCGCCGTGGCCGTCCGCTGGGAGGACAAGTCCATGCCGAAGCCCGAGCCCGTCCAGGCCGTCTCCACGCCCGCCGCTCCGGTCGTCGCCGCGGCGCCGAAGGTCGAGGGCGTCGCTCCGGCTCCCGCCCCGGTCGCGTCCAACGCTCCTCCGGTCCCCGCGGCCGCTCCCGCGCCGACGGCCCCGGCGCAGCCCGCCGCACCGCAGGGCGACCAGACGGCCGCCGTGCTCCAGCAGATCCTCGCCGCGGTCACCGAGCTCAAGGCCGCCATGACCGGCGGTCCCGGCGCGGGCGCTCCGCAGGCGCCCGGCGCCGGTTCGGTCGCCCCGGTCGCGTCCGCCGCCGCTCCGGTCTCCGAGGGCGTGCGCGTCGTGGCCGAAGCCGTGCGCGCGGGCGCCACGAACGTCACCGCGGTCGCGAACGGCGACCTCCTCAAGCTCGAGACGGAGAAGCTCGTCCTCTCGCAGAAGGTCGCCCGCCTCGAGCGGCGCGAAGCCGCTCGCGGCGCGATCGAGAAGCTCGAGCAGGAAGGCCACCTCGTCGGCCCCGAGCTCCGCCTCCACTTCGAGCGGATCGCCGACGCGAACGAGCCCCTCGAGTCCCACGTCGCCCTCGCCCGGCTGGGCGCCCCGAAGACGCCCCCGCGCTTCTCCGACGTCTCCGCCGCCGCGTCGCAGGGCGAAGGCCTCACGGACGCGCCCGAGGTCGTCGCCGCCGGGGCCCTCGGCTCCGCCTCGCGCGAGCGCGCTCGCCGCCTCGCCTCCGAACACGCGCACCTCGTGAAGCGCGGCGTCGTGAACAGCACGCTCGCCCGCTTCCTCGAGATCGAGACCAAGGCCGACCAGGGCAACGCGAAGGCTCGCGCCTCCGTGGGCAAGCGCCGGTCGACTCCCTCCACCTGATCCCCCGTCCCTGAAGGAGACCTCACATGGCCGCTTCCGCCAACAACACTCTCTACCGGGCGACGGGCGCTTCGCAGCTCGCGTCGGTGATCAAGACCTCCGCCCAGGTCTACAAGAACTGCCAGGGCGCCCTCGACGCGACGGGCCTCGCGAAGTCGTGGACGAACGCCGCGGGTGAGATCCCCATGGGCCGGATCTCCGCGGGCGAGAACTACGGCACCGGTCTCGGCGCCGCCGCCGAGCCGCGTCCGCAGCTCACGTTCTCCATGAACCCGGAGCTCGTGAAGGACAAGGCCGTCACGGGCGCCTCCGCGCTCACCGACCACGGCATGCCGGTCTACTGGTCGAACGACAACACGCTGACGCTCACGCGTCCCGCGCTCGGTCGCCCCGCGGGCTTCGTCGCCCAGTGGAAGACCGGCACGACGTGCGACGTCATGCTCTTCGGCCCGCTCATGGACGCCCGGAAGCACATGGGCGTGCAGCTCCTCTCGCTCGGCGGCTACTCGGCCCTCGCGGCCAACCTCGCGGCCGGGGATATCCTCCAGTTCGCGTTCCCGGGCCGGATCCGCGTCCTGACGTTCTACGCGATCATTGCCGCGGACCTCGCCGGCGGCACGTCGATCGTGATCACGCTCAAGGCCGGCACCACGGCCATGACCGGCGGCGTCCTCACGCTCGATACGGGCTCGGACGTCGGCGAGAAGATCGACTCGACCGCGATCACCGCGCTCAACGTCGTCAGCGAGTCCGACGTCCTCGTCGGCACCGCTGCCGTCGTCGGCACGTTCACGACCGGCGCCTTCAACCTCTTCGCCCTCGTCGAGACGCTCCCGGGCGTCTGAGCCACCCTCCCCGGCGCTGAACCGCCGGAGTTCGTCCCCCTCCACCCGAACACAAGGAGCCCGCCGTCATGGGTCAACCCGCGGTTCAGATCGACGCGACCAATGTCCTGGCGCGTGGGATCCGAAACAACTTCGTCGACACCTACGACAACGCGTGGAAGGACGTCAAGTCCATGCTCGCGCCGGTCATGGAGCTCGACGTCCCGTCCGACGCCGAGACCGAGACCTACGCCTACGACGAGTCGGCGCCCCACCCGGCCTACTGGCAGCGCGGCAAGGAGATCCCCCGCGCGGCCTTCGGCACGAAGAAGTTCACGACCCCGAACCGCGACTGGGGTATCGCGATCGACTGGCACGAGAACGACGAGCGCTACGACCAGACGAGGCACCTGATCGTCAAGGCTCGCAAGACCGGCCGGAACTTCGCCCGGCTCCCGTGGCGCTGCTTCTGGCAGATCATGAACGGGACGACGGACGGGAAGCTGCTCCCGGCGATCCCGAACGCGCCCGACGGCGTCGCGCTCTTCTCGGCGACGGACGGCGCCGGCGCGGCTCGCTTCGGCGCGACGGGCGGCAATATCGTCACCGGCACGGGGACGAGCGTCGCGCAGATCCAGGCCGACTTCTACAGCGCGCTCGAGCGCCTGCTCACCTTCACCGACCTCGAGGGCGAGGAGCTCTGGAGTGACGAGCTCCTGAAGGAAGGCGTCACGATCTACCACGGGATCGCGGCGTCCGACTTCTTCGCGGCCGCGTTCGCGCAGCGCCTCAACGTCCAGATCGTCCAGAACGTCGCGGCCTCCGAGAACGTCGGCGGGGCGACCCGGTCGAACCTGATCCTCGACAACGGCTGGAAGGTCACGATCGTCGCGACGCAGAAGATCACGGACAACGACTGGTATCTCGCTGCCGACGGCGTCGAGGTCAAGCCGTTCTTCCAGCAGGTCAGCGCCCCCCTCCGCGACAACATGGAGGACATGCTGAACAGCGACAACTCCCGCCGGACGAAGAACCGTTCGATCCAGTGGGACCAGTCGTTCGGGATCGGGCTCAACCTCCCCTACGGCCTCGTCAAGGTCAACAACTAGCCCTCGTCGCTCCCCCACTGCGGAGGGGAGCCGTCGGCTTCCGGGGCGCCCTCGCTCGAGGGCGCCCCTTCCTCGTCGCCGTCCTCGCAGGAGCTCTCCTCGTGAAAACCTTCCACGTGGGCGTCAAGCCCGACGCACCGTTCTCGACCTGCCAGCTCGCAGGCGTCGGATTCCAGAAGCACTCGTCCGCGTGGGGCGCGGGCGGCGCCGAGGTCCACAAGCCCGGCCTCCACATGGAAGCCGAGGACGATCTCCCCGAGAAGGTCAAGAAGGCCGCCGCGACGCGGGTTGTCCGCTACCGGAAGGACCGGAGCGGCGCGGATCTCTCCGCGACGATCGTCGACGTCAGGCAGAAGGGCTTCCGCAAGCAAAACGGCGACGTCGCCCTCGGCACGTTCGTCTACTGCGTCGAGGTCGCGGCCATGCCCGAGGTCGACCCGACCCCGGCCCCGCTCGTCACGCCCGAGCCCGTCGCCGAGCCCGAGCCGGTGAACGACCGGAACGGCGGACCGCGCGAGGGCACGCACAAGGAACGGCGCGCCGCGAAGAAGGCCGCGCTCGTCGAGGAGACCTTCCCGAAGGGGGGAGACTCCGACGGCGAGGACCTCTGACCGCGCAAGCGGTCGGAGCGGAGGTGACGCATGACCCTCGCCCAGGACGTCACGAACCGGATCCCGCCCTCGCGTCTGGTTCAGCTCACGAACCACACGCCCGAGGGCACCTCCGCGGGCACGGTCGACTCGGCCGTGCTCGGCTACGCGGTCGCGGACGCGAAGGCCGAGTTCGCCCGCGTCTCCGGGATCGCCTACGACGAGTCGCTCGCGAACCACGTCCCGCTCGGAGTCGAGGGGACCATGTGCTACCTCATGCAGCGGAAGGGATTCGGAGCGGAGGCTCGCTCCGCCCTCGAGGCATGGCAGGCGGCACTCAAGCGCTTCGGCGAGAGCGAGGTCACCGGCCAGCGCTGGTTCTCGCCCGGGACGAACGCGCCTTACACCTCGACGATCGCCGACGCGGGCGAACGCCCGGACGCTGATCGCTCTCGATTCGACGGCCTCGTCCCTCGCCCCCCGACGGCGCTGGGGACGCGGCGCTCCACGCGCGCGGACGGGGGCTGACCGTGACGACCGTGCGCGAGCTCGAGCGGCGCTTCTCGCCGCGAGGCGAGGTCCAGCGCCTCGCCCTCGACCGGGCGGGGCGCTACCTCGTGGCGAAGGCGCGCGAGGCGTTCTCCCGGCAGGGGCGCGACGGGAAGGGCGCGTGGTATCCGCGCGCCGTTCCGAACGTCGCGGGGATCCTCTCCGACCTCGAGCGCGGGAGCTCGATCGCCGAGCGGCGCTTCGAGGCTAGACCGGCTGGCATGGACACGGGTCGTCTCCGGGCCGCGTGCTTCTACGAGGTCAGGGGCGACTACGTCGTGGTGGGGAGCAAGGTCCCCTACGCGAAGAAGTTCCAGGACGGCGGGACGACCACGATCCCCGTCCCGAAGAGCACGGCCGCGAAGCTGAAGAAGCTCCTCCCGGCGCTCCGTCAGCGCCTCGGGACGACGCCCAGCTTCCGCCGGCTCGCGCGACTCGCGGGCGGCAAGGTCTCGAGCTTCACCGTCAAGACGCAGGGTCGGACGTTCGTCGCGATCACCGAGGCCGACCGGGCCGAGCTCAAGAAGATCGTGCGCGCCGCGGCGCGCGGGAAGGCGTGAGCGCACATGGCTGAACCGACGTTTGCCGAGGGCTGGGTCAAGCTCAAGGCCGCCATGAAGCTGTTCAACAGCACGTGGAGCTTCGGCGGAACGGACGCGACGAACCAGGTCGGTCTCCTCCGGTCCTACGAGGAGGCGGTGAAGGCCTCGGGCGCGGAAGCGGCCGCGGCGTCGGCGGCGCTCCAGACGTTCCGCGCGAACGCGTCGAACAACGTCGGGCGGGCCGCGGCTCGCTCGGTCATGGATCCGCTCATTGGCGTGATCGCTCGCTCGACGCAGGTGAACAGCGCGGCCCGGACGGCCGACACGCAGCTCCGGGATATCTACGAATACATGCGGATCAACTCGCTGAGCGTCAACGCTCGCGAGTTCACCCGCGGCGCGTTCGCTTCGGGATCCCCCTACGTCGGGAACGGCGAGTTCCGGCGCGTCACGGTCGACGCCTACGGCCACCGACTCGAGGCCGACTGCCCGGACGTCTACACCTGCAAGGTTGTGAAGGACCAGACGGGCGGCGTGAAGCCCGGGAAGGAAGTCTGGCGGGTCTCGCCGCTCCCGTTCGTCGACGAGCTCGAGTGGGGCACGTCCGGCCGCGGATCGGGCGACGAGCGCGAGTTTTCCTCGATCAACGGCGACGACTCGCTCCTCCAGAACGCGAGCTTCGGCGACCGCTCGGGCACGGACGCTCTCCCGACGGCGATCCCCGGGTGGACGAGCTCGACGGCGGTGATCGGCGACGGCACCGACTACGCCTTCAACGCGACGGAGTATTACCAGGCGTCCCCCGAGAAGGAGGGGACGGCCCCGAAGTCGCTCGAGATCAAGCTCACGCGCACGCTCACGCAGGCGCTCTCGGTCGCGAACATTGTCCCGTCGTTCGACCGGCCCTACTGGCTCGAGGTCGCCTGGACGCGCTCGCAAGGCACGTTCTCGGGGAACGGCACGGGCACGCTCGCGCTCCACCTCGGCGGGAAGAGCGTCTCGGTCACGCTCGCGGCCCAGACCGGCTGGAACGTCCTCAAGCTCCCGACGTCGTCGGACGCCGACCTCTGGCCGGCGGCGTGGTTCGAGGACGCGCCCGACGTGAAGCTCGTCTGGACGCGCACGACGGGGTCTCTCCTGATCGACCGCGTGCTTCTCCGAAGCTTCAACCCCTACCGCGGGCACTTCGTGCTGCCGATCTCGCGGACGACGCCGTGGACCTATGGCGACCGCGGGACGTTCACGGACACGATCTCCTCCGACGCAACGATCGCGCGCACGCTCGGTCGTTACTACGGGATCTCGCTCCCGAGCGCGACCGGCGCGGCCGAGACGATCGCGGACTACTGACCCGTGAGCGCGGAGAAGCTCGCCGAGGCGCTCTCCCGCAACCCGGGACGACTCGTCCTCGACCCGACAGCCCTCTACCCGGACGCCTTCCCGCACGGCGGGACGGAGGTCGGGACCGTGCGCGACGTCGTCGTGCGGTGGGGGTTCCGTTACATGAAGCAGGTCTCGGAATACTTCGGGACCACGCTCGACGTCTACGTGACCGGGCAGGAGCCGGCGATCGCGTTCGCGCTCCAGCAGCGCGACCCCGACACGCTCCCTCTCCTCTTCCCGAGGGTGCAGACGGGCGCGGGACCGAACGGGATCCCCGGAATGATCCGCCTCGAGGGGATCGCCGGGAACAGCGCCACGAACCTCAAGTTCCCCGGGAAGCTCGTCGCGCTCCCGCCGCTCCTCTTCGCGGCCCTCGACCCGCGAAACATGAGCGTCTTGATCCGCCGGCCGGTCGCGCTCCTCGAGGAGACGGCGGACCTCGCCTTCCACCTCGAGCGAGACGGTCTCTTCCCGGTCGTGTGCCTGTGCACGCCCGACTCGACGGGGAAGGCTCCCTACCAGATCGACCTCCTGGAGCACCTCGCCCTGTGACCGGCCCGACCCTTCTTCGCCGCCTCGCGGCCCAGGTCAACGCAGAGACACGCCGGAAGCACCCGGGCGGGGCGCTCGCGATCGCCGCTTACCGCTTCCTGCGGATCGGGGGGACGGTCGCTCTCGACTCCGACCTCTCGGAGGCGGAGATCGTCGCCCTCGAGGCCGCGGCGGAACTCCTCGACCTCACGCGCGCGCAGCAGTTCGCGAGCGTTCTCGCCGACGGCGGAGCGGAGGCGGTCGCGCCCTTCGACGGCGGTGCGCGGCGCGTGCACGCCGCGCTCGAGCGGACGGCGGAGCGAGCGGCGCGGCTCGCGGGGAGCGTCACGTGAACCGCCGGCAGTTCGCGAAACAGCTCGCGTTCTACCTCGACCCGGCCCGCTTCGTCTGGAGCGAGAGCCCGGCGGGGCCCGTGCTCGCCGCCGTCGCCGTTTCGCAGAAGGGCCCCGAGCACTTCTGGGGAAACCTCCAAGCCCCTTACGGGCTCGTGCGCTCGCTCGGCTACACGCCCGACCCGCAACACCCCGGGCGTCTCGAGCGGGCGAGCTTCGCCGTCGACGTGGTCGCCGAGGGCTTCTCCGACCGCGCCGGGTCTTCCGCGCTCGTCGGGGGGAACCGGACGAGCGCGGGCGGGCGGTCGGGAGGGCGCGGCGTGCTCGACCTCGCGGCGCGCGTCGCGGAGCGTCTCTCCACGCTCGACGGCTCGAGCGGCTTCCAGGCGGTCGCGCGTGCGGCGAACGGCGAGGAAGAGGCGAGCCTCGAGGACGGCGTCACGGTCGCCCTCGCGCGCGTCGAGGTCGAGGCCTACGGGCTCCAGACGGCGCCCTACTACCACCCGCCCACGCGCTTCAAGGCGACGGCGGGCGTCGCGGGGGCGTGCGCGCTCGCGTGGACGCTTCCGGTCTCTCGCTTCGACCGCTTCGGCGTCGTGCTCCGCTACTCGCAGGCGGGCTACCCGGCGTCCGCGACGGCAGGCACCGGGCTCACGCTCGCGACCGTGCTCGACACGTCCCTCGCCGCCACGGGTCTCACGGCGGGGCTCACATACTTCTCGCTCTTCGCGAGCTACGACGAGACGGGCGCGGGGAGTCCCAACGCCTACTCCGAGGCCGCTCGGTGCACGGCGACGATCGCGTGAGGAGGGCACATGGCCGGTGACGACGAGGAGCTCCTCCGCGCGAGGCTGAACCTGGACGAGATCCGGCAGGACCTCCGCGCCGTCGTCGCCGAGTTCCGCAAGGCGGGCTCGGACGGCGGCAACGCGCTCTCGTCGGGCGTCTCCGCTGGACTTCGCAACGCGGGCGGCGGAGGGCTCGGGGGAGACGGGAACGCAGGGAGGATCTATCCGGCATAAACCGTTCTCCTCGTGTGGCCCTGTCCCGTCTGCGTAGACCATCATCCGGGGCCCGCTCGCCGATGCCGCCGGTGGATATCAACGCATCCAGCCCTCCCAGAGCGGCCGTCAGCGAGCCGATTTCGCGCACGATGCGGTAG
>OFSE01000400.1_pt1 | contig 13272 bp, 13 predicted proteins | sample 1543261 | NCBI WGS metagenome assembly OFSE01 (sample SAMN07774225, study PRJEB24372) | wastewater metagenome | isolation source: Exp Tend VB 50WW | collected 2016-02 | reverse complement strand
GGGAGTATCTTAGCAACTAATCGTGTATTTTATGCACATATAGCCAACCGTTAATCAGCATTTTAACAATTCTTCACAGAAACATCCGTATTATTTACCCCAACTGATTTTTTTGCGTGCTAGCATGGATCCCATGTTACGGCAATCAAATATTCGCTAAAGTTTTATTGAAATTTTCTATTCTTTTTATAGCGAACTACTATTAGAGGGGGGGTGATTATGAATAAGCGTCAGTTTATGCAAACATGTGCACTCGCTTTGAGTCAGTTTCCAATGGCTCGAGTGTTCGCAGAGACGAAAAAAGAAGTAAAACCGGATGGCAAAAATGAGCTGAAAAATGAGCCGAAAAATGAAATTAAAAATTTCTATTTGCAAGGCATCGATTTCGATGGCAAAGAGGTTGATTTAGCCACCATTAAAGACAAAACCGTGCTAGTCAGCTTTTTTTCTTTCGAGAGCTATTCCAGCATGCGCGACCTCAAGCTGATGCGGGAATTTTACGTCGGTAATATGAAGCGCAAATACATGCAAGTAGCTGTCAATATCGATCAGAGCAAAAAAGAATTCGACTCTTACATCGAGATGTATTTACATGCCGTGCCGAAGGTAGAACGTTTCCCCATCCTGCACCGTTACGCACCAAACTACAAAGATAACTTTGGTGCCATCGTCAAAGCGCCGACCCATTTTGCGCTCGACCCACAACATCAATTGATGTTTAAACGCGAAGGGATCTTTCGGGGTGATGATTGGGATAATCTGTGGGAGGCCTTAGATAGCTAGGGTCTGCGTGCAGATTTAATCGACCAATCATTCATTCAATCGATTGATTGATGAATTAATGAATTGATCAAACCACCAAGGTTTGATGTTCAGCACCAACCCGTGCGCGAATTTCTCCAATCTGATACACCGTTTCGCCAGCCGCAGTTAATTGCGCCCGCGCCGCTTGCGCCAATTCTGGCGCAACGATAACAACCATGCCGATGCCACAGTTAAATACTCTGTGCATCTCGGCTTCAGCCACCCCACCATGTTGCTGTAACCAGCGGAACAAAGCAGGCATTTCCCACGCTTTGCTATCGAGCACGGCAGTGAGTTTGTCACCTAAAACACGCGGCACGTTTTCCACCAAGCCGCCGCCAGTAATATGCGCCATGCCTTTGACTTCCATACTTGCCATCAAAGCCAGTAAAGGTTTGACATAGATACGGGTTGGTGCAATCAAGGCATCGGCCAAGCTACGGCCATCAAAATCGGCTTGTAAATCTGGCTGGCTGACGTCGATGATTTTGCGCACCAAAGAAAAGCCATTGGAATGAATCCCGGACGACGCTAATCCTAAAATGACATCGCCGGGTTGAATCTTGCTGCCGTCAATGATTTTCGATTTTTCCACCGCGCCCACCGCAAAACCGGCCAAATCATATTCGCCCTCAGGGTACATCGATGGCATTTCAGCGGTTTCGCCGCCGATTAATGCGCAACCAGCCTGCTCGCAACCCAATGCCACGCCTTTAATTACATCGGTGGCAGTTGCCACATCCAGTTTGCCGCATGCAAAATAATCGAGGAAAAATAGCGGCTCAGCGCCTTGCACCAAAATATCATTCACGCTCATTGCCACTAGGTCAATGCCGACCGTATCGTGCCGATTTAAATGGAACGCCAACTTTAACTTGGTACCAACGCCATCGGTACCAGAAACCAACACTGGCTCTTTGTATTTTTTGCTGATTTCAAACATTGCCCCAAAACCGCCAATGCCAGCCATGACCCCTTCGCGCATAGTGCGCTTGGCGAATGGTTTGATGGCATCAACCAGTGCATCACCCGCCACCATATCCACCCCAGCATCCGCATAAGAAAGTGAAACAGCGCTGGCGTTAGCCGATGTTGAGGCGGTGTGATCAGGCGTAGGCTTGGAAGATGTGCTCATGATTGTCGTCAATACGGAGTGTGAGGCGGTAAAATAGATGGATTGCCACAATTTTGCTAGGCAAATGGCTGTAAGCCCGCTATTTTAACAAATCGCTCTATACCCTAGCCGATTTTTTAAAAAGTTTTCCGGGCAAACACAATAATAAAGGCGCAAAACCATGGCGTTGACGATTTCTTCCGAACAAAGGCAGACCCTATTGTGGCTGGCATTGGCTATTGCATTGACCTTATTGGCTTGGTTGCTGGGGCCAATTTTAATGCCGTTTGTGATTGCGGCAATTCTGTCGTATGCGCTAAACCCTTGGGTTGATCAAATTTGTCGGTTGCGGCGTGGCAAATGGCATTTGCCACGCGTCATCGCGGCGGCACTGGTGGTTAGCTTGGTTGCTGCTGCCGCGCTTGCCATGCTACTGATTATGGTGCCGATTTTGCAAAAGCAGATCCCACAATTGCAAACCCAGATCCCGTTATTTTTTGATAAATTAGATAACGGTTTAAGCCCCATGTTGCGTGACCTCGGCTTTCACGTGCGGCTCGATAGCACCGGCATCAAAGAACTACTCACTGAACAACTTGCCAATAGCGGCGATGTGATTGGCAAAGCAGTATTGGCCTCGATTCGGGTTGGCGGTACTGCCGTGGTGGGGATGTTGGCCAACTTGGTGTTAATTCCGATTGTTTTATTCTATTTACTGGTGGATTGGCATCCATTGATGGCGCGGGTAGAAAATTTCATACCGCGCCGCTGGTTACAGCACACGCTCGATTCTTTTAAAGAAGTTGATGTCATGCTGGCACAATATTTACGAGGGCAAATCATGGTGATGGCGGCACTTGCCGCTTATTATTCCATCGCGCTATCGGTTGCTGGCTTTGATCTGGCTTTACCGGTCGGCATTCTGACAGGGGTGTTGGTGTTCATTCCCTACCTCGGTTTTGGGCTTGGTTTAAGCCTGGCCATGATCGGTGCCGTGCTGCAGTTTGAGGGGTTTAGCGGCATGATGTATATCGCAATCATTTATGGCATTGGGCAAATGTTAGAATCCTTTATTCTGACGCCGCGCTTGGTTGGCGAAAGAATTGGCCTACACCCTTTGACTGTCATCTTCGCCTTAATGGCGTTTGGTCAATTATTTGGCTTTATCGGCGTTTTAATTGCCCTGCCCGCTTCTGCGATATTATCGGTTGCTGCCAAGCATTTACGCCAATCTTATTTGAATAGTTCATTTTATCGTCATCCATGAAGCAATTATTGCTCGATTTTGCTACCGATAATTTACCCACCTTCGATACTTTCGTGGTTGGTCAAAATACGGAGCTAACCGAGGTGTTAAAAAACCTGCTGACACCCTCGGCGATTCACCCGCATGAGCACTTCATTTACATATGGGGGCCAAGCGGCGCTGGCAAAACGCATCTATTGCAAGCGCTGGCACAAGCGCATAAAGCACGCTACATTCCAGCCAACGCGCCAACGCAAGTATTTGAACATGCAGCAGACACTAGCTTATATTTACTGGATGATTGTGATCAACTCTCACCAGAGGCACAAATCGATGCGTTTGCCCTATTCAATGAAATTCGAGCGCAAGGCGACGTGATGATCAGCGCAGGATTACAGCCACCACGCGCACTGGCGCTGCGCGAAGATTTGCGTACCCGCCTTGGCTGGGGCTTGATTTATCAGATTCACGAATTAACCGATGCCGATAAAATTAATGCTTTAGAGCGTGTCGCCCAAGCGCGTTCTTTGGTGTTGGCTGGCGGTGTTTTGCCTTATCTAATTACCCATTGCCGCCGTGATATGCCATCGTTAAGCCAAGTTTTACTACAGTTGGATGCTTATTCGCTGGAAACTAAACGCCCGATTACCTTGCCTTTGTTGCGTGATTTATTGCATGATCTAGAACGACAACAGGCTGATCACCAAGTGACTACTGAAGTAACTACTGTATAGCGCAAAACAGATTTCTGTCTTCACCAAAAATTACAACGATGACTGCAACGCCCACCCAAAACCTACCCAATCTACGCAATTTAGCGCTTTTTGATCTTGATCACACCTTGATCCCTATTGATTCGGATTACGAGTGGGGGCAGTTTTTAACGCGCATCGGCGCGGTTGATCCAGTGTCGTTTGCCGAGCGCAACGCTGCCTTTTACGCGCAGTATCAGGCTGGCACGCTAGACCCAGTTGAATATTTGGAATTTGCTTTGGGCAATCTGGCGCGCTTTTCGCGCCCACAACTAGATGCTTGGCATGCACAATTCATGCGCGAAGTAATCCATCCAGTATTGCTGCCACCTGCGTTTGAGCTGATTGAGCAGCATAAAGCACAAGGGGATTTGCTAGCCATCATCACTGCCACCAATCATTTTGTGACTGCACCGATAGCCAAAGCACTGGGAATCACACACCTATTGGCGGCACAACCCGAATATCGGCCAGATGGCACGCTCACTGGCAAATTGTTAGGCGTGCCAACCTCTGGTTCAGGTAAAGTCACCCACTTACAGGACTGGCTTCGCAAACAACCCGTGCAGCAACAATTGGCGCATTTTCCGAAAAGCTATTTTTATAGCGATTCACAAAATGATATTCCTCTATTGTCGCTGGTTACCCATCCAGTGGCGACCAATCCTAATCCACAACTAACAGCGCATGCGAGCGCCCTGGGCTGGCCCACACTTCAACTATTTAAGCAATGATCAAGAAATTTATTCGAAAAATACTCGGCGTCAAAAGTACCGACGATGGTGAAACCACCAAGCCAGCCAAGAGCAAAGGTACGCACCAGCCCAAAGTATTGAGCGCCAAACAGCATGGCATTGACCCGGCACTGGTCTCTGCGAACGCCATCCGGGTGACGCAAACTTTGCAAGAAAATGGCTACAAAGCGTTTATCGTGGGCGGCGCGGTGCGTGATTTATTGTTGGGCGTCAAACCCAAAGATTTTGATATCGCCACCAATGCCACACCGGAGCAGGTCAAACGCTTGTTCCGCCGGGCATTTTTAATTGGACGGCGCTTTCAGATTGTGCATGTAATGTTTGGTCAGGATTTGCTGGAAGTCACCACCTTTCGCGGCGCGGCCAAAGACGATGCGCCCAAAGATGAACATGGTCGGGTACTACGCGATAACACCTTTGGTGAACAACACGAAGATGCCGTGCGTCGTGATTTCACCATCAACGCCATGTATTACGACCCAGCCTCGCAAACGGTGCTTGATTACCATGGTGGAGTCGCCGATATTCGTAAAAAAATACTCCGCATTATCGGCGTGCCCGAAGCACGTTATCGCGAAGACCCGGTACGCATGTTGCGCGTGGTGCGCTTCGCCGCCAAGCTACAATTCACGATTGACGAAGCCAGCCGTGCACCGATTGCCGTGATGGCTCCTCTTATCAATAACGTACCAGCGGCACGCGTCTTTGATGAAATGTTAAAGCTGTTAATGAGTGGACACGCGATGGCCTGTCTACAACAGTTACGCAAAGAAGGTTTGCATCATGGCTTGATGCCCCTGCTGGATGTCGTACTGGAGCAACCACTGGGCGAAAAATTTGTCACCTTAGCGCTCGCCAACACGGACGAGCGCGTGCGTCAAGGCAAACCGGTGTCGCCCGGATTTTTATTTGCTTCACTACTATGGCATCAGGTGCTGGAAAAATGGGAGGCCTATAAAGCCGCCGGAGAGTTTTCGATCCCGGCACTACATCTAGCGGCGGATGATGTATTACACACGCAGACCGATTCATTGGCGCTGCAAAGAAAAATTGGCTCCGATATGCGCGATATTTGGGCGATGCAACCACGCTTTGAAAAGCGTGTTGGCAAAACCCCGTATAAATTACTAGAGCACCCACGCCTGCGCGCAGGCTACGATTTCTTGCTACTCCGTTGTGCCTCAGGTGAAATCGATGCCGACATCGGCGAATGGTGGACCGCCTTTATCAATGGCGATGGTGAACAGCGCGAATACCTGTTGACGATTAAGCCCAAAAAAGAGGGCGATACGGTCGAGAAAAAACGTCGTCCACGCCGGCGCGGACCACGCAAACCAAGCTCTGGCAGCGCAGCCTGAATAAATGCTGACGCTATTTTTTAAATGCATGCCATGACAGTACGCGCATACATCGGTTTGGGAGCCAATCTTGGTCAAGCAGCAGAGACGGTGACGTTAGCCATACAACGCCTTGACCAATTGCCACTGACCAAGCTCAGCACGCAATCAAGCTTATTCAAAACCGCGCCACTCGATGCGACAGGCGATGACTACATCAACGCCGTGGCGGCAATCGACACGACATTAACAGCCGACACATTACTCAATCATTTACAAGCCATAGAACTCGCGTTTGGTCGTGAACGACCATACCACCACGCACCGCGCACGCTCGATCTGGATTTACTGCTGTATGGCAATCAAAACATCCATCTGCCCCATTTGACAGTACCCCACCCACGCCTCACTGAGCGCGCTTTTGTGTTATTGCCTTTATTGCAGATTGATCCATTTATTAAGATTCCCGGCAAGGGCGCAGCACATCAGTTTGTGCCGCTGGTCGCGGGGCAAATCATTCAACGGCTTTAGATCATTTGCGCTGACGATATACTCTATGATGTATCACCATTTTTATAAAAAAACCGCTTATTCTATCTACGTAATTAGCGATTAAACATATATACTCCCATGCAAATACCAGTTATCGTACAAACCACCGGGTTACTGATTTTATCCAATGTCTTCATGACTGTGGCTTGGTATGGACATTTAAAAAACCTTTCCAGCAAAGCTTGGTGGATCGCAGCGTTGATCAGTTGGTCAATTGCGCTGTTTGAATATTTATTGCAAGTACCGGCCAACCGTATCGGCTATACCCAATACAGCTTAGCCCAACTCAAGATTTTGCAGGAAGTGCTAACCTTGCTAGTATTCTTGCCATTTGCCATGATTTACATGAACCAGCCGTTCAAACTTGATTATGTGTGGGCTGGTTTATGCCTAGTTGGTGCGGTGTATTTTATTTTTAGATCTTAGGGCTTATACATCAAGAGACGCCCTTGAACATGGAGAAAGCCAGTGGCTGATTATTTACAAGAACGCAAAGCAGTGACTATTCCCAGCTTATTGGCGCAACGCCAACGCGGTGAAAAAATCAGTATGCTGACATGCTACGACGCCAGCTTCGCCGCACTGATGGATCGTTGCGGCGTCGATATTTTATTAGTCGGTGATTCATTGGGCATGGTTTGCCAAGGGCATGATTCGACACTACCAGTCACCCTTGCTGATGAAATGTATCACACCGCTTGCGTGGCACGCGGCAGCAAAACTGCCTTAATCGTCAGCGACATGCCATTTGCCAGCTACGCCACGCCAGAATCGGCCTTCCACAACGCCGCCAAGCTAATTCAAGCTGGTGCGCACATGGTCAAGTTGGAAGGTGGTGCATGGTTAGCGCCGACCATACAATTTTTAACTGAACGAGCGATTCCGGTTTGCGCGCATCTTGGTTTAACGCCACAATCGGTACATCAATTAGGTGGCTACAAAGTACAAGGCAAGACACTGGAAGCGGCAGAATTACTCAAGCGCGACGCGCTAGCGCTACAAGCGGCGGGCGCTAGTTTATTGGTGCTGGAAGCAATTCCGGCCAGCCTTGGGCGTGAAACCACCGAGTTATTAAGCATCCCGACGATTGGCATCGGCGCAGGCGTTGATTGTTCTGGTCAAGTATTGGTGATGCACGATTTATTAGGCGTTTTTCCGGGCCGCAAAGCGCGCTTTGTGAGAAATTTTATGGAAGGACAAACCAGCATCGATGCTGCTGTATCAGCCTACGTGGCGGCAGTGAAAGCGGGTAGTTTTCCGGCACCTGAACATTGTTTTTCTTAAATCTAAGAAGCGGTGCTAGCAGCTGACACCTTGCACCGCTCCCAGTAAATAAATCGTTCAATGGCTGAATCGTTGAGTTAATCGTAGATTGAAGGCACGCCGCTAAAAAGTTTTATTACCAGCAGATTGGTAGCGTGCCAAACTTTGATCTAAGTAAGTTGCCAGCATTTCAGGTGCACTGATTGGATCCGCCAACGGGCTAAGCAAGCCATCTTGTAAGCCATACACCCAGCCGTGAATCGTCAATTCCTGCCCGCGTTCCCACGCATCTTGTACCACTGTGGTACGGCACACATTCACGATCTGCTCAATCACGTTTAACTCGCACAGACGATTGGTGCTGTCTTTTTCCGATAACGCCGGGCTGAAATAGCGTTCATATTTTTGATGCACATCTTGCACATGACGCAACCAATTATCGGCCAAACCAACTCGCCGTCGAGTGAGCGCAGCATTCACGCCGGAACATCCATAATGACCACAAATGATAATGTTTTTCACACCCAACACATCAATCGCAAACTGCAACACCGATAAGCAATTTAAATCAGAATGCACCACCACGTTCGCAATATTACGATGCACGAACAATTCACCTGGCAACATACCCAGCAATTCATTGGCCGGTACACGGCTATCTGAACAACCTATCCACAGATATTCAGGACTTTGTTGCGCCGCTAGTTTTTCAAAAAAATCTGCATCCTTGGCACGAATTGCATCAGCCCATCGACGATTGTTCTCAAATAATTGTGCTGGCGTGACGCCAGTTTTAGTGTCGGTTTTTTTAAGCTTATCCATTTTTGCGTTTCATTTATTAAGTTTCTAGGTTAATGCAGCTACAATTTTATCCTTTAGACTCCTCCACAAAAAATAAAAAGAGGATAAAACAGGTGCGATGTGCACCTGTTTTGCCCCCTCTTTGTTTGAATTATAAATTAAATACTACGCAGCGCTGATGTTCGCTTTCACCTAGTGACTGTCATTCGACTCTGCTAACATGGCTTTACGTAGAGAACTATCCGCCGGTTTCTCACCTAACCAAATACGCAGCAAGGCATTGTAAAAGCCGACATCAGGATCTGGTTCCATCAATAATTTGCCATTTAAAGTCAAAGTCGTGCCAGAACCAGGAATCCAATCGACAAACAATACGTCACCTTTTTTCAATTCAGACACCGTCGCAAACATATCGCCAAAGCGCTGAAATTGCCCAATAAATTTATTGCGCTCCAGCTTATCAGTATTGTTTCTAACACCATCCATAAAGCCACGGCCAAAGTCTTCACTACTCACATCACGCAGCATATTCAGTACTACCCGTTTGGGGCCGGGTAAGGCGAGAATATCCGCCATGGCAGTTTTCTTTTCTTTGATATACAACGCTGCCGCATACACTTTAAAAAAAACTTTATGACGAATACCAGCGCCATTCAGTTTCAATTCGGTATTGGCAACTTTGATTGACTCTTCATATTTAATGCCCGCCACTTCAACTGTCGCCGCCTGCACTGTCACGCTGGCAGCGACTAAAATCAGGCTTGCGATGAAACGCTTACTTGTATAAAACATGCATGTCTCCTTTTTTTGAACTACCGAAAGAGCTTACCTTAAATTGCCCTATCGAGTCGTCACTGGCGCACAACAAGAGCGCAAGCGATGTGCTATCGCGGTGCAATAATCCTAAAAACGACAGTTGACCGCTAAAATTGACTAATAAGATCTTGTTTTTAATCATCCATTTCGTTGTTCTAAACGTCCACCATTTTGGTGGCAGCGCTACGAACGTGATTGCGCGTTCAACTGCCGTTTCTAGGATAATGTTGTTTGCAGCAAACCGATCTTAATTGCTTCGTGCGCCCAGCACGCACTGCCAAAACCACTGCAAATGCTTGATTCAAATAGCCGCTGCACTTACTGATTAAACTGATCAAACTGACTAATCAAACTGATTTTTCTCGTGAAAAATCCTTATTATAAATTCCTTATATTTTCAAAATAATGGGGAGTATCATTAAAAATAGTGCATTATCCGCACATATTAATTACGTCATTAAAATATACAGGTAGCAGTATCAATTTCAATAGTAACCCCATAAAAAAACCCTCATTGATTCAATGAGGGTTAATTGAAACGCATGTCAAGCAAATGCGGGCAAATTAGAGCTAGTCTTCCTTACTCAAAAAATTTCTTCACTTTATCCATCCAAGTTTTGCTTTGCGGACTATGCTTCGCGCCACCTTCGACAGTAAGTTGTTCAAATGCGCGTAACAAATCTTTCTGCTTTTCGGTCAACTTAACTGGCGTTTCGATGACGATATGCACAAACAAATCTCCCGCATAGCCGGAACGCACACCTTTCACACCTTTGCTACGCAAACGGAAAGTCTTGCCCGACTGTGAGCCTTCAGGAATCGTGAACGACGCTTTGCCACTTAAAGTCGGCACTTCGATATCACCGCCCAATGCTGCTTTCACAAATGAGATCGGAATTTCGCAATGCAGATCGTCGCCTTCACGTTGAAACACGGGATGCTGCTTGATGTGAATTTCCACATACAAATCACCCGGAGGGCCACCGTTTACCCCCGGCTCACCATTGCCTGAAGAACGAATCCGCATGCCATCATCGATCCCAGCAGGAATTTTCACTTCCAATGTTTTGTTGCGTTTAATGCGCCCCGCGCCAGAACAAGTAGGACAAGGCTCGGGCACAATTTTTCCGGTACCGTGACATTTCGGGCAGGTTTGCTGGATACTAAACAAACCTTGTTGCATCCGCACCTGACCATGACCACCACAAGTGGTACAGGTAATCGGTGAGGTACCTGGTTTGGCACCTGAGCCATGACAGGTATCGCACGCATCCCAACTTGGTACGCGGATGGTGGTATCGAAACCGTTGGCAGCCTGCTCTAAGGTAATTTCTAGGTTGTAGCGCAAATCCGCACCGCGATACACCTGCGGACCACCGCCACGACCACGGCCACCACCAAAAATATCGCCAAAAATATCACCGAATGCATCCGCAAAACCGCCCGCACCGCCGCCACCTGCGCCGCCCATATTCGGGTCAACCCCAGCATGGCCGTAGCGATCATAAGCATCACGTTTCTGCGCATCGGATAGCATTTCATACGCTTCTTTAGCTTCCTTGAATTTTTCCTCAGAGGCCTTGCTGTCGGGGTTCCGATCAGGATGGTATTTCATGGCCAACTTACGATAAGCCTTTTTAATATCATCCTCTGAAGCGTTTTTCGCTACGCCAAGAATTTCGTAAAAATCCCTCTTCGCCATCTTCTTAACACCTTGTATTGTTTGCGCAAACTAAGCGAAAACGCCGAGCAGGGCATCGTCTAGACGATTACACCACCCGGCGAATCTGGTGCGGTAGTTGTCACCCTACCGCCCACCAGTTGATTATTTGTCTTTAACTTCTTTGAAATCTGCGTCAACGACATCATCGTCTTTAGGTTTCGATTCTGCCCCTGCTGCCCCCGCCGCATCACCCGCACCTGCTGCTGCCTGTTGCGCTTGCATATCGGCGTACATCTTTTCACCTAATTTTTGCGATGCCGTTGAAAGCGCAGCCAACTTGGTATCGATTTCAACCTTGTCGCCTGATTTCAAGACTTCTTCCAACTCTTTGATCGCCGCTTCGATCTTCTCTTTTTCACCGGCATCGAGCTTATCACCATGCTCCGTCAAGGCTTTCTTGGTGGAGTGCACCAAAGCATCACCTTGATTACGTGACTCAGCCAACTCTTTCACCTTTTTATCTTCTTCGGCGTTGAGTTCAGCGTCTTTCACCATTTTCTGAATTTCTTCTTCGGTCAAACCGGAGTTTGCCTTGATGGTGATTTTGTTTTCTTTACCGGTCGCCTTGTCTTTTGCGCCAACGTGCAAGATACCATTTGCATCGATGTCAAAAGTCACTTCAATTTGTGGCGTACCGCGCGCTGCTGGTGGAATCCCTTCCAAATTGAACTCACCCAAACCTTTATTACCAGCCGCGATTTCACGTTCACCTTGATAAACCTTGATCGTCACCGCAGGTTGATTATCGTCCGCAGTTGAAAACACTTGGCTGAACTTGGTTGGGATAGTCGTGTTCTTTTGAATCATCTTGGTCATCACGCCACCCAAAGTCTCGATCCCCAAAGACAATGGTGTCACGTCTAACAACAACAAGTCTTTACGATCACCCGACAAGACCGAACCTTGAATTGCCGCACCAACCGCAACCGCTTCATCAGGGTTGACGTCTTTGCGTGGCTCTTTGCCAAAGAATTCTTTGACCAGCTCTTGCACTTTCGGCATCCGTGTCATACCACCGACCAAAATAATGTCGTCGATATCACTGGTTTTCACGCCTGCATCTTTAATCGCCAAACGGCAAGGCTCAATGGTTTTCTTGATTAACTCTTCAACCAAAGCTTCTAACTTGGCACGGGTGATTTTTAAATTCAAATGCACTGGTGCGCCATTAGCCATGGCAATGTATGGCTCGTTAATTTCAGTTTGCTGTGAGCTAGACAATTCAATTTTAGCGCGCTCAGCCGATGCTTTGATACGTTGCAAAGCAATCGGATCTTTTGACAAATCCAAGCCATTGATCTTTTTAAATTCTTCGATGATGTAATCAATGACACGTTGATCAAAGTCTTCACCGCCCAAGAATGTATCACCATTGGTGGACAATACTTCAAACTGCATTTCGCCATCGACATCAGCGATTTCGATGATGGAGACGTCAAATGTACCACCACCCAAGTCATACACGGCGATCTTGCGGTCACCTTTTTCTTTTTTGTCGAGGCCAAACGCCAATGCCGCCGCGGTTGGCTCATTGATGATACGTTTCACATCTAAACCAGCGATACGACCTGCATCTTTGGTCGCTTGACGTTGTGCATCATTAAAATAGGCTGGTACGGTAATGACGGCTTCGGTGACTTCTTCGCCCAAATAATCTTCGGCGGTCTTTTTCATCTTGCGCAATACTTCCGCAGAGATTTGTGGTGGTGCCAAACGTTTGTCGCGCACACTGACCCATGCATCACCGTTTTCCGCTTTGGAAATTGTGTAAGGCATCAAGCCGATATCTTTTTGCACTTCTTTTTCGTCAAATTTACGACCAATCAAGCGCTTGACCGCAAACAATGTGTTTTTAGGATTGGTCACCGCTTGACGCTTGGCCGAAGCACCGACCAAAATCTCGCCATCTTCTTGATAAGCGATAATTGATGGCGTGGTACGTGCGCCTTCCGCATTTTCGATGACTTTTGGCTGACCACCTTCCATCACAGCGACGCAAGAGTTGGTTGTTCCTAAATCGATCCCTATCATTTTGCCCATGATAATTCCCTCAAGATGTAAGTTTTATTGTAAATTTTCAGGATCACGATGATCCAATTAACACTGAAT
>OFSE01000399.1_pt1 | contig 13279 bp, 19 predicted proteins | sample 1543261 | NCBI WGS metagenome assembly OFSE01 (sample SAMN07774225, study PRJEB24372) | wastewater metagenome | isolation source: Exp Tend VB 50WW | collected 2016-02 | reverse complement strand
ACTTAAAATAAGATCTTTAAATCCAGGCAAGTCTGATTCTTGGTATAAATCTTATGAGAGAGATTTTAGAAAACGCAGAACTATAAAGTTGTTAGAGGTAGCATACGATAAACAAATAGATGATTATGATGTAGCAGATGCTGCTGGAATAGGCCATTGGGCTATAAATAACTGGGAAAAGGCTGTGAAATTTGACAAGGACTAGTTATGAGTGGTAAACTGTATACAAGCCAGGTTTGGCTAAAGAAAAGATATCATATGGATAAGAAAAGCCCAGAAGATATTGCTAAGGAGTGCGGGGTAAGCGTAGAGACTATTTATGTATACCTTGCTAAATTTGGACTAAGGAAATCAAAACGATGAGTGAAGATAAGTTTAGAATAGTAGTAGATCAAGTAAATCATCCTGTCCACTATACATCAGATCCTAGCGGTGTAGAGGCTATACAAATAACAAGACACAGAAATTTTAACGTAGGCAATGCCTTTAAATATCTTTGGAGAGCAGGGCTTAAAAATGAAGAAACTCATATTGAAGATCTAAAGAAGGCAATCTTCTACATTCAAGATGAGATTAACAGACTAGAAGGCAAATATGACCAGCACAGAGATTGAATTAGTAAAGCATCTTGATGAAATAAACAAGGTGGTTGAAGAATATTTAAAAGGAAACGATCCAACAAGAATATCAAAGACTCTTGACCTACCAAGAACAAGAGTTGTAGCCCATCTTAATGAATGGCGAGTCATGGCTTCTGCCAATGATGCTATTCGTGCTCGTGCAAAAGAGGCTTTAGTTGGAGCAGACGCACACTATACTAAACTAATTAATAAAGCATATGAAGTTATAGAAGATTCTACTACTACAGCAAATCTAAATGCCAAGACCGCTGCAATTAAACTAGTCATGGATATTGAGTCAAAAAGAATTGACATGTTGCAAAAGGCTGGGCTATTAGAAAATAAAGAACTTGCAGAAGAGATGGTTCAAATTGAGAAACGTCAAGAGGTTTTGATTGGAATTCTGCGTGATATTGCTTCAGAGCATCCAGAGATTAGAGATCTTGTTATGTCAAGATTATCTGAGATTGCTAGAGAGGGAGAGGTAATAACAATTGTCCACGATGTTCAATGATTTTTTTGAGATTCTTAAAGAAAATCAATTTGAAGAAATTCCAGTAGACGTAAAAACATTTGTTGAGTCTCCTGACTTTTTGGGACAGCCACCGCTGTCTGCAATTCAATATGACATTGTTGAGGCAATGAGCCAGATATACAAAAAACCAGAACTAGAAACATTTCTTGGTTTTACAGAAGGAGCAAAACATTATGACAAATACACCAAAAATGAAATCATCTTACAACTGGGCAAGGGTAGTGGTAAAGACCATGCTTCTACCGTGGCTTGTGCTTACGTTGTTTATAAGTTACTATGTCTTAAAGATCCTGCCAGATATTTCGGAAAGCCACCAGGAGATGCCATAGACATTATAAATGTTGCTATAAATGCACAACAGGCTAAAAACGTTTTCTTTAAAGGATTTAAAACAAAGATTGAAAAGTCGCCATGGTTTGCTGGTAAGTATGAATCAAAAGTAGACTCAATTGGCTTTAACAAATCTATTACAGTTTATTCTGGGCACTCAGAAAGAGAATCTCATGAAGGTCTAAACTTGATTATGGCAATTCTTGATGAGATTTCTGGCTTTGCTACAGAAACTGCAAGCGGAAATGATCAAGGTAAAACTGGTGACAACATATACAAGGCGTTTCGTGGCTCTGTAGATTCTCGTTTTCCAGATCTTGGTAAGGTTGTTTTGCTTTCATTCCCTCGCTTTCAAGGAGATTTTATTTCAAAACGGTACGAAGAAGTAATAATGGAAAAAGAAACAATAGAGCGCAGACATACCTTTATTATTAATGAAGAACTCCCAGAGGGACCAGATAACGAGTTTGAAATTACATGGGAAGAAGATCAAATATTGTCTTATAAGTATCCTAAGATGTTTGCACTTAAAAGACCAACATGGGAAGTAAATCCAACAAGAAAGATTAATGATTTTAAGATTGCATTTTTAACTGACTTGGGAGATGCAATGATGAGGTTTGCTTGTATTCCAACATTTGCATCTGATGCATTTTTTAAACAGAAAGAAAAGTTAGAAAAATGTATGACTCTAAGAAACCCAGTAGACAATTTTAGAAGGTTTGATTTGTCTTTTAAGCCAGATCCTGATAAGATTTACTATGTACATGCTGACTTGGCTCAGAAACACGATAAGTGTGCTGTTGCTATAGCGCATGTAGATAAATGGGTAAACGTACAGGTTATAAAAGATTACGATCAGGTAGCACCTATTGTAATCGTAGATGCCGTAGCATGGTGGGAGCCAAAGGTAGAAGGACCTGTAAATTTATCAGAAGTAAAACAGTGGATAATGAATCTTCGTAGGGAGGGTTTTAACATAGGCATGGTTACATTTGACCGATGGCAGTCCTTTGATATTCAGCAGGAACTAAAAGCGGTTGGAATGAGAACTGATACTGTCTCTGTTGCCAAAAAACACTATGAGGATTTAGCCATGATGATCTATGAAGAAAGAATTGCAATGCCTATGATTCCTTTGCTTCTTGACGAGATGAGTGAACTTAAAATTATGAGAAATAATAGAGTTGACCACCCTCGCAAAAAATCTAAGGACTTAGCGGATGCCGTCTGTGGGGCGGTATTCGGGGCAATCTCGCATACAAGTAGGGATTCTAATCATGAGATTGAGATTCATACTTGGTCTTCTGCCAGCCGACTTGCACAAAAGCAAAGGGCTATGGTAGAATTGGAAACTAGGGAAGTTCCTGACGATGTCAGAGATTTCCTGAACGAATATAAACTAATATAATGAATAAAATAACAAGGAGAAAAATGAATTCATTTAAGAAAATTGCTCTAGCCGTGGTTGCAGCCATGACTATGGGTACTCTTATCGCAACACCTGCAAGTGCTGCTGTAATGACAGTTGCTGTATCGCTAGACGGAAGTGCTAATACCACTAACTCCGCTTCTGCTACACCCGCTACATTGCCAGTACCAGCAGATAATAAAATCGATGCAGCAGATGCATTAAAGTTTGTTGCAACAGTTGACACAGGAACAGCAGTCGTTGCTTCTTGTACAAACTGCACAATCGTTTCTGCACTACATTCAGATGCAGCGCCAGTTGGTGCATCATCTGGATCAGCAGCATTAACTATTGCAACTGGAACAGGAACAACTGCAACGTTTTATGTATATACTAAAACGACAGCACTTGGAACCGTGGTTGTAAACAATCAAGGAACCACACTAACATACTATGTTCAGGGAACCGCTGGAAAGATTAATAATCTTGCCGTGAGTGCTCCTGCTACTGGTGCTGCTGGAACAAAGGTAGATCTTGTAGTTACAGCAACTGACACATTCGGAAACAAAGTTTCTGCTAAGTCAATTACTGCTACAGTATTTGCTGCTCTTGGCACACTAGATACAGCAACTGCAACAACTGGTTCGGCTTTATCAGATTTTGGAACAGCAACTTTTAAGATTACTCTTCCAACAACTGGAACTCGTTCTCTCATCACCTTCAGTCCTACGACTGCTGGAGATGCAACAACTGCAGATGTGACTGGCTTGCCAGCACGTGTACTTGCTCCGTTCGCAGAGATTGCAGTTCGTGATCTTGCTGCAGAACTAGCAAAGGTACAAGCAGATCTTGCTGCAGAAAAGGCAGCCCGTGCTGCTGACGCTGCAACCGCAACTGCCACTGCTGCAACCGTTAAGGCTGCTTCAGACAAGGCGCTTGCAGATGCACTAGCAAAGGCTACCGCTGATGCTGCAACTGCAAAGGCTGCTGCTGACAAGGCTGCTGCTGATGCAAAGGCTGCTGCTGACGCTGCTAAAGTAGCATCAGATACAGCACTTGCTGCAAAAGATGCACAAATTGCTAAACTAGTAGCAGACAATGCTGCATCAGTAAAGGCATTCAAGAAGTCTTTCAATACACTTGCTAAAAAGTGGAATGCAAAGAATCCTTCTGCAAAGGTTGCGTTAATTCCGTAATCTAATACTTAAAAGACTGGGCACAGATTAAGTTCTGTGCCTTTTCTTTTGCAATAAAATGATATAATAACCTTGTTATACATTATGTGTACAGGGAGACTAAAATTAAAACTGTCGTATTTAGACTAATCCTTACGAGTATTTTAGCCTTTGGGTGGCTGCTATTTCCTTCCGCCCAGAGCAGCCCAGACATAATCACCAATGCAGAAGCAGGCATTGCTGAGTTAAAAGGCAACATCAATGACCTTCAGTATCAAACAGAATTCAAGTCTCTTATACAGATATCAGAGAACAAACTCGCTGACTCTAAGGCAAAATATACTACCGTAACCAATACCTCAACAGCCTACGACAATGCGGTAGCAGCAGAAGTCACCCCGCTTGCAGAAAAAACAACGGCACAGACAAATAAGGCTAATCAACAAGCAGTAGTAGACACAGCCTATACTAATTATCTTAATGCTGGGTTAAACCTTGATATAGCCAACATTAATCTATCAACAGCCCAGCAAGCATTAGGCAGTGCTGGTTCTGTTGGTTTGGCATATGATGTTTATAGCCTAATTAGGGTTAATGGACAAGCAGCCACAAATCAACTTCTATGTAGTGGTACATGGAATTCAAATTCAATGCAACTTCCAGTTTGCGGTAATCGCTATGAAAATTTTATTGTTAAGTTTACTGGGCGGATAACAGTTCCTTCATGGTTTACACAGGCATACTTTGCAGGATATACAGATGATGGCTTTAGAATGTATATTGATGGATCATTGGCCATAGATAACTGGGTAGAGCAAGGAACAACTTGGAGTGATTATTCTCCAGTCTATGATGTAACAACAGATAAAGTTTTTGATGTAGAAATTTGGTGGTATAACGGTGGAGGCCCAGGCTCCTATCTTCTTGGATGGGGAATTCCTGGAGGATGGACTGGAGCAGGTTGTGACTATGCTGGAAATCCAAGAGTATGGGGACAAAACTTTAGTTGTAATTTAAATACATTCTCTTCTGGACCTGGAGCAACCCAAGAGCAAACCGATGCATATAATGCTGCATATGCTGCCCAAGTAGCAGCAACAACAGTTAAAAATGATAAGTTAAACATCTATAATGCTGAACTTGCAACATACAACAGTCTTGTTAGTCTTTTAAATACTAAGACAACAGCATATAATGTCAAGGTAACGGAAACGGAAGCAGCCTTGAACGCTAAGAACAATGCCATTACTGCCTACACAAATTCACTCTATGACCTAGAAGGCGCAATTACAGATGCTTTTGTTTATTATGAAGCACAACTTAAAAGAGAATTAAACATTGCAATTGCTAAGGCAGCAGCAGCGCAGGCTGCAGCCGACGCAGCAAAGGCTCAAGCAGATGCAAAGGCAGCAGAAGAGATTAGAATACAAACAGAGGCTAAAGCAAAGGCGGAAGCAGAAGCAAAAGCAAGGGCGGAAGAGAAAGCAAAACAAGAAGCAGAGGCCAAGTCTAAAGCAGAAGCCGAAGCAAAAGCCAAGGCTGAAGAAGAGAATAGGGTTAGAGTAGAACAAGAAGCAAAAGAAAAGGCTAGAGCAGAAGAGAGAGAAAGACAAGACGCAGAGGAAAGAGCAAAGCGAGAAGCAGAAGCCAAAGCCAAAGCAGAAGCAGAGGCAGAGGCAAATAAGCCAAAACCAAAACCTACAGATACACCAAAGCCAAAGCCAACGGCTGATCCAGAACTTCCAAAACCAGTTGAGTCTCCTAAGCCAGAACCAGTAGAAGAGCCTAAGCCTTTACCTAACGAACCCAAGCCTTTGCCTGAAGAGAAACCTCAGCCACGACCAGAAATTAAAGACGAAGTGTTATCAGCACTGGTTCCACAAAGAGGCGAGGGTACAAAATCAGATCTTTCTGGAGTCATTGCAAACCTTACAAGTAAGGATAATAAGATTGTTCAATTAAGCAAAGAGCAGCGGGCAGCAGTTGGAGAGACGCTAAGAGCATTAACTGTTGAGGCAAAGAAAGAGGTTGCAGAAAATTTAGGCATCAAGGCGGAAGAAGTTGCACAGGTTGCAACAATAATGCAGTCTAATCCTGAACTAGCAACAGCGTTTATAGAATTTGAAGCAAGATCTGAAGATGCATCTGAAGGCTCGACTACTCCATACACCTTAGCAGATGCAGTTTCAGAAGTTAAAGCAGAGGCATTTTTAGAAGATCCTTTGGCGGTATTTACAGAAGTTGACTTAGAAGTTTTGAGTAAAGCCTCAGAATGGGGTAAGGATATGACGGATGACCAGAGGGAAAAGGCTCAAGAAGTTATTATTCCAGTAATTCTGGTATCCAATATTATTAGTTCAGTTATGTCAACAAGGAGGGTATAATATGATAATGATAGATAAGTTAATTAACCAAGCAAAGGCCCTTATTGGCAAAATAAAGGTTCCACAGGTAAAAATACCAGCGGTACCTAAAATAAAAATGCCAAACCTTAAGCCTTTAGTTAATAAGATCAAGCCTTTATTTGATAAGGCAAAGCCAGTCTTATTAAAGGCTATAGGCTTACTCAAAAAGGCTCTAAAATTGGCCTCTAGGCTTGTTAAAGGCTTTGTTGCATGGTTTGTTAAGGCTATAAAAGAAAGCATTGCTCAGGTATGGACACTGCTAGGATTCTTTATTGCATGGCTTACTCTTACTGGTACCGCCCAACAAATCGTAGGAGTTGCTACAGTAGCCGCTACTATTTTGTGGCTTGTCACAATACCTCTTCGTGAGGAAAAAGACGAATAACTGCTATAATGGTGGTTATGATAAAAATAATCCTAACTGCTTTTCTTGGAGTCTTGCTTGTAGGCTGTGGCTATGATGGTCACTACCGCTATCCCTGCCAAGATCCATTAAATTGGGAAAAGGCTGAATGCAAGCCACCAATCTGCACTGCTAATGGGGCATGTCCAGAAGACTTGTTAGAGATAAAGAAGGAAGAGAGCAATGGCTAAAGACAGATTAACACCTCAAGACTTAGATGCAAGACTTAAATTTATTTTAGGAATAACCCTAGGATCAATTTTATTTTTAACTTCAGTAGGCATAATGTATGCCCTTATATTTGTAACACAACCAATCACAGGACAATCAGAAAACGATAAAATGTTTTTTAATGTTCTTGGTAGCGTAGCAACTTTTATTACAGGAACCCTTGCTGGACTATTGATTGGCAACTCTGGCGCTAAAGACATTATGCAGGCACAGGTAGACAACAAAAAGGTAGATTCAGAAATTAGAATGTCAGAAGATAAACTTGATGCAGAACTTGACGAAGTTAGAGCAAGACTTGCTAAAAAGCCAGATGGTGCTATGCCAGAAGAGCAACCAGTTGATACAGATTGGGACAAAGACTAATGAAGATGAAAGATAAATTAATGGTTTACATTACTCTAGGAATTCTAGGTTTTATAGGGCTTGTTGTCGTTGGTGAATACGCTTCAATGCTTTCACAACAGTTTAGTTCAGGTGAAAAATATAGTACCAATGAAGACGCAATCGCTTTAGTGCAAAATGCACTGGTTGGCTTAATTGGAATAATCGGCGGATATTTCGCTGGGAAATCGGAGAAGGAATAATGGCTGACAAAAATGGTGACGGAATTGTTTATCATCGCTCGGACTGTAGTCTTGGCAATGTAAGATGGTATGGAGCAGGTGGTGACTGGTCTGGTTCAACATGTGATTCATGGGGACTTAATGATAAAGCGCTACAGTATATTCATGACCATCCTGAAATAAACCATAGGGCTGAAGATATTTGGGCTATGGAGTGGAATGATGTAGTTATGCCAGTACTTAAAGAAGGTTATGAAAAAGTAGAAGCGGGCGTAATTGATGCGTATAACTGGGTGGATGCAAACGCTTGCAACCTAGCAGTAACCGCAGCGATCTCCGCAGGAGTTGTTGCCCTGTTTACACCAGCACAACCTGAAGGTGCTGCAACATCAACCACCTTATCTATTATGGCACAACCAGTTCTTTGGGCTACAGACAAAGCACTAAAGGTAGCCGTGGTAGCAGGAATGAGTACAATTATAAAAGATGCGTTTTTACTCATACCAGAAGTTGCAAACAGCATTGACGAGACTTTGCTATACAACATAATTTCAAACTGTTTGGCTGTAAGTCTAGATTCAGCAGCATTATGGGCAACACCAGCAGGTGTTGGTATTGCAATTGCAGCAGCATTTGCACCTGTAATTGCAGACTTGATATGCAACAAAACCTGCCCTGAAGGATTTACCAAAGCGTTCGGTGCGTAAAGGAGAACACAATGGCAGAAATGGGAACAGCAGCAAAATTAATTGAAATAGCCAAGGGTGAAGTTGGAACTATTGAAGGTCCAAAAGATAATGAAACCAAGTATGGTAAATTTGCCAAGGCTAACTTTCAACCATGGTGCGGAAGTTTCGTTATGTGGTGTGCCTCCGAAGCAGGCGTAAAAGTTCCTAATACTGTTTATACGCCAAGCGGTGCAGCAGCATTTAAAAAATCAGGAGCATGGATTGATGCAGATGTAGCAGATCCAGAGCCAGGAGATATTGCCTATTTTGATTTTCCCTCAGATGGGGTTGATAGAATCAGTCACGTTGGAATTGTTATTGAAGACAACGGTGATGGAACTGTTTGGTGTATTGAAGGAAATACCTCAAGTAATAAAAAGGGTAGTCAAAGAAATGGTGGAGAGGTTTGCAAACAACTTCGTGCTTATAAGAAAAATAAGAAAAATATTTTTATCTCAATTGTAGGATTTGGTAGACCTAAATTTGGCGGGGAAGCAGTAAAAAAATCTGAAGAGCCTACAAAGTCTAATAAGACTGCTAAGAAACCTAAAACATGTCCAGAGTGTGGACAAGCCATTAAATAGTTGACATATTTTTAGTCAAGTGATATACTAAATACTAACTTGGGGAGGGGCTCTTTTGACCTGCATAGTGGCTGTAAGAGATGCACTAGACAATAAAATCTGGATGGCTGGAGATCGTGGTATTTCAGATGATAACTCTATTGCTGTTGGATCAAGTCCAAAGATTTGGAAAAAAGAAGGATATCTATTTGGATATGCTGGATCCATGGATGGAGATAGAATAAGGCATTTATTTGTCCCGCCAGAATTTGAAGGTCGTGGAAGTGTTGATAAATTTATGTATAGTAGATTCCTTAAATCTCTAAGAAAATTTTATGAGGAGTGGTGGGTAGATACAACATCAACTGCTGATTTTGGTATGATAATTTGTGTTCGTGGAAAAATATATGAGCACAGTTCTGGCGATATGTCTTTAACACAATACGAACAGGACTATGTAACTATGGGTTCTGGCGGGGACATTGCATTAGGCTCACTTTATGCTACACAAAAAACAAAAGATACACGAAAAAGAGCAGCAGCAGCAGTTCAGGCTGCTATTAATCACTCCCCATCTTGCAAAGCCCCTATTGACATTCTAAGCATTTAGGTATATACTAAATATATGAATCATACTCATGAAGAAGATTTAACTCCAGAAGATCAGGAGTTTGGCATCTGGCTACAAAATGGTATTGAAAGAGGTTGGGTAACAGAACCTTTTTGTAATACCCATGATGGTGGCTATCAGTATATGAGTGAAGAAGAGTTAGAAGAATGGGAAGCAGGGGGCGACCCATGTCAGCACGTCATTAGAATAATGATATAAGGAGAGCAATGAAAAAAATAGTGGGGCTATTAACAATGCTATTTATCGCTGCATTTTTGCCAGCGGTATCAGCAAATGAAAAACCAGCAATTGCAATTATTGATACAGCAATTGACACATCAAGGGTAAATGTAATTCATGAAGTATGTATTCTTTATGAAATCCGTTGTCCAAACAAAAAAGCATTTATGGAGGGTCCAGGAGCAGCAAGTCTTCCTGCATCACAACTATACAAGAATGGCTTTCAGCATGGAACCATTATGTCAACAATTGCATCTGCTGTTAATAAAGACATGAACATTGTTTTTATTCGTGTGGTTTCAATGACAAACACAGGTCGTCAAGGATATTATGACGATAATCTTGTCAACGAGGCCTTAAAGTGGGTTTCTGCAAATAAGACTAAGTTTAATATTGTTGCAGTTTCTGCATCTGTAGGAAATCACACACGCTTAAAGACTGGTGCAAACTATTGTCCAATTAACCAAGCACTTAGAGAAAGCATTATTTCTCTTCAGGGAATTGGTGTAGCCACAGTATTTGCTGCAGGAAATAATTATGATACTGCTCGTGTTGATACACCAGCATGTACTCCTGAAGCAGTCGCTGTAGGATCAGTAGGAGAGCGTGGCAATGTAGAAAATTATAGTAATGGCGGTCCAGACTTAGACTTCTATGCTCTGGGTACATACAATACAAGTGTTGGTAGGGCAATGGGAACTTCTGCTGCTACCGCTGCATTTTCTGCATACTGGGCAAAAAATTACAAGGGTAGTTATCAAGCAACATATGACTATCTAAAATCTATTGGAAAGTATGCTGAGGGTAACGGGGTAAAGACAAATCTATTTGTCAATATCTTAGGATAGTGGTATAATAGTTAGTGCACCTGCCAAAAGGGGGTGCACTACTTACTCGCTGAAAAGGAGAAAAAGATGGTAAGTTCGTATGCATTGGATCTTTTTAAAGATCCATTTTTTATTGGCTTCAACAGAGAGTTGGAGCGATTCAATAGTCTAAGCAAGGTAAATAATGGTGCTTTCCCGCCATACGATTTATTAAAATTAGACGAAGATAACTACCAGTTAACTCTAGCAGTTGCTGGATTTACTAAAAAGGATCTAACTGTTTCTATTGAAGACGGAAGTCTTTGGATTACAGGTGAAATTACAACCATAACGGATGCAGAGGTTGTTCATAAAGGCATCGCTGCACGTAAATTCACAAGGATTTTTGAGTTAAGTGAATACATGGAAGTTTCTACGGTAGAACTAAAAGACGGAATGCTAAATATTCGCATTGTTAGAAATCTACCAAAAGAGAAACAGCCAAAAATTTTAACAATCAAATAAGCAATAATGCTATAATTGTTAGATACTAAGGGAGCAGATGTGCCTAAATATGACTATAAATGTGATGTTTGTAACTCTGTAATTGAGTTTGAGCGAGGTTTTGGCGAAGATAGACAGCCAACTTGTTGCTCAAAAAGTATGAACAGGGTTTGGAACTCTGCTCCTAGTATAATGTTTAATGGTTCTGGATTTTATTCAACTGACAACAGAAAGTAGAGATATACTTAGATCATGAGTCTAATAGTAAAAGATCATCCCAGCGTAAAGCAAAAAGAATGGAGCCTTAAGGCTACCGATAGATGCGATAGTTGTGGGGCACAGGCTTATGTTTCTGTTAAAGGTTCTACTGGAGACTTAATGTTTTGTGGACACCATTATGAAAAAATTATGAATAACCCAGATGCATATACAAAGATGATGTCTTTTATGCTTGAGGTTACAGATGAACGTGAAAGACTAATTGAAAACAAAGCCATAGGGAGTGCAAACTAATGTATGAATATTATGTAAAAAAGGTGGAGAACGTAGTAGATGGAGACACTATTGACGTCATTATTGATTTAGGGTTTGATATTTTGTTTGCGTCTCGTGTTAGGTTGGCTGGTATTGACACTCCAGAGTCTCGCACTAAGGATGCTAAGGAAAAGGCTCTTGGGCTTGAGTCTAAAGAATATTTAAAGAAGCATTTAAAAGATGCAAAGTCTGTTGTTATCAAGACTGAAAAGATGGACTCATCTGAGAAGTATGGTCGCATTTTAGGTTGGGTATATATCAATGGGGATACAGAATCTTTAAATGATAAGATGATCAACGATGGCTATGCTTGGGGATATTTGGGAGATACCAAAGTAAAAGATTTTGAATTATTAAAGGCAGCCAGAGCAAAGTCTGGAAAATGAAAACTGTATACTACTTTACTGCAGAGTGGTGTCAGCCTTGTAAAAAAACAAGACCGATAGTTGAAAAACTAAATCATGATCAACAAAAGGCTCTTTTTCAAATAATTGATGTAGATGATTCTGGAGATCTTGTTAAACATTTTGGAATAAGTTCTGTACCTACTTTTATTTTATTTGAAGACGGTATAGAAAAAAATAGAATCATTGGTGCTCAAACACAAGATCAGTTGGAGAATTTTATAAAATGAATGACGAAAATAACGATATAGAAAAATTAGTTCTTTCGGGAGGCCTTGAGGTCGCTGGTGTAGATTCAGATACTGGCGAACTTCTGTATACCTTTACGCCCAAAATGAAAAAAATAAATGTTCAGTTATATAACGATCATTTAACCTTCGTTAACTCTGAAATTATGGGGCTGTGGGAAAAAGGGTTTGTAAATGTAGACCTTCTGCTTGAGGAGCCCATAGTCAAGTTAACAGATAAGGCTTTTCTAGATGAAGAACTTAATAAACTAACAAAGCAGCAGAGATGGTCTTTGGAGGAAATCAAACGGCTTCTTAAGAGCCGAGAAGTCTGATATAATCTTATTATGCCATATCGTGTAGGTGCTAAGGGTTCGTACGGTTGTTCTGGATACCCTGCTTTAAAAGAGGGTACAAATGAAGTCATGGGCTGTCATGAAACTCGTGGACAGGCATCAGCACAGATCTATGCTATAAACCAATCTGAGGGCAATATAGGCAAGAATATGCACACTCTTAAAGAGGGTGACTTTGTTATGGGTACTACAACAGAAGGTCTTGTTCATGGAATGATTGAACATATAATGACTGAAGGTGGAACTCTTGGAACTCCTGGAACTAGGTATGCTATTGAGTCAATGCCACCAGAAAATCCTGCAATGTCTGTTAGGGTTTATAAAGAACAAGATGGCAAGTGGGAACCAACTGCATATAGCATTGGTATGATGTATGTAAATGCAGAAAAAATAGATATTGAAACACATAGTATGGATAGCGAAGAAACAATGAAATCTTATCACTCAGATAATGAAGATGAAGATAAATGGGACAACATGAGCAAGGCTTGCTGGGTAGGATATGAGCAGCAAGGTATGAAAGAAAAAGATGGAAGAATGGTTCCTAATTGTGTACCCGTAGGAAAAATAAATAAAGATGAAAACGATATTGATAAAGCAAAAAAACCAAACTATGACGAATTTATTCAGCCAA